>JAABUS010001534.1_pt1 | contig 49818 bp, 50 predicted proteins | sample 5560161 | NCBI WGS metagenome assembly JAABUS01 (sample SAMN10711885, study PRJNA513376) | rock metagenome | isolation source: Antarctica rocks | place: Antarctica: Victoria Land, Trio Nunatak nord | collected 2016-01-04 | reverse complement strand
TCCGCTCCCCGGGCAGATAGCCGACGTGGGCCACGCCGACGAAAGGGAGCAGGTGGTGCTCGCAGAGCGAATGGAACGGGATCGCCCTCGCGACGACGAGCTCGTCGTAGCCGCCGTCGTTGGGGAAGGTGGTGGGGTTGAAGCTGATCGGCGTGAGCAGCTCGTCGTAGACGTCGACCATCCGCCTCGGGGTCTCCCGCGTGCTCTCGCTCTCGACGTCGATCCCGAGCGCCTGCAGGAGCTCCCGAGCCGCCCGCTCGGCCCGGTCGCGATCGAGCCCGCGGGCCTGGGGCGGGACGGAATGGAGTCCCTCCCCTCCACCGATTGAACGGGCGAAGGGCGATGGGCCGGCCACGGCTACCTGCTGGAGCTTCGTCATGGCGGGCTTTGCGCGCTGCCCGGCCGGGTTCTTACCTCGTCGCGGGCAGGGCCCGGTCGGGGCGGTCGGGGGTAAGGACCTCGCCGGCCGGGCCGCTAATCCGAGCGACCGTCGATTGCGGTCGTCAACCCAGGCTCTCGAAGGGAGAACCATCATGAGCATCCTTGCCGCCACCCTGCGGCCGATCCCGATCCCCGGAGCGGACCTGCTGCGCAGAGACCCTGCCGCTCAGGCCTTCATGCTCCTGCGGATCGCGTTCGCGGTCGCGCCGATCCTGTTCGGCATCGACAAGTTCGCCAACGTCCTCACCGACGATTGGACGCGCTACCTCGCCGTCGAGTTCAACGGCGTCATCCCCGGCAGCGCCGCGGACGCGATGCACCTCGTCGGAGTAGTGGAGATCATCGCCGGGCTGACCGTCGCGATTGCGCCCCGCTTCGGCGGCCTGCTGGTCGCGGGCTGGCTCGGCGGCATCATCGTCAACCTGCTGCTCGTCGGCGGCTACGGCGACATCGCCCTGCGCGACTTCGGGCTGCTGCTCGGAGCCCTGACGCTCAGCCGGCTGGCGAGCGCCGTCCCTGGGCGCGAAGCCTCCCCGCCGCTCAGGTCGTAGGACGGACCCCGGGACGCGCTGGATGCGCCGTCCCGCCTCCGTCACATGAAAAAAGCGACCGCTGGCCCCGCCCCTGGGAGATCCGGGGGCGAGGCCGCGAGTCGATCAGGTCAGCTACCCGTGACGGCCCCTTGCCGTATCGCCACCGGTGAAGACCCGGTAGAGGATCAAGAGGAGCAACGACCCGGCGATGGCGATCAGCCACGTGCCAATGTCGAAGAACTCGTCGAGGTCCCCGATGTCGAGCGCGCTCGCGATCAGGCCACCGATGACCGCGCCGGCGATGCCGATCAGGGTCGTCACGATGAATCCCCCCGGGTCGTCGCCCGGCAGGATGAGCTTTGCGATCGCGCCAGCGATCAAGCCAAGGATGATGAAACCGATGATTCCCAAGACGAGTGTCCTTTCGATGGTCAGTTTGCCTGTCTGTATGGGTGACGATACGGCAGATGGGGGCGGATAACGGCCAGTTGGACAACGTTCTGAGGGCGGCAACCGGCCCCCCCGGAAAGAACAAGGGCCGACCCGCTCGCGCGGGCCGGCCCTCGGTTCAGCGTTGGCTGAGGCTCAGCTGGGGCTGACGTTGGCCGCCTGCGGCCCCTTCGCGCCCTCTTCGAGATCGAAGGTGACCTTGTCGCCCTCGCTGATGCGCGCGCCCGGGGCAAGAGCGTTGACGTGAACGAACGCGTCCTTGCCACCACCCTCGACCTCGATGAAGCCGTAGCCCTTGTCGTCGTTGAACCACTTGACGGTTCCTGTTGCCATGTGAACATCCCTCCAATGGGGGTTCGTCCTGATCCCGGTTGAAGCGAATGCGCTGTGGCAACCCCTCGATTCCGTGAGCAAGTTTTTCGGTTGCGTCGGCTCGGATGAGCACGACGGAGCCACACACGGTAGAGATCTCGGCCGCGAGCCGCTCCTCCCTCACGCGCTCGGGGGCGAGCAGCCGCTCGGGCCGCAGCCCGTCGTCGCGGCCCCTCGCCTACTTGATCTCGAACTCCGCGAGCTGGCCGAGCTTGTAGTGGGGCTCCCCGCCCTTGCCCGGAAGCGGGCAGAGCATCGCGTATTGGCCCGGCTCGAGCGGCTCCTTGATGTCCACCGTCGCGGTCTGCCCGGGCCCGGCGTCGGCCTCGCCGATCTCCTCGGCGGAGCCCTTCTTGCCCTCGAGCTTGAACGCCTCATCAAGCGTGAAGCCCTCGTTGATGCGAGCGAAGATCAGCACGTGCGGCTCCTTGCCGTCGTTCTGGAAGGTCACCGTCTTGGTGTCGGCCGTCGGGGTCGCCGAGAGGTCGAACTCGTACTCGACGGCGGTGAGCGTCACCTCCTCGGCGGAGGCGGCGGAACCCTCGGACGTGGCGCTCGTCCCCTCGTCGGAGTCGTCGTCGCCGCAGGCCGCGAGGCCGATGGCGAGGCTGGCGAGCACGGCGGAAAGACGGCCGGCGCGGCGGAAAGAGAAGGTCCGAGGACTCACGGCATTTACTCCCTCTTTAGATTGCGCCGTGGTTCTACCACACCCGTTGGCGATTGGGGCTGAACCCTCGCCGCCTGGGCGAGAAGGGCGTACCCTGCGCTCGATGAGGGGGCACAGCGTCGCCAGAGCGAGCCTGCTGAGCGTCTCCGTCCTGCTCGCCTCCCTCGCGCTCGCCTCGAGCGCCCCCGCGGCGCCGATCATCTCCCTCGGCGTCAGCTCGCTTCCGGACTATCAGGGACACGCCGCCGAGCCGCATCGCATCCACCGCGCCCCGCGGCCGGAGCAGAACCCGTTCATGGCGCCGAACCCGAACTCGAACATCCACAACGACACCTGGATGACCGATGCCTATCGGCGCGCCGGCCCGCTCGGCCGCAACCCCGTCAGCAGCTCTGAGGGCAATGGTGCCCATCCGGCGCTCTGCGGCTCGCTCGCCTTCGACAGCCGGGGGCGAATCGTCACCGTCTGTCCCTCGTTGCGGCTGCCCCCCGAGGCGCGAATCATCGATCCAAACACCCTTGAGACACTCGCTCGCTATGAGCTTCCAAACGCGCCCGACCCACCCGGCACGAAGCAGTTCCAGAACTTCTCCGGCGGCGGCTACTTCTTCCTCGACAGCCGCGACCGGATCTGGGTCCCGACCCGCACCGACCATATCTACGTGCTGGCCGAGCGAGGCGGTGCGACCCCACGATTGGAGCGCGTCGCCGACTACGACCTGACCGGCGTCCTCGATGCCGAAGCCGAGCGCATCACCTCGGCGCTGCCCGACTTCCGCGGTCGGATCTGGTTCGTGACGAAGCAGAACGGCAAGGTCGGGACCCTCAACCCCCGCAACGGCAAGGTTCGCGTGATCCGCCTCGACGAGGAGATCGAGAACTCGTTCGCGGTCGGCTCCAACGGCGTCTACATCGTCTCCGACAAGCGGATGTACAGGTTCCGGGCCGGGCGCAAGGGTCGGCCGCGGGTGGTCTGGAAGAGGCGCTATCCCGACTCCGGCGTCGTCAAGCCGAGCCAGGTGAACGCGGGCTCGGGGACGACCCCGACGATCATGCCCGGCGGCTACGTGGCGATCACCGACAACGCTGAGCCGATGAACGTGGTCGTCTACCGAACCGCTCGCCGCCTGCACGGCAAGCATCGCCGGGTCTGCAAGGTGCCGGTCTTCGGCAAGCGGACGGGCGCCACCGAGAACTCGCTGATCGGGGCCGGCCGCTCGCTGGTCGTGGAGAACAACTACGGCTACCAGGACCCGTTCGGCCCAAGTGGCGGGGCCGTCACCGAGGCCGGCTTCGCGCGGGTCGACCTCCGCCGGGACGGCAGGGGCTGCGTGAAGCGCTGGACGAACACCGACGCCCGAGCCCCGAGCGTCGTGCCCAAGCTCTCTACGCGCACGGGCTTGATCTACACCTACACCCGCCCACCGGACCCGACGGGCAACCAGGGCTACTTCTGGACCGCGCTGCGCTTTCACTCGGGAGAGACCGCCTGGAGCAAGTACGCGGGCTCCGGCCTCTCCTACAACAACAACTACGCGGGCCTGGCGCTGGGACCCGACGGAACCGCTTACCTCGGCGTGCTCGGCGGGATCATCGCGCTGCGGGATCGCTGAGCCCCACGCGGACCGAGCAGCGGCCGCTACTTCGGAGGCATCCGGATCGCGCCGTCGAGGCGGACGGTCGAGCCGTTGACCATCTGGTTCTCCGCGACCGCGGCGACCATCTGCGCGAACTCCTCGGGGCGGCCGAGGCGACTCGGGAACGGCACCTGCTCGCCCAGGGCCGCCCGCGCCTCCGCGGGAAGCGCGGCGAGGAGCGGCGTGTCGAAGAGCCCCGGTGCGATCGCGACGACCCGGACGCCGCGGCTCGCGAGGTCGCGGGCGGCCGGGAGCGTCATCGCGACGATGCCGCCCTTCGACGCCGAGTAGGCGATCTGCCCGATCTGTCCCTCGAAGGCCGCAACCGAGGCGGTGCTGACGAAGAGCCCCCGCTCACCCTCCTCATCCGGCTCGTTCGCGCTCATCTCGGTGGCGGCGAGCCGCATCAGGTTGAACATGCCGATCAGGTTGACCTCGACCACGTTGCGAAAGAGGTCGAGGGGATGCGGGCCCCCCTTCCCCGCCACCCGCTGGGCCCAGCCGATGCCGGCGCAGCCGACCGTGATCCGCAGCCCGCGCGGGGCAGACGCCGCCGCGGCGACCGCCGCCTCGACCGCCTCGGGGTCGGTCACGTTCGCCTCGACGAAGCTCGCTCGCTCGCCGAGCTCGGCGGCCAGCGCCTCGCCCTTGTCGGCGTTGAGGTCGGCGATCACAACGTGCGCGCCGGCGGCGTGGAGGCGGCGAACGGTCGCCTCGCCGAGGCCCGAGGCCCCGCCGCTGACGAGCGCTCCTGCGTCGTTCAGATCCATCGGCGCGAGACCCTATGTCACCCGGCCTGCAGGCGAAGCCGAACCTGCGTCGCCACTGCTTCGGCCTCGAATTGGACCTGCGCCCAGGTGAAGCGCAGGACTGTGAAGCCCATGCGCCGGAGCTCAGTCTCCCGGCGTCCGTCGGCCGCGATCTGCGCGGAACTCGAATGCGCGTCCCTGCCGTCGAGCTCGACGATCAGCCGCCTCTCTCGCCAGAGCATGTCCGGGCGCCAGCGGCCGAGGCGCGGATTGGGGTCGGGCATCTCGATCCCGAACCGCTCGCAGAGCAGCACGAAGTCGATCTCGAGGGGGCTTCGACACCTCGCGAGCTCAGGCAAGTGCACCCCCGCGCGGCGCGAACCGCCCTGCTTCCCAACCGACCGGCTCCGAGCGCCGCGGTCAGTGCCGGGAGCTGAAGCAGGTGCCCGAACTCCGCCCGGCGAGGACCAGGCGCAGGGAGTCGTGGCGCAGCTGCTCCGACGAGGCGAGCAGGGCCTGCGGCAGCGCGACGACGGGGAGGTCTCGCACCCAGACGCGGCGCACCTCGCCCGGGTGGCGGATCCGGACGTCGTCGCGCGATGTCCTGCGACCAGGCGCATCCACGTGGATCAGATCGGGTCGGCGTTCGAGGAGCCCCAGCCACCAGAGCGCCGCAATCCCGCCAAGGGCCCCGCCAGGCCCAGCGAAAAGGAGGGCGGCGGAGAGCTCGCCCTCGGTGCTCAGGTCGGAGCGGCCGTAGGCATAGACCTCCGGGTACCTCGCGTACAGGCGCCCGGACCTCGCCCAGACGCGGACTCGCGTCGGGGTGAAGCCGACCGCGAGCAGCTGGCGGCGCGCGATGCTCCCGAACTGGCGGGTGGCGAGCTGACTCGCCCGCTTCACTGCGGATTGGGGGTCCCCAGCGACCCCGATTCGCAGTGAAGCTTTCACCTGAGCGACCGTCGCACCGGCCGCCGTACCGAACAAGGTCCGGAAGCGCCGCTTCCGTCACCGTTTCGTGCCGCCTTCCCGACGGCGAGGCCTACTCAGGCGATCCGGTCGCCCGGAGCCGCCTCGCGATCGGGTCGCAGCAGGACGACTCCGAGCTCCTCGTCGAGCGCTCCGAGCACGAGAACCTCCGAGCGCACGGGGCCGATCTGCCGCGGCGGGAAGTTGACGACCGCCACCACGAGGCTGCCCTCCAGCTCGTCGCGGCCGTAGTGGGCGATCTGCGCGGAGGAGCGCTTGCGGCCGATCTCGGGACCGAAGTCGATCAGCAGCTTCCATGCCGGCGTGCGCGCCTCGGGGAACTCCTCGACCTCGACCACGCGCCCGACCCGCATGTCCACGGCGAGGAAGTGCTCGAAATCGATCTGCTCGGCGGCGGCCAAGGGCGGGCGCAACCTACTACGCTCGCGAGAGGCCGACCCACCCCCTGGAGGAAGAGCGATGAGCGACGGATCCAAGGCAGTCCTGATCACCGGCTGCTCCACGGGAATCGGCCGGGAGACCGCCCTGCACCTGGCGAAGCTCGGCCCGTTCGCCGTCTACGCCACCGCGCGAAGGATCGAGTCGCTGGCCGAACTCGAGGGAGCCGGCTGCCGGACGCTCGCCCTCGACGTCACCGACGAGGAGTCGATGCGGGCCGCCGTCGACGCCGTCGAGGAGGCGGAGGGATCGGTCTGGGGGCTGATCAACAACGCCGGCTACAGCCAGTCGGGGGCGGTCGAGCCGCTCCCGCTCGATTCATTGCGGCGGCAGTTCGAGACGAACGTCTTCGGCCTGGTCCGGATGTGCCAGCTCGCCCTGCCCGGGATGCGCCGCCGCGGCGAGGGCCGCATCGTCAACCTGAGCTCGATGGGCGGGAAGGTCACCTTTCCCGGCGGCGGCGCCTACCACGCGACGAAGTACGCCGTCGAGGCGCTCTCCGACGCGCTGCGCTTCGAGGTCAAGGGCTTCGGCGTGGACGTGGTGCTAATCGAGCCGGGGCTGATCACCACGAGCTTCGGCGACACCGCCGTCGGCTCGATCGGCGAGACCGAGGCCGCCGACGGCCCCTACGCGGAGTTCAACGCCGAGGTCGCCGAGTCGACCGCGAACGCCTACGAGGGACCGATGGCGAAGCTCGGCGGCGGGCCCGAGACCGTCGCTCGGAAGATCGAGACGGCGCTCACGGCCGACAACCCGAGAGCCCGCTACACCGTCACGCCCTCGGCCAAGCTCGCCCTAGCCCAGCGGCGGCTGCTCAGCGACCGGATGTGGGACCGGGTGCTCGGCACGCAGTTCAGCCGGCCCGGAGGCTGAGCGGCGCCGGGCGTCCCCCGGGCGCCTATACCCGGCGCCCACCGCCGCGGAAGTAGGGCAGCAGCAACAGGACGAGACCGACCAGGATCAACACGATCCCGAGCGCGTAGAGCGATGGAACCAGCACGGCCAGGACGATGCCGATGATGATCAGCAGGATCGGTAGGGACAAGACGACCTCCTCGAGTCGTTGGTTCTCATCCTTATACCCCCGCACCCGGCCGTCCAAGCCGGGGTCAGCGGCGGTGGTAGGTCATTCGTCCACGCCCGCGTTTATGCGGCCCGCGCGACCGGCAATCGGCGCAGCCGGTCGGGGACGAGGGGGAGGACCCCCCGCTTGACGTACTCCCCGTAGGCGGCGACGGCCAGCTCCCGCATGGGCGCCGGCGGCAGCGCCGAGAACCCGTACTGGTCCCGGATCGGGGCTGGCAGCAACGCCACGGTGACGAAGTTCACCGCCTCGACCAGCGGGCGGAGGGCGACCGGCACCGGCGGCTCAAGCACGATCCGGCGAGCCTGGCCCCGGGCCCAGTCGGTGACGAAGAGATCGCCACTCGCGTACATGTCGTGGCGGTAGGCGTCGAGGTCGCTCAGGTCCGCGGGCATTTCGGCGTCCGCGAGGCCGAAGAGGTTGCCGACCACGCGGTAGTCGGCCCAATACGCCTCCTTCTCATCGCGGCTCATCGACGAGACGAAGCGCTCGTAGACCACGATTCCCGAATCGACGAGGCTGAAGAGGACCCAGAGCAGAAGCGCCGGATCGTCGGCGGCATACGGAGTGCCGGCGGGGAACGGCCCGGCGTCGCGATCGAGCACCCCGCGGACGCGCCTGTGCATGGCGCGCACCCGGTGGGTCATCCGGTCCGCCTCCTCGCGGGAGCCGAACCCGATCGCCGTCAGCACCTGGGCCGTTCGCTCGAGGCGCTTGTAGGGATCGTCGAGGCCGGTGGTGTGCGCGAGCAGGCCCTCGACCGCGAGGGGGTGAGCAGCCTGCATGAGCAACGCACGCGGCCCCGAGATCATCAGAGCTCGCTCCCCCTGGACACGGCGCAGCATCGAATCCGATGCGAAGTAGCCGTCCATCGCGGATCGACGATACCGACCCGGCCGGCCCGGCCCGCGGGGGTGGGGGCTGCCGAAAGGGGGTCAGCCGTGGATGGTGAGGCTCTCCGGCTCGATCAGGACCTTCACGCGGACCTCTCCCGGCTGCCGGAAGGGGTAGGTGTCCTGGTCGAGGTACTTCTTCGCCATCGCGTCGGCATGGTCGTCCGCGCCCTCGCGGGTCAGCTCGGCGACGCGGCCCCGGATCAGCATGTGCCGGTAGGGGTTGTCGGGGTCCACGATCGAGATCGCGATCCGGCCGTCCTTTTCGAGGTTCTCGGTCTTGTAGCGCCCCTCGGCCGTGTTGAAGAGCACGTGGGAGCCCTCGTGGTCGATCCACACCGGCGATACCTGAGGCGAGCCGTCGGGCATCAGGGTCGCGACGTGGGCGAAGACCTTGCGGTCGAGGAACTCACGCGCGTCGTCGGTCAGCTCGCTCATCTCTTCTCCTCCAGATCTGGTGTGGGCCGGGCGAGGAATTGTTGCGCAGGCCAGGCGCCCGGCGTGCCTCAGCCGTCCGAGCCGAGGCGGACCTCGACGCGCCCCTCGCGCTCACGTACCTCGAAGGCCGGCTGCGGCGTCGTGGCGGGGCCGCGCTCGATCGACCCGTCGTCGAGGCGGAAGCGCGAGCCGTGGCAGGCGCAGACGATCGACTCCCCGTCGAGCTCGCCCTCGCTCAGCGAGCAGCCGCGGTGGGAGCAGCGATCGTGGAGCGCGTGGAGTCCGTCGCCGTGGCGCAGCAGCAGGACAGGCGTGTCGTCGACGACGACGCGGGTCGGCTTCCCCTCCGCGAGGTCGCTCGCCGCGCCGGCCTCGGTCCAGTCCTCGGGGCCCTCGTCGAAGACGGTCTGATCGACCCCGATCCCCTGCGCGTAGGAGAGGTGCCCTCCGAGGTAGCCGGCGGCGGCGAGGACGGCCGCTCCGGAGAAGCCGAGGAGCTTGCCGCGGGTGCGATCGCCGCGCCGGCGTGCCGCCAGCGACGCCCCGTAGAGGCCGAGCGCGAGCGCGTTCGAGCCGGCGTGGACGAGCCCCACCCGCCGCACGCCCGGATCGCCGAGCTCGCTGTCGGCCCAGTCGGTGACGCCCGTCAGGGCGGTGGGCACGTAGGCGGCGATGCCGACCCCGATCAGGCGTTCGGCGGCGCGCCCGTCATCGTCGCCGCCGATCAGGTCGAGGACGTTGGCGCTCGTGAACGATCCGATCACGACGTCCGTCAGCAAGGGATGCAGCGCGTGGCCGAGCCAGGTTCCGCTCAGCGCGTCCTTGGCGGCGCCGGGCTCGATCAGGTTCCGGACCGTCTTCCCGACGCGCTTGCCGAGCGGATCGAGGGCGGAGGCTTCTTCGAGCGCCTCGGCGAGGGGCGCGATCGGACTGGGGCTGCGGGAGGTGTCTGAAACGCTCATGTCGCGCCGATACCCTCGCCCGGCGTGGCCTAAGCGCGGGGCCGCTCAGAGCTCGGCGACCGCAATTCCGCCGGCGTCGCGGATCGACTTCTCATCGACGTCGGGAAGCTCCGCCACCGTGCGGTAGAGGACCCGGTCGGGATCGATCTCGAGCGCGGCGGCATCCTCCTCCTCGAGCCGCTCGAGGAGGGCCTTCGACGCCAGCGCCGTCCCCTCCCGCGCCGACTGCTGCAGGCGGGCGGCCTCGTTGACCTCGTCGCCGAGCGCGGTCACCTCGAGTCGCCCGCCGGTGACGACCTGGCCCATGTACAGGGCCCCACCCCAGTGGAGGCCGACGTTCATCACCACGTCACGCGGCTCGAGCGGGCTTCCTCCCTCCCCGGACTCCGTCGCGGCCAAGCTCGCCGCGGTGGCGATTCCCCGGGCGGCCTCGATCGCGCTGCGCGCTGCACGCGAGGGCGAGCCGAGGTCGTCGACCAGGAAGAACGCCGTGACCCCGTCGCCGGCGTGCTTGCCGACGATGCCGCCGAACTCCCCGACGACGTCGTCGATCGCGGTCGTGAGCGCCCGGATCAGCCGGAAGTAGCCGGCGCTCGGGAGGCGTCGCGAGAGCGCTCCCGAGGCCTGCAGGTCGGCGAAGAGGATCGCCGCCGGACGCCGCCCCGGCTCGATCAGCCGCGACATCCGCTCGAACATCCGCTCGTCCCCGCGGGAAAGGAGGTCGACGATCGCGGCCGGAAGGCCGGGCGCATAGACCTTGGCGGTGCCGATCCGGCTGCCGTCCGTGTCGTTGATCCTCACCGCCAGGCAGTTGATCCGCATCAGCGAGAAGCCGGGCCGATGATAGATGAGCTCGTAGGACCAGGCCGGCGGCGCGGGCCGGGGCTCGATGTCCTCGAGCATCCGCGGGTCCTCCGGGAGCGTGATCCCCTCGAGAATCTCGGGCGGCGTCTCGTGCAGGACGTAGGGGAGGTTCGCCCGTCCCCACTCGAGCTGGGCTTCGGGGGTAGCCGTCCGGCTCCAGAGCTCGTTCGTGCGGGCCTCGAGGACGTGAGTGCCGTAGCCGATCCTGACCTCGTCCTCCTCGCCGAGGAGGGTCTTCAGCTCATCGGAGATCCACACCATCTTCCAGGTCGGGTCGAACAGCTCGGCCGCGAGCCGGACGCGATCGAACTCCCGTGCGATCCCGGCCAGGCGCGGATCCTCGGGCAACCGCGCGGAGCTGCTGTCCGCGACTCGATCGGTGCCCGAGGTGTCGGCCTCCACTTCGATTTCAGGGTACCCGGCGGCAGAGCTAGGGGCGGGCGCTGCGCCAATGACTCACGCCCTCGTGGCTTGCCGCTAATCGCCCCCCGGGGGCTCGGGCACCGGGCCGCGAACCGTCCCGTAGGCAAGCGCGCCGAGCACAGCGCCGCTGAGGGGTGCCGCGACGTAGATCCAGAGGTCGGTCCAACTGCCGGCGACGAGCGCCGGCCCCAGCGAGCGAGCCGGGTTCATCGAGGCGCCCGTGACGGCGCCGCCGAAGAGAGCGTCGAGACCGACCGTGCCCCCGATCGCGATCGCGGCGGCCGCCCCCACGGCCCTCGTGTCGGTGGCGACGGCCATGATCACGAACATCAGGAACGCCGTCATGACGAGCTCGTAGACGAACGCGCTCCCGCCGGATACGGACGGCACCGTGGCGCCGAGCTCGGCGGGCTGGTCCGGCCACGCCGCCAGGAGCAGCAGCGCTCCGGCAACGGCGCCGGCGAGCTGGGCAGCGACGTAGGCGAAGGCGTCTCGCGCCGGGAAGTGCCTCGTCGCGGTGAATGCGAGGGTGACCGCGGGGTTGATGTGCGCGCCCGAGAGGTGACCCGTCGCGTAGACCATGACCATGATGATCAGCCCGAAGACGAGGGCGATGCCCACGCTCCCCAGCGAGCCGTCGTAGACGTCGTTCGCCACGATCGCGCCGCAGCCGGCGAAGACGAGGGCAAACGCGGCCAGGCCCTCGGCGAGCGAGCGGCGCGCCAGGTCAGGACGGCTCAAGGCTCGACCTCGACGCCGAGCTCGCGGAGCAGGGCGCGGACGCGCCGCTCGATCTCGTCGCGGATGATGCGCACCTCCTCGACCCCCCGCCCCGCCGGATCCTCGAGCTCCCAGTCCTCGTAGCGCTTGCCCGGATAGATCGGGCAGGCGTCGCCGCAGCCCATCGTCACGACGACGTCCGCGGCCTCGACCGCATCACGTTCGAGCAGCTTCGGCAGCTCCCGTGAGATGTCCACGCCCATCTCCCCCATGGCCTCGACCGCGGCCGGGTTGATCGAGTCGGCGGGATCGGAGCCGGCGCTGCGGACGCGGACCCGTCCCCGCCCGAGCTTCTCGGTGAGGGCGGCAGCCATCTGCGAGCGGCCGGCATTGTGGACGCAGACGAAGAGGACCTGGGGCGGCTCTTCGCGCGGAGCGGTCGACATCGCACGGGAGCATAAAGATTGACGAATGTCACTTCAATCGGTATATGTAAATCGATGGATCTCGATCACCCTCCCGGGGCCCGCCCTTGAAGACCCTCGAGCTCGCCCCGAAGCAGAAGCGGGCGAACGGGGAGCCCTGCTGCGAGCCAGTTGTCTACCCCGACATCGAGCGCGACGAGGCCGAGCGCATGGCCGCCGTCGCGAAGGCGCTCGGCGATCCGATCCGCATGCAGCTCGTCGACGTCCTGCGCAAGCACGCCGGCAAGGTCTGCGTCTGCGAGCTCGTGCCCCTCTTCGACGTCTCCCAGCCGACCCTCTCCCATCACCTGAAGAAGCTGCGCGAGGCCGGCATCGTCGACTCCGAGCGCAAGGGGCTCTGGGCCTTCTACTACGTGCGACCCGAGGCTCTCAAGGAGCTGACCGCCTGGCTCGGGTGAGCCGAGAGCAGCTGTCTCAGCGGAGGGGGAGGGATTCGAACCCTCGATGCGCCCAATCGACGCATAACGGTTTTCGGGCCAAGCTGGTAGTCCCCACTTTGCAGGCGCTTCGAGGCCGCGGCCTCTCCGAACAGGTCCTCGTTGATCGACGAGAGCTCGTCGATCTCCTTGCTCTGCGCGTCGATGACGCGCTTCACCAGCTCGCGGATCTGGGGGTGCTCAGCCTGTCGTTCGGCGAGCCGAGCCATCTCGATCGCGGACTGGTGATGGGGCACCATCTCGTCGATGAACGCCTCGTCGGTCTCGGCGGCCGACGCTTCGTCGCTCCCGCCCGAGACGAGCCCCTACGAGCCGTAGGTCAGCCGCCTTCCTGGTCAGCCAGTATCGCCTGCTCCAGCGCCGCCACGAATGCCCTGGGCCGCTCCAGCATCGGCAGGTGTCCGGTGTCCTTGACCACGAGCACCTGATCTACGCGGCCGGGGTACGTCCGCAGGTCTGCGAGCGGGGCGATCAGGTCGTGATCGCCGTTGATGAGGGTGACGGGTACATCGATTTCCAAGCGCTCCCACCCGGAGACCCGGCCGATCGCTCGCGCTGTGGGCAGGACGCCGGGCGCTCCCGCTCCATCGATCAGGAGGCGAGCTTCCGCTTGGCCGAGTCCTCGCGGGGAGAGCACGAAGGGCCACAGCGCCAGCCCGCGCAGAGCCGGCGAGCGGCTGATCACGCCCCGCAGCATCTCTGGCACGGGCACCGCCGTATAGACGAGCTCCGCGACGGTCGCCACCGCGGTAACTGGCCTCGTCAGCCATGGACGCAGTCGGAGGCCGAGAGTGCGCTGGAAGCTCTGCACGGTTCCCGCGACCAGCACCAGCCGCTCGAGCAGATCGCGATGCCGAGCAGCGAAGATTGTCCCCAGCGGGCCGCCGAACGAATGACCCACGAAAACCACCCGGCCCAGCGAGAGGTGCCGGACGAGCGCGGCGATGGCATCGGCCATGCCGGGCAGGTCCAGCGGCCCCGCGACGGGAAGCGGACTCTTACCGAATCCCGGCAGGTCGATGGCCAGGACGCGGCGGGTGCGGCTGATGGCCGGGATGACGCGCTCCCAGTGCTGCCGTCGCCCGCCCAGGCCGTGGACGAGGAGAAGCGGCGCCTCGGCACCCGCCTCACCGACGTCGAGGTACCCGATCTCCACGTCAGCGCCGTTCACCCGAACCTGAAGATGGGCTGATCCGGTGCTCACCAAGGTTCGCGCTCCAACCGTGGTCTATCTTCAAGCCGATTGCCGATCGACCCGGGGCCGGCGGAAGCTGGTTCCCCGACAAGCAGCAACTGGTTTAAGTCTGCAGGGCGGAGCAGCTCCCAGACGTTCATGCGAGTACTCGCGCCAGTTCAACCAGGCGCCTCATCCGCGATCGACAGAGCAACCTCGCAGCCAGCCAAACGAGCGGGGTCAAGAAACCCGCCTCGACTTCGATGGTGTCGATGAACACGCATTGCGTGGGTCCGACCTGCTCGATTCGCATGCTGTGGTCCCAGACCCGATAGGGTCCGCCGCTTTCACGCACGAGAATCTCGTACGAGGCGTCGTCAACCCGGTCGAATCGCTGCCGGTGGGTCCACGCAGGAAAGAATCCGAGGAGCCGTATGCGGTACTCCCCCTCGTAGCCTTCGTCACGCACCGCGGGCAGCTCTGCGGCGTAGTTGAAGCCGCTGCGGCTCAGGTAGAGCTGGGTGGCGGTCTTCTTGGCGAGCTGCCAAACCCTCGCGGCGGGCAGCGGCACCTCGGCCTTCGCCTGCGCCAGCATCAATCCCCCGGACGCGCCACTTCCGAGGACACCAGCTTGAGCTTGCTCATGGTCTGGGGGTCACGCTCGATCGCGTCTACGAACTCGAACTCCAGCGTCGGTGGCTCGGCGCCAGCCTGCCGCAGCTTCTGATCGAGCGCCGCTGAGAGACGGCGGCGGGTGTGATCGCGGTTCGCGCCATCGCTGAGCACGATCCTCAGCAGTATGGATTCCGCGCGCTGGACGACCTGGTACTGACGCACATCCCTCGCGGCGGCCATCGGGCTGCGGAAGTGCATTGGGTGCACCGGAACCTCGCCACCTATGCCGTCCGAGAGGTAGAGGATGTCGTCACTTCGGCCCTCGATGGACTCGATCAGCGGGAACGGGCGCCCGCAGGGGCAGGGCTCGGGATTGACGGCGATCATGTCGGTGATCTCGTAGCGGATCAGCGGCTGGGTGTAGTCGAAGAGGTTGGTGACCAGCAAGTGGTAACCGGCTTCCCCGGCGGCGACCGGCCGGCCCGCCTCGTCGACGACCTCGAAGATGAACAGGTCGTCGAAGGCGTGGATGCCGCGGTGGTACTCGCAGTCGTTTCCGAAGAGCCCGACCTCCGTGATCCCGTAGCAGTCGAAGGGCTCGGCGCGCCAAGCAACTCGGATGCGCTCCGTCATCTCCTCGGTGCGAAGCTCACTCGAGGTCGACACCACGCGCGGCGAGATGCGCAGGCGGCCGACCTCCTGCTCGTCGGCGAGCAGGGCGGCAATCGATGGGTAGGCGTGGAGATGCTCGGGCTGGAAGTCGTTGAGCGCGTCCACCAGCTCGGGGATCGGCGTCGTGGCCTCGAGGCGCAGGATCTTTGCCAGCCCGACGTCGGCGGTGACGGCGACCCGGTAGGTGATGTGCATGGGATTGCCGGCCGCCACCACCGCGGACCGGACCCGATTCGGGAGCCGGGGCCCCACGCCCATGAGGCGGCTCCAGCGCAGAGTCAGCGCCAGGACGACGCTCCACTCGTGGCTGTCGAAGATGAAGACACCCTTCTTGCCGGAGCTGCCGCCCGTGGTCATCGCCCGGTAGCGACCGAGGTAGAGCTCGTCGGGGCGATCAAGCGCTTCCAGGTGCGCCTGGACGCCGGTCAGCGTCAGCCGTGAATCGGTCACCCAGCCGTCGAAGCCGTCCATCAGCTCCTCGCGGGTGACGGTAGGCAACTCGCTCAGCGTGATCTCCCCCGAGAGATCGACCCCGGCGAGGTGCTCTCGGTAGAGCGGGGAGCGGTCGACGGCATGCCGGACCAGCCTCGCCAGGGAACGCCGCTGGAGCGCCTCGATGTCGGTGCGGTGCATCCGGTCGTGCGATTCGAGCTGGCGCTCGAGCCGAATCGCACGCCCAAGCTCGCGTAGGCGCTTGGCCTCGTAGCGCGGCTGGGTGAGCATCGCACAGCCACCCTATACCAATGCTCATTAGGATGTAGGTATGTCGGCACCGAGCCATGGCGACCTCCTCCACGTCAGCGGGGAGCGCGGCGCGGCATTGCGGGCGCGGCGACTCGGCGCTGAGCTCGCTGACCAGCTCGCAGAGCGCTTCGGTGCGCTCGGCGACCCGACTCGCCTGACGCTCGCACTCGCCCTCCGTGAGGGCGAAGAGCTGTGCGTATGCGACCTCTCTTGGGTGGTCGAGCGCTCGCAGAACCTCGTCTCCCACCACATGCGGGCGCTCAAGGGTCAGGGCCTCGTGCGCGCGCGGCGCGAGGGGAAGATGATGATGTACTCGCTCACGCTCTCCGGAGAGGCGCTGGTCGAGGCCGCGCTCCATCAGGTCAAGGAAGGAGCGCTTTGATGAGCGGCGTGCTCGACACGATCCTCAAGGGGCTCGAGCAGTCACTGCTCATGGCCTACGAGGTCTGGTGGGCTCTCGTGCTTGGCTTTGCGATCTCGGCGATCGTCCAGGCCTGGGTGCCCCACGAGCGAATCGAGTCGGCGCTGTCGGGGTCGGGGCAGTTCGCGCTCGCCAAGTACATCGGCGGCATCGTGATGATCGTCCTGATGGCGGGACTGCTGCGGCTGTTCGTCTCGCGGCGCCTCGAGGAGCAGGCACGCGAGCAAGCCCAGCGGGCGGACACCGGGCACCAGCACCACAGCGCGGCGGAGGAGCTCGGCTGGCGCGAGCGGTTGACCTCTCTGTCGGCGTGGTCGGACGTCGCCCACAACTTCCGCGGCGATTGGCAGATGCTCTACGAGGAGATCACCGCAGGCTTCTTCCTGGCCGGCTTCATCGGCCTGCCCAACGAGCTCCGAGCACTACGCGCGCGCATTCGAGGGCGACCCGGGGCGCTACAGCACTCCGAGCCGGGTTCCGAGCGGGGCATGGGTGGCGACCCACTCCCGTTGACCAGTCGCCTCGAACCTCTGCCGCGGAGCTTGGTGCCGGCAGCTCGCTTTCGCCTGCCCGTCATCGGGATAGGGTGCGTCCATGGCGAACGATGAGCAGACGTTCCTCTTCGCCGACCTGGCCGGTTACACGGCTCTGACTGAGGCCCACGGCGACGAGGAATCCGCGCAGCTAACGAACGACTTCTTCGACGCGGTGCGAGCGCTTCTGCCCGCGCACCACGCCGAGGAGATCAAGACGATTGGCGACGCCGTGATGATCCGGGTGCCGTCCGCCGCCGAGGCAGTGCGGCTCGGCGTCGACATCGTCGAGGACATCGGCACCGGCCACGGCTTCCCCAGCGTGCGCATCGGGATGCACACGGGTCCGGCGAGCGAGCGGGATGGCGATTGGTTCGGCGCAGCCGTCAACACCGCGGCGCGCGTTTCTGGAGTCGCGGGCGGCTGTGAGGTCCTCCTGACCGAGGGAACGCGCGAGCACGCCCATGACCTGGGGGAGGTCGAGCTCAGCCGTCGCGGGGCGACGGAGCTCAAGAACGTCCAGGAGCCGGTCCACCTCTACGCAGCAGCGCGCGCGGGCGCCTTAGCGGGGAGCCTGCCGATCGATCCGGTCTGCCGGATGGCCGTAGACCGCGAGCGGGCGGCAGCGCAGATGATGCACGCCGGGGTCGAGTACCACTTCTGCTCCTTGCGCTGCGCCGAGGCTTTTGCGGCCGCTCCTGAGCGCTATGCGGGCGAGGGGTCATCCCGTGGGGGACCCGACCTGGCGGCGGCCACCGCGCTCGTGCAGGGGGCGAGCTACATCGGCTTCGGGATCTGGTCGCTTGCCGGGCGACGCCACTACCGAGACGTTCATGAGATCGACCGAGATGATTGGGTCCTCAACGCCCACGGCGGGTGGCTCCTCGCCGTCGGCACGACGCTCGTCGCCTCGGCCCTGCGCGGCCGAGCCAACGGCGCTGAAGTCAGGACGCTGGGAGTCGCCTCAGCGCTTGCCCTAGCGCTGAACGACGCCGTCTCGCTCCCGCGCGTGGCGCCGATCTACCGCTCCGACCTCGCCTACGAGGTCGGGCTGGCCGGGCTCTGGGGCTTCCGCGCGATCAGCCGCTCGACGATGCCCCACTTGAGGCGCGTCGCACTCTCGATCTCGAAGCCCTCGATCTCGAGGTAGTCGAGCGGGTCGCGCAGGAGGTGATCGCCCTCGAAGCGAACGCTGAACGGCTCGATCATGCGCTGGACCGCCCTAACCCTCCGCGCGGGGCTGCGCACATGCTCGAGCAGCACGAGCCTCCCTCCCGGGCGCAGGACTCTACGAGCTTCGCGAACCGCGGCTCGATCGTCGGGGATCGTGCAGAGGGCGAGAGTGATCACGATCGAGTCGAAGCTCTCGTCGTCGAACGGAAGCGCCTGGGCATCGGCCTGCATCAGCTCGATCTCGGCTGAGGCACGTTCCGCCCGAGGCCGCGCACGAGCCAGCATCTCCCCGCTGAACTCGATCCCGGTCACCCGCGCGGGGGGCGCGTAGAAGCGGAAGTTGCGTCCCGTGCCCACGGCGATCTCGAGGATGTCGCCATCCACCTGAGCCGTCGCCCACTCGCGACCCCCGCCGAAGAGCACGCGCTCAAAGAACGAGATCTGGCGGTCGTAGTGCGGCGCCGCCTTGTCCTGGAGGGAGCGGACGCGCTCGGTCTCACCTACCGGGGCCGGGGGCATCGCCGGATCCTAGCCTCGACGCAGGACCTCCACCACATGGACCAGCGGGCCGGGGGGATTGACCAGCTGCTTATCCGCTGGAATGCCGTAGAGCGGCCGTTCTCTAGCGGAGGGGGAGGGATTCGAACCCTCGTCACGCCCTTAAGACGTGAAACGGTTTTCGAGACCGCCGCATTCAACCGCTCTGCCACCCCTCCAGGTGGCGCCTCGGCGCCAGCGCGCAAGGGTAGCGCGGGCGGGCGACCTGCCTGAGTGAGCCGCGCGTGGTCGGCGTCGGCCCGCACCGAGACCGAGGAAACGCGCGGATATGGCGCCTCTGCTCGGTCTCGCCCCTGCCGAGTGGGACCGCACGCCGCTCACCCCCTCCCCGGCTCGGCGGGCCACGCGCCTCCGTGCCGTGGCAAAGGCGCGGCTTCGGCATACTTGGGGGGCACGCTGAAGATCCGATGCGCGCCATCGCCCCGGGATCAAAGCTCGGGATGGACAGGCTCCGGTTGCGTGCGCCGGGTGCTTCGCAGGATCTGCCTTTTCAATCAGGGGCCACCGGCTCCACCCACCGATAGGAGATGCAGATGGGCACCACGGAAACCGCTTCGACCACGCTCGACTTCAAGGTCGCCGACCTCGCGCTCGCTGAGCTCGGGCGCAAGGAGGTCCAGCTGGCCGAGCACGAGATGCCCGGCCTGATGAGCACCCGCGAGGAGTTCGCCGCCTCCCAGCCGTTGGCGGGAGCGCGGATCACCGGCTCGCTCCACATGACAGTGCAGACGGCGGTCCTGATCGAGACGCTCGTCGCGCTCGGCGCCGAGGTGCGCTGGGCGAGCTGCAACATCTTCTCGACCCAGGACCCCGCCGCCGCGGCCGTCGTGGTCGGGCCCGAGGGCACGGTCGAGGATCCGCAGGGGATCCCGGTCTTCGCCTGGAAGGGCGAGACCCTGGAGGAGTACTGGTGGTGCACCGAGCAGGCACTCGCCTGGCCCGACGGTGAGGCGAACATGATCCTCGACGACGGAGGCGACGCGACGCTCCTCGTCCACAAGGGCGCCGAGTACGAGCGGGCGGGCCAGGTCCCGTCGGTCGAGGCCGCCGAGAGCGACGAGCACCGGGTGATCCTCGAGACCCTCCACCGCTCGCTCGCCGAGGACCCAGAGCGCTTCACGCGGATCGGCGAGAGCGTGATGGGCGTGACCGAGGAGACGACGACCGGCGTCGCGCGGCTCTACGGGATGCAGCGCGAGGGCACGCTCCTGTTCCCGGCGATCAACGTCAACGACTCGGTGACGAAGTCGAAGTTCGACAACATCTACGGCTGCCGCCACTCGCTGATCGACGGCATCAACCGGGCCACCGACGTGATGATCGGCGGCAAGGTCGCCGTCGTCCTCGGGTTCGGCGACGTGGGCAAGGGCTGCGCGGAGTCCCTGCGCGGTCAGGGCGCTCGCGTCCAGATCACCGAGATCGACCCGATCTGCGCGCTCCAGGCGGCGATGCAGGGCTACGAGGTCGTGCGCCTCAATGACGTCGTCGAGAGCGGCGACATCTTCATCACCGCGACCGGCAACAAGGACGTGATCACCGCCGCCGACATGGGCCGGATGAAGCATCAGGCGATCGTCGGCAACATCGGCCACTTCGACAACGAGATCGACATCGCCGGGCTCGAGGGCGACGGCAGCATCGAGCGGATCCGGATCAAGCCGCAGGTCGACGAGTGGCGCTTCCCCGATGGCCACTCGGTGATCGTCCTCTCGGAGGGCCGGCTGCTCAACCTCGGCAACGCGACCGGGCATCCGAGCTTCGTGATGTCGAACTCGTTCACGAATCAAGTGATCGCCCAGATCGAGCTGTTCACGAAGAACGACGACTACGAGAAGCAGGTCTACGTGCTGCCCAAGCACCTCGACGAGAAGGTCGCCCGGCTGCACCTCGAGGCCCTCGGGATCCGGTTGACCGAGCTCAGTCCGGACCAGGCCGCCTATCTCGGCGTCCCCGTCGAGGGCCCCTATAAGTCAGACCACTACCGCTACTAGCCTGACGGTCGGGGAGAGCGCTGGGCCATCGGACCGCCGGCATCGCTGGTGCGAGCGAGCTCAGTCGCACAACCGATCGCTGTGCCCAAGCGCGCCGTCGTCTCACTTCCACGATTCGGCTCGGTATGCGACCCAAACCGTTGAAACGATCCGGGCTGCGAAGGCAGCCCCGGATAATCCAGGGGTGGACCGCTCGCTCGCCCTCCGCTCCGCAGCGCTTCAGGCCGCCGCCGTGGCGGTGATCTCGATCGCGCTGGCGCTCGCCCTCCCCCACTCGTTCTTCGAGGATTGGGGATGGCTCGCGGGACCGGGCGCATGGATGGCCTGCGCCCTGCTCACCGCGCGAATGCTGCGGCTGCCGCTCGCCCGGACGCTCCTCGGCGCCGCCCTCGCCGGCCTGCCGAGCCTGCTGGCGGTGCTCCTGGGCGGGCACTGGCTGGGAGCCGTGATCGCCGTGGTCCTCTTCGGGCTCTGGTGCGGCGCCGTCACCGGTCCAAGGGGCCGCCCCGCGCGGGCCTGAGGCGCCCCGCCGTCGCTATCGTCCGGGGCTCACCTGGAGGGGTGACCGAGTGGCTTAAGGTGCACGATTGGAAATCGTGTGGGCGGCGAAAACTGCCTCGTGGGTTCGAATCCCACCCTCTCCGCTCAATAGGTGCTTGCGCTGCGCGACGGAGCCCCAGCATGCCGTCGCTTATTCAGGTGGCTAGGGCAAGACGTAGATCGCCGAGCGATCCCGCTTGCAGCCATCAGTCCGGCGGACTTTCGCGTAGTAGTTGCCGGGGCGCGCGATGCCCTCCTCCTCGTAAACCCAGAAGTAGCCCGGCTGGGCGCTGCCCTTGTACGAGAGCGTCGATCCGCGCTTCTCGTCCGCCCCGTCACGGACGCGATACACGATCACCCGTCGCTTGTTCTTGCAAGCCTTCTTGGAGGAGAAGATGTCCCCGGTCCAGATCGTGCCGGAGGGGGTGACCTGGATGTTGTCCAGCGTCACCCGCGTGCCCGCGTCACCAGCCGCCGACGCCGAGGGGACGCACATGATGGTAGTTGCGACGACGAACAGAACCACTCGCTTCATCTAAGCTCTCCTTGCCTTTTCGCTGAGCGACTGCGCCTGGGGCACCGTCTGGTTCGCGGAGATTATCCGAACGCCCAGGTTCCGGGCTCAGGATCTTGGCGAGGCAAGAGCGGGACCCGGCTCATAGACCAGGTGCCTGGTTGCGTCGAACTCCCGCGTGATCAGGATCTGCTCATCCGTCGGGAGCGTCACCACTGCCGTACCGCTACTCGCCATTCCCAGGTGGGTCGGTCGGCGCGCTACAGACCCAGAATCAGCGAGAGCGCTTCGTCGACCGCTCGCAGCTCATTGGGCTCGAGTCGCCCGGCGGAGCGACCGAGGCGCTCCGGGTCGACGACGGTCGTCTGCTCGACGAGCACTCGCGTTTCGCTTCCACCCACCTCGATCGTCGGTCTGAAGCTCGCGGCGAGGGCACGGGTGGAAGTGGGGGCCACGATGATCGTGCTCAGGTCCAGGAACTCGTCGGCCTGCACGACGACGGCGTAGCGGGGGGCGCCACGTTGCTCCCGCCCGCGGGCCTGGCGCGGGGCGGGGAGTCTCAGGATCTCACCTCGAACCAATGCGTCTAAGCGTCGATGGGTGGGGCAAGCTCCGCGAGCTGCTCGCGGACGGCCCGCATTTCCTCCCGGTCTTCGGTGCTGCCCGCGAGGTTACGGACCTCCTCCGCAATCGCCGCTCGACTGCGGCGACGCCCGGCGGTTTCCGTCAAAGCGGTCCGGACGGCCTCGGAGTCGTTGATGCCGTCACCCCGCATCACGGCCAAGGCCGCTTCCGCAGCGTCGTCGAGGCGCACGTGGATCGACCGCGACACGCGCGCAACGTAGCACACTTTGTGCTACATGGGGAGGGGGCTGAGCGGGGGCCCCTCCATCGTCGGCAAGAGAGGCGGCCGCCGCTGATCAGCGTCCCCGCCGCTCCCGGAAGAACTCGCGCAGCAGCTCGCCGGCTTCCTCGCCGAGAACGCCGCCGACCACCTCGGGGCGGTGGTTGAGCGCCGGCTCGGCCAGGACGTCGAGGACCGATCCGGCCGCCCCCGCCTTTGGATCGGCGGCGGCGTAGACGACCCGGGGGACCCGGGCGAGGACGATCGCCCCGGCGCACATCGCGCAGGGCTCGAGCGTCACGTAGATCGTCGTCCCCGCCAGCCGCCAGCTGCCCGTCCGCTCGGCCGCCTCCCGCAGGGCCAGGACCTCGGCATGGGCGGTCGGATCGGCGCGCAGCTCGCGCTCGTTGGCGGCCTCCGCGAGGAGCTCGCCGTCGCGCACGACTACCGCCCCGATCGGGACGTCCTCGTGCGCGGGAGCGCTTGCGGCGTAGGCGAGCGCCAAGCGCATGAAGCGCTCGTCATCGCTCTCGCCGCCGCCGGGCTTGGCGCCCGCGGCCGCCTCGGCCATCTAGAGCTTGATCGCGGCGATCACGATCGACGCCAGCAGGCAGGCGGCAAGAATCGCCATCGCCAGGGTCCAGGAAGCGGGCACGGCGGGATCGTAGAGGGGTTAGCGCTTCCCGTCGGAGGTACGGTCGTGGCTTGGCGAGGCTCCGGGCGTGGCTGGCGGCGCGCGGTGCCCGTCCGCGTGCCCAAATGCACGTGGACGGGCGGCGGGTGCCGTCAGGCGCGGCCGGAGTCCGCCAAACGCGGCTGTACCTGCGGCGGGGAGCGCTAGGGTTTGCCGCGGTGCCGCTCAACCCGCTCAAGCCGATCACCGAGCAGATCGCCGACGGCGTCTGGCGCCACGCCGGCGACATCAGGCACGGCATGAACGTCTACCTGCTCGCCGACGAGAGCGGGGTGACGATCTTCGACGGCGGCACCCAGGCGATGACCGACGGCGTGCGCAAGGCGGCGCAGGAGATCGGTGCGATCAAGCGCATCGTCCTCGGCCACGGCCACGCCGACCACCGGGGCATCGCGGCGGGCCTCGGCGTGCCCGTGCTCTGCCATCCCGACGAGCGGGCGGACGTCGAGGGCGACGGCGGCATGCACTACTTCCAGCTCGACCGCATTCCCTATCGCTTCCCGCGCGCGGTCTACCCGACGCTGCTGAGGCGCTGGGACGGCGGGCCCGCCAAGGTGGCCGACACCGTCGCCGAGGGAGACGAGATCGCCGGCTTCGAGGTCAAGCACTTCCCCGGTCACGCGCCGGGGCTGATCGGCCTCTGGCGTGAGCGGGATCGCCTGGCGCTCGTCAGCGACACGGCCTACTTCGTGGACTCGATGAAGTTCAAGCCCGTCGATTGGCCCAACGTCCCGAACCGCGTCTTCAACCAGGACCACGAGGCCGCGGCCGAGAGCGTCCGCAAGCTCGCCGCGCTCGAGCCGCGTACGGTCGCCGCCGGCCACAGCGAGCCGATGGTGGGCGAGCCGTCCCACAACCGGATGCTGCTCGAGCAGGCCGCCAACCGCGGCTAGCCTCGGAGGCGGCAGCCAGGGGGAAACCCCGGCGCGACAGCCGGCCCCGCGCAGGGAGTCAGCCGCGCGTCACCCGCTCGCAGCCGCGGCGGCTGACCCGGTCACGCCGATTGGCCATCACGTGGTCCTCTCCCGCCCCGCACGTCACCCGGTCGCGACCTCCGCCACGGACGTCGAAGCTGTCGTCGCCGCTGCCCCCGTTGAGCTGGTCGCGCCCGCCGCGGCCGCGCAGGAGGTCATCGCCGCGGCCTCCCACGACCCGATCGGCGCCCTTGCCGCCGTCGATGCGGTCAGCGCCCTCCGAGCCCTTGAGGGTGTCTGGCCCGGCGCCGCCCTTGATGCGGTCGGAGCCGCCGTCGCCCCCCACCCGGTCGCCGCCCCGCCCCGCCCCGATGCAGTCGTCCCCGCCGCGCCCGTGGATCCGATCCTTCCCGCCGCCGCCGCGGATGCGCTCGCTGAGCTTGGTCCCCCGCAGATGGTCGTTCCCAGGCGTCCCACGCAGAACGTCGGCGCAGAGCTCCGCCGGGGCCGGGGGGCGAGGGGCTCGCACCTCGATCGAGGCCGTGCGGCCGACGTTCCCCTGCTCGTCCACGGCACGGATCGCAAGGAAGCGCTGCGCGCCGGCGGGGACCTCGTAGAGCTGGGCGGCGCCGGGCTCGGCGGGCGCGGGCGCGCCACTGAGGCGCGTCGCCTGGCGGAAGCTCGCGTCGTCGATTGGGGAGCTCGAGGTGGCCACCTGATAGCGAGCGGCCTTTCCGCAGAGCAGATCGTCGCCCGGCGCCCGGAAGCGGACGCGGTCGTGCCCCCGGTTCGTCGCCAGGTTCGTCGGCTTGCCGGGCAGGGCGGCGTCGCGCGAGAAATCACCCGAGTTGGCGTTGTCGTGGTGGAAGCGGGGCCAAGAGGAGGGCGAGCAGGCCGGAGCGGTAGTCCGGTAGGCGTGGATCAAGCCCGAGCGGGTCATGGCGACCGCGACCTTGCGCGCGCCGTCGTCCGTGTCGAGGGTGCCGAAGGATCCGATGAGCGGGTTCGTGACCGTCCAGTCGGTCGTCAGCTTCGGCCAGCGCGGGCTGACCGGCGTGCCCGCGGCGTTGAAGGCGGCGAGATCCTGGCTGGCCGTCCCCTCGAGCGTCTCCTCGCCGGGGAGGCCGTCGATGTCGGCGATCGAGGGACCGGTGAGGAACTGAAGATCGTTGACGGCGCTCGGGTAGCCCGGCCGAAACTGCCCGGTTGTCGTGTCCCACGCGCCGAGGAAGTCCTGCCCCGTCGGTTGGTAATCGGGGAAGGCGATATCGAGCGCCCGAGTGGTCCCTGCGGCGGGGGTCAGGAAGGCAGGCTGGGCGCCCCCGAGGGAGCCGAAGGCGGGATGACCGACGGCGGGCAGCACCGGGCGATCCACCTGTCCGGTGCCCTCGCCGGCATCGGACTCGAGCGCGTTCGGCTTGCCGCCGGCGTCGTTGCCGTAGCACGAGGTCGCGTCGGCGTTGAGGACGTAGGCGGGACCGTTGTTGGCGACGACGCCGACCTTCGGTCCCGAGCCGCCGCTGGGACAGGTCAGCTCAGCCACCACGGGGTATCCCGTGATCCCCTCGCCGACCACCGGCAGGAGCTCGGTCAGCGCGATCCCCGCCTTGAAGGGCCAACCGGGCAGCAGCGCGTCACCGGGCAGGGGGTCGGCGTCCCTCCCGCCCGTCGGCTTCAGCGCGTAAACGCGCGAGTTGCCCGGGGAGAGGATGCCGGCGCTGCTCAGCGCGCCGAAGGACGCCGTGGTGGCGCTGCCCGCGTTGATCGGCTCCTCGTACTCCTCGTTGGTCCCCACGATGATCTCGGGCCGCTCGTCGCCTGCGAGGTCCGCGAGCGCCGGAGTGTCGATGATCGCTCCCTGCTGCAGGGACTTGGCGTCGGCCTTGAACGTGATCGCGTGCGTCACCGGCGCCACCGAGGCGACCTTGGCAGGGTCGACGACGAGCAGCGGGTAGCCGGGGACCTGAGCGGCGCCGCCGGGCGCGTGGGGGCTGGCGTCTGCGGTCTCCCACGCGTAGAGGTGGCGGTCCATCGAGGCCGCGATCAGCTCCTCCTTCCCGTCCCCGTCCAGATCGGCGAGCACGGGCGAGGCGAAGAAGCCGTGTTGGGTGCGGTTGGTGGGACCGTCGCGGACGTTGACGAACGGCGCGAGCGGCTTGCCCGAGAACCTGATGTTGGATTCCTCGGTGAAGACGCGCTTGCCGGTCGGGCTCCAGCCGTAGGCCTTGCCCTCGAAGTCGACCGCGAAGATCGTCGGAACGCCGTCGTGGTCGGGATCGCCGACGGCGACCGACGAGAGGATGGCGCCCCCCAGGTCGGTCGAGACCGCCCCTGACACGTACGCCTTGCTGGCGGCGTGGTTCGTGACGAAGCCGGGCCGGTCGCCGCGCACGGGGAAGCCCGGGAGCTCCGCTCCGTTCGGCCGCAGGGCGTGGACGAAGCCGTCGGAGCTGCCGAAGATCATCTCGTTGCGGTTGTCGCCGTCGAGGTCGGCGAACGCGGGCGAGGACTCGCCGTCGCCGGTCGGCGCACCCCGGCCAACCTGCCCCCCACCCTTGATCGCCCGCGGAAAGCCCGGAAGCAGGTCAGCGTCGCGATGCAGGTAGGCGGAGCGCTGGTCCTCACCCGTCATGGCATTCGCACCGGTGGTCGTGATGACGACCTTGAACGTGAAGGCCTGGGGAGCGAAGAAGGGGCGCCCGTTGGCGGTCGCCGGCGTCGCCGGGGGAATCGCCCCCGTGAAGCTGGTCCCGGGGGGGAACTGCGCCTTCAGCGCGGCGACGCTGATCTGGGCGAGCGTGCCCCTGTGCAACGTCTCCGCCTCGGCGCCCGTGCGGAGGCTGCCGTCGCAGTAGCCGGGAGTGCTGATTTGCTGGAAGTCGCCGGGGGGTACGTCATCGGTCTCGTGCTGATTCGGGTACTGGCCGGGCGCGACCAGGACGCGGCAGCGGTAGTCGCCTCCTCGGGCGAACACCTCGCCCGCGACGTTGACTGTGGCTGAGGCCGGGTCGATCGGCTGGAACCACTCGGGCGAGAAGATCTCGGCCTCCGGCGGGACCTTGGCGGCCTGGGCCGGGGTCGCCGGGTCGTAGAGGGCGGACGTCCCCTTGTCCAGGTTCGCGCGACCGTAGCCGTAGAACTGGTCGTGGCCGAAGCGGGCGGGGTAGCTCTCAGACGCGCCAGGTGCGTAAGCAGGTCGGTTCACGTTGACCTGGGCGCGCAGCGCCCCGGCAGGGCCGAACGGGCTGGTGCAGTCGATCGTCGGCGTCGCCGTGCAGGAGGGCTCGTTGCCCGAGGCCGGGGGGGTGCCGGCGAAGTTGACGTCGTCGGACGTCAGCTCGCCGTCGACCGTTCCCGAAGCCATGAGTTGCTTGACCTCGTTCGGGGTGATCACGCATGGCTGGCCGTCGGCCGTCTCACAGGCGGATCGATCGGGGTACTCCGGGAGCTGCCCCTTGTCGTGCGCGTTGTAGGCCGCGCTGTAGATCAACCCGGCGAAGCCGGAGGCGTTGCCGACCGCGTTGGAGGAGCAGCTCGTGCTCGGGATCGCGAGCGTGATCTTCGCGTTGAAGTTCGTGCAGCCGTTGAAGGCGAGGTACGACTCGTCGGGTGGGGCCAGCGGGTTGTCGCGAACCGAGTTGACGACGATCGTGTGCGGCAGCGTCGAGGGCCAGTTGTTGTGCTGCGCGGCCTCGTCGGCGGCGGAGGCCATCACCGTGACGCCGTGGCGGTAGGCGTAGTTGACGGCCTGGCGCGCGAGGGTCGAGTTGTTCAACGTGCCGAGCGCCTCCTGGACGACCTGCACGTCGTTGTCGGCCGCGTACGTCACGGCGGCGCCGAACCGATCCACGTCGGCGATGAAGCTGTCACCGACCCGCAGGTAGGTCCCCATGCAGTTCGGGCAGGTGCCGAGGTCGTTGCCATTGTTGGCCTCGGCGGTGGAGTCTCGGGCCTCCCCCGTTCCGTGCCCGTACTGGACGTCGTCATAGGGATCGTTGTCGTCGTCGACGAAGTCCCATCCGACGATGTCGTCGACGTAGCCGTTGCCGGCGCCCCCGTTGTCACCGTCGACGCCGTTGGAGAAGCGGATCAGGAGATCCTGCGGATCGAGCATCGGCTGGCCGGCATTGGGGTCGCCGTCGGGGAAGTCGGGACCGACGCCACGGGCCGGATCGGGATTCACGCGGGCATCGCACGAGTAATCGCGGAGATTGAAGACGCCGTCGCGGTTGATGTCGTCGCCCCCGAGCCCGTTCCCCGTGTAGGTCGAGCAGTCCTCGCCCGGCTCGTTCGGAGCACCCACGATCGTGTTCTCGGGGGCCGGAAGCTCGGCCGCGTTGAGGCGGTTCTTGAAGCGGAGGTCAAGCATCGCCGAGGCGTCGTCCCACTTGATCCCGGAGTCGAGGATCGCGATCGTCACGTCGGGGCGGCCGGTCGTCTGCATGTATGCCGTCGATGCCTGCGGATCGGGGTCGACGACGTGCGCGCCGCGCACGCCCCCGAGCTCGACCGGGTTCGCGTTGACGACGACGTTGTCGGGGTCGGGTGTCGCCTTGAGCTTGAAGCCCTGACTGTCCTCGTCATCGGGAACCTCGCCCGGGGCCAGGTAGAGGTCGGTGTAGTCCGTCGGGTCCCCGCCGGCGCGCGTGTAGGGAAACTCGGCCGAGGCGGGTGCGGCGAGGGCGCCGAGAACCGCGGCGAACAGTAGGGCGGCGAGCACCACCGCGAGGCGTCGGCGACCTCGCGGCGAGTCAACCTCGCGCAAGTCGCTGTGCCAGCGGCTCCCCAACCCCACGTCGCGGAAGATACTTCGAACGCTTCAAGGCATGCGCCGGTCCGAGGACGTATCGGCGCACGGCCCACAGCCGGCGGCGCTCAGCCGACCGTGACCTTCTCGCAGCTCTCGTTGACGTGATCGCCGCGACCCGCCCTGACTTTGTCGATCCCGGCGCCGCAGCGGACGTAGTCGGTGCCACCGCCGATCGAGTTGATCCGGTCGTTGCCGGAGCCGCCGATCACCGTGTCGGGGTTGTCGCCGCCGCGCAGGTTGTCGTTCCCGCTGCCGCCGGAGACCCTGTCCCTGCCGGCCTGGCCGGTGATGCGATCGTCACCGGAGCCGCCGGAGAGGCGATCGTTCCCCGCGGCGCCGCGCACGAGGTCGTCGCCGCCGCCGCCTCGCTGGCGGTCGTCGCCCCCCTTGCCCCGGAGCTTGTCGCCGCCGCCCTCCCCCCGGATCGAGTCGTTTCCGTCACCGCCGTTGACGCAGTCTCCGCCCTTGCCGCCGCTGATCGAGTCCTTGCCGCCCCGGCCGGCGATGAGCTCGCTCAGCGCGGTCCCGACGAGCCGGTCGGGACCCTCCGTGCCGACGATCCGGGTCTTGCAGGGGCCGGCGGATGGAGGAGGCGTCTCGACGGCCGGCAGGCGAAGCGAGGCGAGGTGGCCCCAGTTGCCGGCGTCGTCGCGGTAGAGGACAGCGGCGTAGCGCGCATCCTTGATCTGGGAGAGGAAGAGGCGATCCCGCTGCCGCTGACCGGGGCCGGTCTCGGCGGGGCGCTGACCGACCAAGGAGCCATCCGAGGGTCGGGAGATCGGGTTCGCCGAGACGCGAACCTCGTAGCGTTCGGCCTGCTTGCAGAGCCAATCGTCGCCCGGGGCGATGAACGAGAGGTCGACTCCCCCACCCTCGCGCCGGGTCGCCTGGAGGCCCGTCGGCGTCCCGGGCGGGCGGGCGTCGGTCCCGTAGTTGGCGGAGCTGAACTCGTCGTGGTGGAAGCTCTGCCATTCGTCGTTTGAGCCGGCGCAGGCGTTGACGTTCGTGCCCCAGAGGAACGACCAGCCCTCGCGGGTGACCACGCTGACGTCGAGGTCGCCGTCGCCGTCGGCGTCCCCCACCGCAGGGGTCGTCTGCGTCCAGCCGCCGGTGAACTTCGGCCAGCCCGGTGCGTCCATCCCATCCGGCCCGTAGGCATGGAGCTGGTAGAGGCCGGTGCCGACGAGAGCCTGGGTCTGCGGACCGGGCCCGCCGACCCGGGCGACCGCCGCCTGGGAGACGAGCTGGAAGTCGTCGGTCGCCCGCGGGTAGCCGGGCTCCACGGACTGGCCGTTCGTCGGGTCCCAGGCCTGCTCGACGTGGTTGAACGGCAGGTTCTGGTTGACGGCGAGGAGATTGGCGACGCCGTTGACGGTCAGCCCGCCCTTCAGGACCAGCGGGTTGCCGGTGCCGGAGAGGTCACCGATCGACGGGTAGTCGGCGAGGTTGAGGATGGCCCCCTCGTCGGTCCGGTTGCCGGGCGACGTCTGGTAGACGCTCGCCGTCGAGCCGTCGCCGTTGACCAGCTTGGCGCCCTCGGCGCCGATCACGCCGGTGCCGGCCGAGACCGAGACCTCGTCGGTCCCGTCGCCATCGTCGTCGAGGACGGCGGCGTCTTGGCTCGGCAGGACGAGCGGCAGCACATCACCGGCGGCAACCGGGACGTCGACCGGCCATCCGTCGACCGGCGTGCCGTCGCCGTGGAGCGCGTAGACGGGGTTCGTGCCGGTCGACGAGCGCAGGGCCGCACCGAAGAAGTTGAAGAACTCGTCCGGGAACTCCGGGTTCCCCGGGATCACCTCGTTCGTCGCGATCACGATCTCCGGCGTGCCCTCCCCGTCGAGCTGGGCGATCGCCGGGGAGGCGACGATCTCGGCGCCTACGGCGCCCTCGCTCTGCAGCTTCTTCGGGAAGCCGGGCAGCTCGTCGCCCTCGCCGTCCCACGCGTAGACGTGCTGGTCCATCGAGCCGCTGACGATGTCGAGGCGGCCGTCGCCCGTGAGGTCGCCGAGGGCGACGGAGCCGAAGATGCCGCGCTTGATGTGGTTGTCGCCCGTGATCGCCCGGTCGGCGGGGTCGAAGCAGGGCTCGGGGACGTTCGGCTCGCAGGGCTCCGACAGCGCCGGATCGATCCGCACCGGGAAGCCCTGGACGCGATCGCCGTCGGCCTCCCAGGCGTAGACGTGCTCGCCGGCGCTTGCGACGATCTCGGGCTCGCGATCGCCGTCGATGTCGCCGATCGCCGGCACCCGCATGGACTCGTGGGGCCTCACGTCGGCGAGCTCGGCCGGCACGGGGTGGTTCAGCTCGGCCTCGTAGCGGTTCGTGGTCACCGGCTGACCTCCGTTGAAGCTGGGCAGCGGGGTGCCGTCCGCCTTCAGCACGTAGAGCTCGCCGCTCGAGTTGCCCTGGACGATGTCGAGCTCGTTGTCGCCGTTGAGGTCGTAGAGCCGCGGGGAGACCTCGCCGCCGGAGCGCGTCGTCAGCGTGCCCGGCTGGCTGCCCTTGCCGACCGCTCGCGGCCAGCCTGGGAGGTTGCCGTCGTTGCGGTAGGCGAAGAGGGTCTTACGGTAGCGGCCGATGTTCGCCGGGTTCGTCGCCTCGTGAACGGTGAGGCGGATCTGGAAGGCGTGGCGCTCGGGGTCGGGGTTCGGGTAGGGATCGGCTGGCCAGGCGTCGCCGGCCGAGCCCGCGGGCCGGCCGGCATCGTTGGCCACCTCGCCGTTGCAGGTGTCGGCGAGGGCGACCAGCTTCGCCTTCGGCAGCTTGCCGAGCACGCCGTCGACCGGGCCATTCCCCTGGGCGATCATGCCCGAGTTGGGTCCCCCGGCCGCGAAGCTGGAGTCGGTCGCGTCCTGACCGCAGGCGTATTCGAGCTCCCACGCGCCGACGCCGTGCTCGGAGTGCGGTGCGGCGGCCAGGCCGGAGATCGTGACCCCGTCCGCCGATACGCGGTCGACGTTGATCGGCGTGAACCAGTCGGGGGAGTCGATCTGTGCCTCCGGCGGGACGCATGTTCGATCGGGAGTGGGGGCCTCGGTCTCGCAGGGCCAGGCGAAGGGGTCGTTCGCGCCCTTCGCCGGTGCCGGCCCACGGTCGTTGGCGATCCGCGCCATCGCCACGGCGAGGTTCACCCGGCCGTAGCCGAAGTGCGGGTCCCAGCCCTCGTTGGCCTTGTCCGGGAGGCCGATCGAGCCCGTGTTCTCGGGCTGCACGTCCTCGGCGGTCATCGTCAGCAGCTGGCGGATCTCGTTACCGGAGAGCGGCTGGTCGCCCGGCTGGTCGAACGTCTCGCGCCCGAACGAGGCGAGGAGCCCGGCCGCCCCGGAGGCCTGGCCGGTGTTCTCCGAGCCCGTCGCGCCCATCAGCACGACGTCGGACTTGCCGCCGTACTGGGTCAGGTTCGAGTTGCGGAAGAAGCTCGTGGTGGTCGGCTGTCCGAAGTCACCGAGCTGCAGGCAGCTCGGTGAGGGAGGATCGAAGTCGCAGCCGCTGCCCGCAGCGACGAACTCGAGGAACTGGCGACACCCGTCGTCGAAGCCGCCGGGTGCCGACGGGAAGTCGGGGAGGCCGGGAAGCCCTCCCGGCCCGGAGCAGGTGTTGCTCGGCGCCGTGTCGTAGATCGAGCCCGCGACGTAGATCGCCTCGTTGTAGTTCGTCGGGTAGTTGTGGTTGGCGGAGTTGATGTCGGACGACACCAGCGTCAGGGCCACGCCCTTGCTGTCGGCATAGGTGAACGCGTTGCGCGCGAAGTGCGTGTTGGTCAACCCGCCGACGGCGCCCTCGACGACGCTCGCGCCGTTGTCGGCGGCGTAGATCGTGCCCATCGCGTAGTTGTCGGTGGGGACGACGAAGGTGTCCCACACCCGCAGCGGCATGAGCTGGCAGTCGGGGCACATGCCGACGCCGGACTTGCCGTTGTCGGTCTCCGCGACGGCCTCGGCGGCACGGCCGGTGCCGTGGCCGTTGGCGGAGCAGCAACTCGAGGCGTCGTAGGGATCGTTGTCGTCGTCGAAGAAGTCCCAGCCGGCGATGTCGTCGTCGTAGCCGTTGTCGTCGTCGTCGACGCCGCCCGCAAAGTTGCCATCGTCGAAGGCGGGGTCGGAGAAGGTGGCGATCAGGTCGGAGGCGTCGAGGATCTCGTCGGCTTCGTCGTCGCCGGCGTCCCTGGTCACCCTCGGATCGCAGGCGTAATCGAGGACGTTGACCGCGCCGTTGTCGTTGGCGTCGTAGTCGGTACCGGTATAGGTGGTGCAGTCGACGTCGTCGACCGTCGGCGGATCGGTTCGGTCCGTCTGCGGCTGCGGCAGCTCACCCGTGTTCAGCCGGACCTTGTTGACCAGATCCTCGCTCTGCCAGCGGATGCCGGTGTCGAGGATCGCCACGGCCACGTCGGGATCGCCGTCGGAGTATTTCCACGCGGAGTCCGAGCGGACTCCGGCGATCTGCAGGCACTTCGCAGCCTCCTCGCCGAGCGGATTGCCTTCCACCCCCTCCGCCTGGATGTTCGCCTCCCGGCCCTGCGGGTCGAGCTGCTGTGGACCGGGAAGGGCGGGGTTGACGCAGTCCTTGTACTTCGTCCCGGTCGCGTAGTGCGGCCCCACCGGAGGAAGCTCGTTCGCCGAGTCGGGGCTGAAGCCGAAGGCGCGAAACTCCTCCTCGGCGTAGGTGTCGCACTCCTTCGGCGCTTCCTCGTTGTCGGCCTCGCAGCGGTCGAACTCGGGGTCGTTGGGCGTGTCGATCCGCGGGCTCTCGTGTGGGTCGCCCGGGAAGGCCGCGAGCGCGGCGGCCGGGATCAGGATCGCAAGAGCGACCGTGAGCGCGAGGAGCAGGCGAGCGCGCCTTCCACGCGTCACCGATCCCCGATCAGAGCCGAAGCCTCCCCAACCCACGGCGAGGAACTGTAGTCCGCGGCCCGCGGCCCTGCGCCGGTCTGGCGCTCGTCCTCCCGACGGCGGCTCAGCCGCAGAAGTGGCCCGAGGGCGGCCGGGGGTCGCGTCCGGCGACGCCGGCGCAGTCGCGCAGCTTCGCGGTCAGCCTATTGAGCTGCGCCTGCTCGGCCTCCTCGGCGGAGCCGGGCTTCCCGGATGCGAGGTTCTCGAGCTGGAAGGGATCCTCGTCGAGGTCGTAGTGCTCGGTCGCGTCGGCCAGGCACCCGTCGCTCGAGGGGTTCGCGTACTCGAAGTAGATCTGCCCCTCGTAGCGGGCGCCGCGATAGGTGCACTCCCCGATCTCCAGCCCGATCGGGCGGGAGTCCGGGAAGTCGCCCGTTCCCTCGATCAGCGGCATCAGCGAGCGGCCGTCCATCGTCCGGCAGATGCTCTTCGTCCGGCACGGCTGTGCCCGGGCGAGGTCGAGGATGGTCGGTGCGAGATCGATGTTCGCCGTCGGAGCTGCCGAGCTCGGAACGCGGGCGGCGCCGTCGCGGAACGCGCGCGGGACGAGGATCGTCAGCGGCATGTGGATGTTCTCCTCGTAGGGCCACGGCTTGCCCTGGGGGATCCGATGCTCGCCGTAGAAGTAGCCGTTGTCGGAGGCGAAGATGAAGACGGTCCGGTTGAGCTCCCCGGCCCTCTTGACGGTCCTGTAGACCTTGCCGATTCCCCGGTCGACGCCGTAGAGCGCCTCGAGCGTGCAGCGGTACCGCCGCGCGATGTTCTCGATCGCGGCCTCGTCGAGCTGGTCGCGGTCGCGGACATACGCCGGCTTGTCGGAGACGTCCTCCTCGTTGAAGTTGGGCGGCTGCGGCAGTGGATAGCCGTCGAAGCGGTGCTCGTCCTTGGGCTCGGGCACCGCGGCGGAGGAGCAGCGGGTGTCGCGACCGGTGGAGGTGTGCGGCGCGTAATAGTCGAGCTGCATGTAGAAGGGGTCCTCCTTGCGGGCGAGCCGCGCCGTCCAGCGGGTGGCGAAGTCGGTCATCACCTTCGTCGCGTGATCGGAGTTGGCGGTGCCGTAGTGGCGGACGCGGCCGTTCTTCGAGGCCTTCCAGTTGTAGTAGCGGCGCTTCTCGAGCTCCGTGAACCACAGGTCCCAGCCCGGCGCCACCGCGGCCGGACCACCCGCGTCCTGCTCGAAGGAGTTGAGGAACTTGCCGACGTGGGCGGTGTTGTAGCCGGCGTGCTTCAACCACGAGGGCAGCACGTTGCGCTTCTGCAGCAGGTCCGGATAGAAGTTGCGCAGGACCCCATTGTTGTGCCCGTACTGGCCCGTCAGCAGGCTCGCGCGCGAGGGGCAGCAGAGCGGCGTGGTGACGACGTAGTCGCTGAAGCTCGTTCCGCGGCCGATCAGCTTCTTGTGGAGCTTTGGCATCGCCTCGGGAAGGAGCGTGCTCAACGGCTGATCGTCGGTCATGATGAGCACCACGTTCGGCTGCTTCGGCTTGCTCGGCTTCTTCGAGTGCTGCTTCGCGGCGCCGGCGTTCCCACCGGCGAGCAGCGCGACGGCGAGGGCCAGGGCAGCGCAGAGCACGGCGGCGAGCGCCAGGCGGCGCCGTCGAGTGTTTGTGGGTGCGAGGCTCATCGTCTTCGCTGCAACAGGCGGCAAGCGGATAAGTCGCGCCCGGGTCCCGGCCGGGTAGCGTCCTCGTCCCCCGCGGCGGCGATTCTAGCGACCGCCCGCCTCGGGACCGCCGGCCTGGCGAGCGGGCTGGGCTAGTCTTCCCGCCGATGTCGCAGGCGACGATGCATACGAACGCCGGACCGATCGAGCTCGAGCTGCACGACGACGACGCGCCGAAGACGGTCGAGAACTTCCGCAAGCTCGCCGCCGACGGCTTCTACGACGGGCTCACCTTCCACCGCGTGATCACCGACTTCATGATCCAGGGCGGCGATCCCGACGGGACCGGCGCCGGCGGCCCCGGCTACACCTTCGAGGACGAGTTCAACCAGCACAAGGTCGAGCGTGGCGCCCTGGCGATGGCGAACGCCGGGCCGAACACGAACGGCTCGCAGTTCTTCATCGTCACGACCGAGGCCGCGCCCTGGCTCGACGGTAAGCACACCGTCTTTGGCCGGGTGACCGGCGGGATGGACGCGGTCGACGCGATCGAGGCCACCGAGAAGGGCCCCGGCGACAAGCCGACAACGCCTCAGGTAATCGAGCGGATCGAGCTGAGCGAGTAGCAGGTAGCACGCTCGCTGCGCTCGCTGTAGCAAGTAGCTCCTACGTCGATCGCTACTTGCTACTTGCTACTTGCTACTTGCTACTTGCTCGAAGCTGCCAGCTGCCCGCAGGCGGCCTCGATGTCCCGCCCCCGCGTCAGGCGCACCGTCGTCGGGATCCCGCGGTCGCGCAGCACCCGGCGGAAGGCGTCGATCGCCTCCCGCGAGCTGCCGCTGAACTCGCCCGGCGTGGGGTTGAAGGGGATCAGGTTGACCTTGAACGCCTCCCGCGGCTGCAGCACCTCGGCGAGGACGAGCGCCTGGTCGGGATCGTCGTTGACGCCGGCGAGCATCAGGTACTCGACGTAGACGCGCCGGTTGCGCGCCTCGCGCCAGCGCAGACAGGCTTCGATCACCTCGGCCAGCGGAAAGCGGTCGTTGACCGGCATCAGGCGGCTACGGACATCGCCCTCGGCGGCGTGGAGCGAGAGGGCGAGCCGAACCCGCGGCCCCTCGGTCGCCAGGCGCTCGATCCCGGGGACCCAGCCGACAGTGGAGATCGTCGTGTGCGCCGTCGAGATCCCGATTTCCGGCAGGCGCTCGCAGGCGGCGAGGACGGCATCGAGGTTCATCAGGGGCTCCCCCATCCCCATGAAGACGCAATGGTCGACCGGCCCGATCCGGCGGAAGTGGAGCGCCTGGTCGAGGATCTCGGAGGCCGTCAGGTTGCGCCCGAAGGCCATCCGGCCGGTCGCGCAGAAGTTGCAGGTCAGGGGACAACCCGACTGGCTCGACAGGCAGAGCGAGCGACGGCCGTCGCGGTAGCGCATCAGCACCGCCTCGAGCGGGCGCCCGTCGACCGTCTCGAAGAGCGCCTTGCGCGTGCCGTCGCGCGAGCGCGCCTCGCGCTCGACGGTCAGGGTGGAGAGCGGCAGCTCGCCCTCGAGGGCCTCCCGCAGCGGCGCGGGGAGGTTGGTCATCTCGGCGTAGGAGCGGGCGCCGCCCGCCGCCCACTCCCAGATCTGGCGGGAGCGGAACGAGGGCTCGCCGCGCTTGGCGAGCAGGGTGTCGAGGCGCTCGAGGTCCACCCGGGGAGTGTGGCAGCGGGCGGGCCGCGCTTCAGGCGTACTGCGCGGCCGTCCGCTCGACCGCGGCGCCGTAGGAGCCGCCGAAGAGGATCGCGTGCACCAGCAACGGCTGGAGCTGCCAGAGCCCGACCCGCTCCCCGTGGCCGGCGGCGAGCGGCCAGACCTCCTCGTAGGCGCCGAGCGTGCGCGGCGAGACCGTCCCGAAGAGCTCCAGCATCGCCAGGTCGAGCTCCCGGTGGGCACCGTGGGCGGCCGGATCGATCAGCCAGGGGCGGCCGGCCGCATCGGCGTGGACGTTGCCGCTCCAGAGGTCGCCGTGGACGCGCGCCGGCGGCTCGGGCGGGCCGGCGAGCTCTTCGAGGCGGGCGGCGACGGAGTCCACGGTGGCCGCGCATCGCTCGCTGATCCGACCTCGGTCGAGCCCGACGAGCGAGAGGGCCGCGAGCCGCGCTGCGTAGACGTCGGGCCACTCCGGCTCGGTGGCCGATCCCTCACCTCCCAGGGGAGCTTTCCGCCGCCGAGCGCACGGCCGCACCTCCACACCGCCGAACCGCAGCGCCGCTCGCGGTGACCCGGGCGGCAGCGACCCAAAGCTCTCGGCGCCGGCGCGGTGGACCATCGCGAGGCCCCGGCCGAGCTCCTCCTCCCCCTCGGTGCCCAACCGCCCCGGGTCGACCCACTCGAGGACGAGCCCCCGGGCCGCGTCCTCGTCGAGCACCGCAAGCACCTCCGGCACCGGTAGCCCGCCCGCCTCGCCGAGCCAGCGCAGCCCGGCGGCCTCGGCGCCGTACTCGTCGGCGGGCGCGTCGGCCCGCGACTTTAGGAACGCCCGCCGGCCGCCCTCGAGCTCGAGCGCCCACGCGTCGTTGATGTCGCCGCCGCCGACGCGCGAGGCGCCCACGATGCCGCTGCCCAGGGCGCGGCCGGCGGCGTCGACGACCGGCGCGAACGTCAAGTCGTCCGCTCTGCCCGGATCTCCGCGACGAGGCCGTCGCAGGCGCGCTGGACCACGTCGAGCACGTGCTCGAAGCCGTCGTCTCCCCCGTAGTAGGGATCGGGGACCTCGAGCTCTCCGGCGGCCACCGCCGCCGGGTCGTGCTCGCGCAGCAGACCCAGCTTCGCCTCCGCCTCCGGCCCCGGCGCCAGGGCCCGCATCTCCTCGAGGTTCGCCCGGTCCATCGCCAGGATCAGGTCGAAGCGGTCGAAGTCGCCCGGCTCGAAGCGGCGGGCCTCGCCGGTCAGCTCGATCTCGCGCGTCGCGGCGGCGCGCGTCGCGCGCTCGTCGGGAGGATGGCCGACGTGCCACCCCCCCGTGCCGGCGCTCTCGACCTCCACCTCGCCGAGGAGGCCCGCGGCGCGCAACGAGTGGCGCAGCACTCCCTCAGCGGTGGGCGAGCGGCAGATGTTGCCGAGGCAAACGAGGAGGATTCGCACGGCGGCCCGGCGGTCGCCTCAGGCGGCGACGCGGCCCTCGGCCTCGCGCTCTACCCCGTCCATCAGGCCGGAGATCGCGGACCGAAACGCGGCGGCGACGACGAACCCGCCGATCGGCAGCGTGGGAGTCGTCACCACGCGGTAGCTCATCGCCGTACCCGAGCCGTCGGGCTCGAGCGTGACAGTGCCGACGTGGTCGCGGACGGGCAGGCCGGAGAGCAGCTCGTAGGAGAACCGGCGGGGGCGCTCGAAGGCGATTACCCGCTCCCGCATCGGGGGCCCGAGCAGGTGCAGCGCGCGGATCGCGCCCACGCCGTTGGGTTCGAAGTCGCCCTCCCGCTCGAGCTCGGCGCGGCGGATCCGCGTGTAGTCGGAGTAGCGGCGGTGATCGGTGATCGCGTCGAAGACGACCTCCGGCCGGGCGGCGATCCGCCGGGTGAGCGTGAACTCCGCCATCGGCAACCGATCCTAATCACTGGCTGCGAATGACCGTGCCCGCGGGGCGCGCTCGACATCGAGGATCGGCTCTGCTGACAACCTCGCTTCTTGGGGACCGAGCGACGCATTGGCGCGAAGTTTCATCGGTCTTCTCTTGGGGTCTGGTGCCCTAGACAACCCCAGCCTGACTCATACACCCAGCCTCAAGGAGGATCCGGTGAACCGAGCTACATCCTCTAGGGCATCGCGGACCGTCGACGGTCAATCCCTGGCTCGCCGAACGGAGTTGGTGGCAAGCAAAGGCCGCACGGTAAGCCTGGGAGGGCAAGACCGTGCGGCCTCCTCAATCCTATGGGGTCCTATAGATCCTATGGGTCCGGCGGGTCCGACTAGAAGCTACGGCGAGTGCCCCGCTGCGTCGCAACATCCACGCAGCGGCACGACTCGCTTGCCCTCCCTACGGCTGGCCACCACTCTTGTCGAGGATGACTTGAAAATTGGGGCCGTTCTCGGCCGGCTGCGGGTCCGGCTGATCCACAGCGTGGGCGACCTCCCACTCCTCGAGCGCCTCGCTTTGCTCACGGTACTTCTCGGGAACCGAATCGTCTGAGCACGAGGGGTCTCTTTCCCCAAAGGCCCTCGTCAACGGTTGTCCGTCCGGACACGTGATCAACCGGCCGGTGTCGAGGTCTAGGTAGCCGACCACATCGCCAGGGAAGACGCCAACCACGGGGGGCCCACCATCATCGACGGCAACGAAAGGAGGGGGATCGATCTTGTCGCTGCCGCCAGTGAGGCCCGCAGCAACCGCAATGCCCGCGCCGGCCGGAAGTGCGAGAGCGATCGCGATCGGCACCGCGAACCGGTGGCGTTGGCGCAGTCTTGGACGCGAACGAGCGCCCGCGTGGACCGTGGCAGCATGCATGAACTCCTGTTTCCAAGCGTCGAAGCTCGCGAAACCGCTGGGTCGGTTTGATTCGTTGCTCATGGGCTCGTTGCTCATGTCAATCCCTCTCTTAGGGGTGGTTGATAACGATCAAGTACGGTCGCGAGCGTCTTGAGACCACGCGCGACGCGGGCCCGGGCCGCCTGCTGCGTGATTCCGAGTCGCTCCGCGACTTCGCCGTAGGGGAGCTCATCGACAATGCGAAGCTGCAGGGCCTCTCGCTGCTCGTCGGAGAGGCGTCGAAGCTCCGAACGGACGCTGGTGCGCAGCTGATCCAGGCCGGCGAGCTCGATCAGGCGCTCCTCCTCTTCCTGGCCCGTCAGGCGAGGCGGCTCGAGCCCTAGGCGCTGCAGCGCTCGCTGCTCGACTGCGCTTCGGCGGAAGTAGAGGGCCAGTTGTCGACTGGCGATGCCGTACAGCCAGCTTGTTACCTCGGCGTCGGTGGTGCCACGGAAGCGGCGCCTGCTGAGGAATGCTTGCGCAAGGGATTCGGCCGCGAGATCGAGAGCCAAGCTGACGTCGTACACGCGACGAGTCATGAAGATGACCAGCGCTTCAAAATGCTCGTTGTAGATGAGCGAAAAAGCTTCAGGCTCACACTTGGAGCGAAGAAGGGCGGCTGAGGTGCCTTCGGTGACCATTCACCTAATAAGTTGCGTCTGGCTACCCTTCCGTGACGCTCGATCTGAACACTGAGAGGGCGACGGCTCTCCGGGCCAAGGGCCTCGCGCCTGCGAGCCCGGTCAGGTAAAGACGCTGATCGCGTCGAGACCTAGCCGGGCTCCGGGCCATTCGGCCCGCAGGAGGCCGAAGGTTCTCTAGCCGGGGTTGTCAGCCGCACCGATGGCGAGCCGGTATGTACGTCCGTAGAGATTGCGATCGCTGCCTCCGGCGTTGATGCAACTGAGCAAATCACCGTTCTCCGCAAAGAACCGCATCCTGCGGTCGCCGAATCGGTTCTTGGCGGAGCGGTTGAATCCGCCAAGGATGATGACTTTACCTGCGTCGTTCTCGTTGAAGACAACCTTCGTCCCCGCGAAGTCAGCGTTCTCCCAGACACAACCATTCCCTGATCCGCATCCGTCGTCTGCCAATGCAGCCGGAACTACATCACCGGCTACGTCTGCGGGGATGCCTGGATCCGAGCTACTTGAACTGGCTTCGGGTCCGGTCCCCAGTGCGGTCGCCGCAAGAACCAGACAACTCACGAGCGCTCCGACAATGGCCGTCGAGAAGCGGTGGGTCCCTATTTGCATGATGCCCTCCCAGGACGATTGACTCTTGAGAGTCCCAAGGTAGCACACACTGCAGTGAAGAAACTCGTACGAACGTCCAATATCTAGGCGTGCGTAGCCGAAGGCGGTCGAGGGAGCATCCCTCCGATCCTATGCGGACCGCGGCGCTCCCGAGCGCCCCGCCAGCAGCCGCTGCCGCGCGGCCTTGCTGAGCGCCCGGTAGCCGCCCTTGCGCGGATCCCAGTACCAGGCGGTCGGAGGCTTGGTCGGCTCCGGGAGCCCCGCCTCGCGCAGCGGGCCGCTCTGCGGCCGAAACCAGGTCGTCAGGGGGATCTCGCCGACCACCCGGATCACCCAGGGGATGCCGGCGTCGCCGAGGTCGATGAGGGCCCGCTCGACGGCATGGATGTCGAGCTCCCGCCCAGGGCGCAGGGTCACCGCGGCGCACGGGATGCGGGAGGAGCCGTCGGCGACCGGCACCCCGTAGGCGACTGCCAGGGCGACCGCCTCGACGTCCCCGAGCGCATCCTGGATCGGCCCCGAGGCGACGACCCCGCTCGCCGTGCGGATCAGGCTCGGCACGTGGTCGACCAGCCAGAAGTCCCCGTCGACGTCCCGGCGGAACAGGTCTCCCGTCTCGAGCCAGGCGTCCCCGGCCTCGAAGACGCCCCGCAGGACGCCGTCGCCGGCCCCGATGGCGTCCGGGCGGACGCGGGCGAGGAGCATTCCCGGCTCGTGCTTGGCGCAGGAGAGGGCGAAGCCGTCGGGGCCTTCGATGAGCCGCCGCGCCTCGGCGTCGTAGGCGGCGATCCGGACCTCGGCGCTGCCCGGCAGGGGCCGGCCCTTGCAACCCGGCTTCTCCCCGGTCAGGTTGACGAGCACGGCGTCCCCCTCGGTCGAGGCGTAGAACTCGAGCACCCGCGCCGGGGCGAAGCGCTCGCCCATGCGGCGCCAGAGCCCGCGCGGCATCCCCGAGCCCATGAACAGGCGGACCGGATGATGCCGCTCGCCGGGATGCGGCGGCGCCTCGGCGATCTCGTCGAACATCGCCCAGGTGTAGGAGACGATCGTCGCGCCGTAGCGGCGCACCTCGTCCCAGAAGGTCTCCGGCTCGAAGCGCGACCCGACGGCGAGCCGCGCTCCGCCCGCGACCACTCCGCCGACGCTCATCAGCAGCGCCGAGGGGTGGTAGACCGGCGAGGCGCTGTAGATCGTGTCGCTGCTCGTCAGCGCCGCCGAGGATGCGGTGCCGAAGGCGGAGAGCGCCCAGCGCCGGTTCGTGATCCGGTTGGCGAGGGTGCGCTCGCCGCTGCCGGTGAAGAGGATGAAGGCGAGATCGCTCGCCCGGCCCGGGTTCGCCCGATACCAGGCGGGGACCCTGACATCGGCGGGCTGGATCCGCTCCATGTCGACCAGCCCGGGACCGAGCTCGCGCTCTCCGCCGCCCCCGCCGAGCACGTAGACCTGCAGGCCCGTGGCCTCCGCCGCTGCCTCGGCGTTCTGGGGATCGGCCACGATCCGCCGCGCCTTGCCGAGCTCGGCCTCCCGCGCGGGATCGCCGTCCGCCCGCATCAGCACCGCGACCGCCCCGAGGCGGCTCAGCGCGGAGACGACCGTGAGCGCGCTCGGCCGGGTCTGCATCAGCACGCCGACGTGCTCGCCCTGGTGGACGCCGATCTCGAGCAGTCCGCGAACGACGTTGTCGACGCGCTCCTTGACCGCCGCGTGGGTGTGCGCGCGATCCTCGAAGAGCAGGACCACGTCCTCAGGAGCGCGAGCCGCCTGCTCGTCCAGCAGCGAGCCGAGCGAGATCTGCGTGCGGGCCCCGACGCGGCCGAGGCGGTTGAGCTGATCGAGCTGTCCCGCCGTCTCGCCGACGAGCTGGCGGATCGTCCGGCCGGCCCCGAGCGCCGCGCCCGCAAAGGACTGCGCCGCCCCGATCCCGGCTCCCACGGCGATCTGGGTGCCGGCGCCGATCCGGTCGAAGCCGCCGCGCTCGCTCTCGGTGGGCTCCTCGGCGTCTTCGATCCGCTGCACGCCCTCGGGCAGCTCCCCCTCCCCGTCGCGCCATCGCGCCCAGGCGGCGACGGTCGGCCAGGTCGTAGCGACCGCTGTGGAGCCGACGACGAGCCCGAAGTGGCCGGCCGGGAGCAGGACCTCGTAGACGTCGGAGCGGGGAGCCGCCCAGCGCGCCGCGCGAACCGACCTCGCGGGGGCGATCTCGTCGACCTCGCCGACGAAGGCCAGGATCGGGCAGGTCATGTCGGCGAGGGTCACGAGGCGGTCCTCGATCACGAAGCCGCCGGAGACGAGCCTGTTGTGGACTCCGAACTGCCGGATCACGTCCGCCAGCGCCGGCCCGGGCCAGGCGACCCAGCCGTCGGCCTCGAGGAAACGACGCTGGCGCTCGCGGGGAAGTAGCGCCTCGCGGTCGTGGAGCTGGCGGACGAAGGCGAGGCGCTGGCGCAGCGACTTCGCCGGGTCCATCAGGCGAAACCCGGTCCGGCTCAGCCAGGCGGGGACGCCGCGCGTCGCGAAGACGTGCTCGGCGAGGAACGCGGCCGCGCCGATCGCGGCCTCCTCGGGCAGCCCGAAGGAGAGCGTGCCCCGGGTGTCGACGGGGCTGCCGAAGGCGACGATCGAGTCGATCCCCTTCGAGCGCCGGAAGGCGGCGACCTGGTAGCAGAACATCCCGCCCTGGGAGTAGCCGCCGATGTGGACCTCGTCCCTCCCGGTCTCCTCGCGCACCCGGTCGATCGCCTCGTCGATCGCGAGCACGTGGTCGTTCAAGGAGCGCTCGAGCCCCCCCTCCTCGCGCTCGGGGGCGCCGAAGTCGACGACCCAGGGGTCGACGCCGTCCTCGTTCAGGATCGAGACGGCGCTCGTCGAGGGAGCGACGTCGTAGATGTCCGCCGCCAGCATCATCGGCGGGACGAGGATCAGCGCCGGCCGATCGGCGCCGGCGCCGTTGCCCGTCTCAGGGGGGTAGTAGCGGCGCAGCCGGTAGATCGGGCGGCTCGAAACCACCTCGTAGGGCGAGGGCTGCTCATCCGTCTCGAGCCCGCCGAAGCGAGCGACCTCGAGCGCGTTCTGAGCGGCGGCGCCGAGCCTTCCGACCGGAGCGGTGATCAGATCTCCAACGAGTGACATCGCGCGCCCTTCCTGAGCTCGCCGCGCACAGCGGCCGGCGCGGGGGCCCGACTCTATCCGCCCCGGCAGGGGCCGAACCTGCAACGGCGCCCCGCTACGGCCCTACTATCAACGCGGGGCCCGCCCGCCGGCGTGCCCGCCGGCAGATGGAAACGACTCGCCAAGCACCGAGGCTGCGGCGTGCCTTCGCGGCGGCGCTCGCAGCGCTCGCGCTCGTTCCCGTCGCGGCGCTCGCTGGCGAGCGCTACGCGCCCCCTGGCGACGGGATCTACGCCGGCGTCTCCGACACGGGGAGCAAGGAGGACTACCTCGCATTCACCGAGGCGGTGGGGACCCACGTCGCGGTGCTGCAGGGCTTCGAGCTCTGGGGGCGCTGGCCCGAGGAGACGAGGCAGCGCTGGAACCGGACGGAGACGCGCGGGATGCTCAGCATCTCGACCGCGCCCTGCTACGAGTGCGAGGAGGTGATCAGCCCGCGCTCGATTCGCCGGGGAGGCGGGGACGGCTACCTCCTGCGGATGAACGCGCACCTGGCCGAGTGGGACCGGCCGACCTACATCCGGCTGCTGCCCGAGATGAACGGCCACTGGAACCCCTACGCCGCCTTCAACGAAGACGGGTCGCGCCGCGGCAGCTCCCACAGCACCGCGCAGTTCCGCAAGGCCTGGCGGCGCTCGGTGCTGATCATCAGGGGCGGGTCGACGGAGCGGATCAACCGCCGTCTGCGCCGCAGCGGGATGCCCCCGATCCGCTCGCGCTCGCGGGTGCCGAGGCGGATCCCGCGGACGAAGACCTCGTTCCTCTGGGTCCCGCAGACGGCGGGCTCGCCGAACCTGCGGGCGAACCGGCCGCAGGCGTACTGGCCCGGGGCCCGCTACGTCGATTGGGTCGGTGCCGACATCTACGGGAAGTTCCCCAACTTCGCCGGGCTCAACGGCTTCTACCGCGACTTCCGCCGCAAGCCGTTCCTGATCGGCGAGTGGTCGCCCTGGGACGTCGACGACCCCGCCTTCGTCAAGCACCTGCACAGGTGGGTCGAGTCGCACCGGCGGGCGAAGATGATGGTCTACTTCCAGGGCTTCGGGCCCGGCAACCCGTTCGAGATCCAGCACTATCCCGCCAGCGAGCAGGTCTTGCGCCGCCAATTGCGCAACGACCGCTACCTGCCTCGCGCGCCCGACAGCCGCCGCCTCGACGGCAGCGGTCGCGAGTAGCTCCGCGGCGCCCGACGCCGCTCCGCTTCACCCATCGGAGAGACTCACCCGACGATGAGTGGCGTCGAGGAGAGATCGGGCTCGGGGGAGTCCCGGCGGCCGGGCCGGAGCGCGGTGGTGGTGTCGCTGGCGGCGATCGCACTGCTCCTCGCCGCGGTGATCGCGATCGAGCCGCTGCGCTCCGCGGTCGGCGATGCCGTGCGGGGAGACACCGAGTCGCTGCGCGAGGACCTGCGCGACTTCGGCGCCGCCGGCGTCGCGCTCGTCGTGGCGCTATCGCTGGTGCACGCCGTGATCTTCTACCCGGCCGAGATCCTCGACGCCGCGGCCGGCTTCATCTACGGCTTCTGGCTCGCGCTGCCGCTGATGATGGCGGGCTGGCTGCTCAACGGGATCGTCTGCCATCAGATCGGGCGCCACGCGGCCCGCCCGCTGCTGCTGCGGATGCTCGGCGAGGAGCGCTTCCTCCGCTACGAGCGGGCCGTCGCCCGGGGAGGCGTGACGCTGCTCGTGGGCATGCGCCTCGTCCCGATTGTCCCCTTCAGCCTGTTCAGCTACGTCGCCGGCTCCGCCGGGGTGCCGGTCCGGACCTTCGTCTGGACCACGCTGGTCGGCTACCTCCCGATCACGGCGCTCTTCGTCTTCCTCGGCAGTCGCCTCGAGGAGCTCTCGCCGACCGACCCGGCCATCTGGATCGGGGCGATCGTCCTGATCGGCCTGCTCCTCGCGACCCGAAAGGTGATGCCGATGCTGGGCAAGGAGGGGGAACCCACGCGGCCTGATTGACATAATGAAGATTTGTGTACAGTGTTTGGACATCGAGACCTTGAATGTCTAAGAGAAGGGGCCGAACATGAGCGAGACCATTGCCGCCGCGCCCGCCGGTGCCACGGCCGATCCGGAGTTGAGGGCCACCTGGAGCGACCCCAAGCGCTACCTCTGGCTGCTCGGGCTGATCGTCCCGTTGATCCCCTTCGTCGCGTGGGGGATCGTCGAGCTGACCGGGCTCGGGATCGGATGGTGGTTCGGCCCGCTGATGATCTTCGGGATCATCCCGTTCTTCGACCTGATGATCGGGAAGGACTCCGAGAATCCGCCGGACTCCGCGATCAAGTGGCTCGAGCAGGACCGCTACTACCGCTGGTGCACGTATCTGTTCCTGCCGCTCCAGTACGCGTCGCTGATCTTCGCCTGCTGGAAGTGGTCGAGCGGTGATCTCGCCTTCCTCGAGCAGCTCGGCCTCGCCGCGACGGTCGCAATGGTCGGCGGGATCGCGATCAACACCGCTCACGAGCTGGGCCACAAGCGCAAGAGCCAAGAGCGCTGGCTCTCGAAGATCGCCCTCGCCCAGACCGGCTACGGCCACTTCTTCATCGAGCACAACCGCGGCCACCACGTCCGCGTCGCGACGCCCGATGACCCGGCCAGCTCGCGGCTCGGCGAGAGCTTCTGGGAGTTCCTGCCGCGCACGGTCAAGGGGTCGCTGAGGTCGGCGCTGGAGTTGGAGAAGGTGCGGCTCGAGCGGGCCGGCAAGGGCTTCTGGACCGTTGGCAACGACGTGCTCAACGCCTGGGCGATGACCGTGGCCCTGTTCGCCGCGCTCAAAGTCGGCTTCGGGATCGAGGTGCTGCCGTGGCTGCTCGTGCAGGCGGTCGTCGGCTTCTCCCTGCTCGAGGTCGTCAACTACCTCGAGCATTACGGGCTGCTCCGGCAGCGCGAGGAGGTCAACGGCAAGGAGCGCTACGAGCGCTGCCGGCCCGAGCATTCGTGGAACTCGAACAACGTCGCCTCCAACGTGTTCCTCTACCACCTGCAGAGGCACTCGGACCACCACGCGAACCCGGTGCGGCGATACCAGGCGCTGCGGCACTACGACGAGGTGCCGGAGTTGCCCTCGGGCTACGCGACGATGATCGTGCTGGCCTACGTGACGCCTTTGTGGAGGCGGGTGATGGACCCGAAGGTGGTCGCCCACTACGAGGGGGACGTGACGAGGGCCAACGTCCATCCGCGCCGGCGGGAGAAGGTCCTCGCCCGCTACGGCGTCACCGCCTAGCGAGGGAGGGGACGCGATGGCCGCCTACCGCTGCCCCGTCTGCGAGTTCCTCTACGACGAGTCCGCCGGCGCGCCGCGCGAGGGCTTCCCTGCCGGGACGCCGTGGAGCGAGGTGCCCGAGGACTGGACCTGCCCCGATTGCGCTGTCCGCGAGAAGCCCGATTTCGAGCCAGTGGAGGAGGACGCGTGAGCGGCGTGAGCGCAAGGCCGACGCGGCCCAGCCACGCCCAGGCGAGCCGCGCGCTGCTCCGCGACTCCGTCCTCGACGCGGTCGGTGAGCTACTGGCCGACGACGCCTGGGCGGACGTGACGATGGCCGAGGTGGCGACGCGCGCCGGCGTGAGCAGGCAGACGCTCTACAACGCCTTCGGGGGCCGGGAGGATCTGGCACAGGCCTACCTGATGCGCGAGGCGGGGAGGTTCCTCGAGGCGATCGAGGTCGCGGTGGTCGGCAACGTCGACGACCCGAGGCGAGCGCTGACCCAGGCCGCCGAGCTCTTCCTCTCGCTGGCGTCGACCCACCCGATGGTCAGGGCGCTCTCGACCCAGGAGGGTGAGGAGCTCGTCGCCCTGGCAACGATCCGCGGCGGCGACCTCCTGATCGGCATGACCGACCGCCTGTGCGAGCTGATCCTGAGCAACTGGCCCGAGGTGGACCCAGATGGCGCGCGCCTACTGGCGGCGACGCTGGTCCGCCTGGCGATCAGCCACGCGGTGCTGCCGACGGGAGAGCCGCAGCGAACGGCAGCCGATATAGCGAGGACGCTCGGTCCCTTTATTGACGAGCTCCTCGAGCGATAGCCGAGACACTTCCAGGTGAGATCACGCTCGCATGGGCCGGCGGAATCTCGCTCGGACTGCTTTCCGTCCGGGGCGGAGCTTCGAGGCGGCGCCGTGATCCGTCACCCCGCGGACCGTAAGCTTGTTTGCCCATGACAACCCTGCGGATATGAAGCGGACAGCGGAGGCAGTAACAGCTTGGCTGATCGTCTGGGGGGCTTGCGCTGTCGTCGTGATTACTGCGCCGGAGGATGCCGCGCTCCTAGCCGCCGTACTGGCCCTCATCGCTCTGCCGTGGGCGACATCGAGAGGCAACGGGGCATGGTGGCTTTCGGTCCTTCCGATCGGGGTCGGGCTCGGGGTGATCGGCGCCGGACTGATCTTTCAGACCGACTTCAGGGGCTGCTCGCCAGAGGCGTCATTTGAGGCGGACTCCGTCGGACTGTTTGGCCGGCAGGTGGCGACATGTGGTGGGATCGACCCAGCGCCGTACTTCGTGACCGGAAGCATCGTGACGCTCTGCGGCATCGGCGTGCTCGGGGTCGTCCTACGGCGGCGGAAGCAGACTCCTGCGTTGAGTGCCTCCAGGGCTCCGTAGCTGCTCGCCTGTTAACGCTCCCCAGATTCAGGGGTCCTTACCGCAACCTCGCCTGGACCGGCGAGGTCTCGTTCGACCGCTTCTCGCCCTAAGGGAAAGCGCTGCGGCCGAGTACCGATCACGCCTCCGCGGCCGACCGATGGCCGGATCGACGGAAGCAGCGAAGGTGGTAGCTCACCAGGCGCAGCCCACGTTCATCGGCCTCAGGCGCGATAACACCCCTTGCGGAGTGGGTGATTATGCCCCGGCAACCTCCGCACTTCTCGCCCACCGGCGTTGGCGTTCTCGGCCACTGTGGCGCGCTATCGGATTCCCAGTCAGGGCCAAATATCTGAGGGTCGGGTAGATCGATAACCCCGAGGCTACGGAGCAAGGTCACAGGTGGGCGTTGCGCGATGATCATGAAATGGGCGAGTGGATCTGGATGCGCGGCGAATTCACATGGCTGCGGCCTGGCTTTATCCCGGCTATGCAGGCCTCGGCTGGCGGGCATTCTCGTTCCCCTCCTACTTCGGCCGGAACTGGGACGCCGTCACTGATTGTTTTCGCGATGTGAATTGGCCACCACGGTTGGCGCTGTTCTGGGAGGACGCCGACGCCTTTGCCGCTGCGGACCCCAGGACGTTCGGCGAGGCCTGCGCATTCTTGACCGAGTCATTTGAGGCCCTCGGTGCAACGGAAAGCAAGCAGGCTCTGTTGATCCTTTCTGGCAGTCACGATCGATTCGATCAACCGAATTAGCTGGGTCGTACGAGGGGCGCAACCGGCACGCGAATTACCGCTCCATGCGCAAGGCGGCGTCTCAACAAGGACTGAGGTTATTCGTGCACCCTCGCATGTGGCGGCGAGGTCTCTCTCGGCCGCTCTTCGTCTCTATGAAGAAGGGCCGGCTTGTCAAGTAACGGTGGGCCAGATCGTTGAAGGCCTCCTCGGGTGTCGCGGGTTGGGAGCAACGCTCATGTCTCTATGGCCGCCTCTTCGGGGCGGATCAGGC
>JAABUS010001533.1_pt1 | contig 49841 bp, 1 predicted proteins | sample 5560161 | NCBI WGS metagenome assembly JAABUS01 (sample SAMN10711885, study PRJNA513376) | rock metagenome | isolation source: Antarctica rocks | place: Antarctica: Victoria Land, Trio Nunatak nord | collected 2016-01-04 | reverse complement strand
TTAAATAATTTATTATAATTATAACTCCTCTCCTCTAGAGGGCGTTAGTTATTCTTTATTATACTCGCGCTATACTCGACTTCGTTATATTAACGTTATATATAATATATAATAAAGCGACCTTAAGTTATATACGCTAAATTATATATCGGATTAATAAATTAAAATAAGTATTTAAGAAATATCGGCTTATTATAATCTTAAATAAAACCGCGGATAACGAGGAGAATTAATATTATTTTAATATACCTAAATTATACGGTATTACTTATTACGAAGACTTTATTCGGCTTTATAAAAGTGTATAAAACTATAATATTTACTATAGCGAAGTAGTTTATAAATTCTTATTAAAAGAATTCTATATTAAAATTAATAAGAATAAAGAATTCGAGATTTAAATCCTAGAATATAATACCCGTCGAACTAATATACTGGTTATATAAGATCTTTTAGATTTTCGCGATAACCGAAGGCGTATTATTACTAAAGTAGTATTAGATATTTATATTATATAACTAACGCGTATAAAGTTTATATAAGATTTATTTAAAGAAGGTCTCGACGTCGAATATATAGCCCGGTAGGGCTTTAATCGGCGATAATAATAATAAATTAAATAAATAATAACGACGTAAAAAGTTAGGTCTAGCGACTTTATTAATACTCTTATTATATTTATCCGAGAGAATTATAAAAAGCTAGACGATATTAAATATAATTTAATTAATATAATTCGACGTAAACGAGACTTATCCTAGATAGAAGAATATTATATCGGTATATATACTTCGGTAATTTATTAGGCCCCTAATAATAAAGATAAGAGTAATATTAAGTATTTAAAGAAATTTATAGTTCGATATATACTTAATTAACGAGATACGTTTAAGAGTCGTTAAGATTATATATAAATATAATCGGATCCCGTTAACGACGACCGAGTTAAAAAGGAAAACGAGGAATTTAAAAGAGAATTAAAATAGCTTAAGGCTATTATTATTATAGTTAATATTAAAAGATATAACGAAAAGGGTAGGCCGGCGACGTATATTAATATCTTTATCGAGATACTTTAATAATAAAATAATAATGAAGTTAACCCCGTTTATAATATATTCGAAGTCGAGGTTATCTTTAAAAATAAAGTAATTAACTTTTAAATTTTAAATTCTCGGCGGTTCTTTAAGATATATAATATCCTTCGGAGTATTTATTTAATACCTATAAATAAAGAGAAGACGGTATTCTATATAAATAATTTCGTTGATTAAGATTAATATAATATTATTTATAACTAGGATTTTTTATTTAAGGGGATTCGGGCCGCCGATCGTTTTATAGAAGAGAATTAATAGAGTATAATCGTACCTACCCTCTCTTATCTTACTAAATATATATAGATAATTATCGTTAAGTTAATATTAAATGGTTTATATTTAATTTAAAATACTTTCGTCGGTATTATAAAAGCTTTAAATCTAGTCTTAATATAATACTTTTATCTAGTTTAGATTTAAGATAAATTAAATTAATTCTAATTTAAACGCGTATAAATACGTTAAATAATCTTTTATTTTAATTTCCTCCTAAAGTACCCTCCTTTATAAACTATATTATTAAAATTATTTTTATACCTAGTTATCGCGCCTTAAATCTTAAATATATCCTACGATATCCGCTTCCTAGTCTACTTCTTATAGTATAAAATAATTAAAAATCTTAATTATTAAGTTAAATATTATCTTATTAATTAATTATCTTAATTACTAAAAATCGAATTAGGAGTAAATATATTTAAAAGACGACGGTTATTTATAAGCGAAATTAAGTATAGTTATCGAGGACGGAGACGAGGATGAATTTAAAGACGAAGGAGGCGAGATTATCGACCCGTCGCGACCTCGGAAGAGGCTATAAAAGGATCGGACGTATAATTAATAACGTAATATTATATTCTTACTATCGCGAGTATATCGGGGGGTAGGTTTATAAATAAATCTAAATTAATACTTTATTAACCTAAATTAATATAGCCTCCTATATCTTCTTTACGCGGTTATCGTATCTCGATTTATATAACGCCCTCTTTATATAATAATAGCTACTCCGTATATAAAGGAGCGCGTTTATTTAAAGAGTATATATACTCTATTAATAATTTTATTCTCTTATTACTCCGGTCCGAAAACTCCCGTCTTAATAATAATTAATTATTTTTATCCGCCTATAAGTCGAGTTAACTAGGATATAAATATTATAATAAATAAAGATACTTTTAGGAGGTTAAATTTTACGATTTTTATAAAAATAAAATACGGTATCTCTAGGTAGGAATAAAACGGCGAGATACTTTAATATATAATACCGCGGGCTACGAGGCTATTTTATTAAATATACTTCCGTACTTTTTAACTACTATTTTTATAGGATAAAAAAGTAATAACTACGGACTATAAACGGACTTTAAAATAAAACTTAAACTCGATAATTATATAAAGTAAATATAACTTAAGGTTAAAAATAAAATAATTAAGAAAGAGGAGTTTAACGAAGACGTTAATAATATCCCTATATTAAATAAGGTAAGAAAGATAACGCGTTATTAATCTAATATATTATCGATATATATTAACGACTATATTAACTACTAGACTTAATTAATAAGAAGAGGATTCGGATAATAGAAAAGATCCGCGAATATATCTAGAATTATTATATTTTTGGAAGAGATATAACGGAAACCGTATAAGGACTTTTAGCTCGGAAGTTATAAATAATTAATTATAATAATAATTATATATAGGCCTATTATAACTAATATTAGTAATTATTATCTTATTAATTATATTTATATAGTAACTAGCCGAGAGGTAAATATAAGTTCCTAAATAAAATTATAATAAAGGTATATATTTCTTTATTCTTCTTAAAGAGGGTAGACGTATTAAGAATAAAGAATATAACGAAATATATATTCGAATTAATTCGAGTTAAGACGCTTTATTTAATATACTTAATAATATATATTATAATAAAAGACTACGAATTTGGCTTTAAGAGGACGATAGCGTTTTAAGACGAGTAAATTAAAAATATATTATTCTCTTTAATAATTCCGATCCTTTTAATTAACGTTAATATTCTATATATAAAAATATACGAAGATATATAAAGGGGTTAGGAAGGACTTAAACCCAAATACCGCGAATTAATACTACGGGTATTACGGGAGAAGATTAAAATATAAATTAATTATATATTAAAAGAGGATAAATATAATATTAAAACGATCCGGGATTCCTTTAAAGAGGAGGATAATCATAATTTATTTAATAAGAATACGAATAACGGAGGGTAGGATATAATGAATTTATAAATTTCATTTAATTTTATTCCTTTATTAACTTCTTATAGATACCTAGCGATAACGATAATAAAAGTAGCGTATATTAAGAGAATATTATTAACGAAAATAATAATATATAAAATAATCTAGATAATATAGAATAAGAAATAATAAATAAACGAGATATAGTAATACTCGTCGACCGTATAGTTTATAATTTATTAATATAAATATTAAGTAAGCGTTAGGAGTAATAACGAGTAAAAACTATTATCGGATATAATAATATTACTCTCTTCGTATACTATCTAGCCTATTAACGGGAATATTAGGTAAATAAAAACTAAAGTAAAGAAAAAGGAAAGCTATCGTAAAGAGTAATAATAATCTCTTTTTCGTAGAAATAACTAGTTAAAATAAGATACTAGGTTATAAATAAAAGTTAGATTAATACTCTAGCTAGTCGGCTATTATAATCACCTATAACCGATTATATAAAAGAGGTACGTAACCGCCTATAACGGAGTTATATTCGTTTATTACTATATTATATTATATATACTAACTTTTATTAAATAAGAGTAATTAATAATAATTTAATAACGCGGGACAAAGAGTTAAAAGATATATTAAATCTAATAGGTTTTATACTTCGATTCGATAGGAGAGAAGATACTTTATATTTAAATATTATATATACTAAATTTAAAGTAAAATATAAGGTAAAAAAGGACGAGAGGATTTAGTATTAACTACTAACTTAGACTATATTCGATAATAACTAGGGTTTTTAGAAATTTTTAAAATATATATTAATAATTAAGATTATTAAAGCTACCCGGGGTTCTAAATATAACTAGAAGTTACCGTCGCTATAATAATATATTTATAATAAGAGATTTAATATATAAACTTATATATCTTTTACGTTAAAGAATATAAATAAAGTAATAATAATAAAAACTAAAAGAGAGTATAAATTATTATTAACCTTAATATAAATTTAAAATAAGAATATTATCTACGTTAAAATTTCGTATTAATTATAAAGTTATATTTAAGATAGAAAAGTAATATAAGTTAAATTATCCTAAAAAGACCTTTAGTCGACCGATAGAATTATATTAAATAAAATATTAAGGAAAATACTTCTAGTAATTATTACGTATAAATTAAGAATTAGGTATACGAGTTTTAAATATTCTCGTGAGTTAGAGGTATTCTTAGAAGCGAGCTAGATTCTTAATTATATTTAAATAAGTTAATAGCGTTTAAGAGTTAGGATATAGTATTACCCCGCTCAAACCAGTTTAACCGGTTTACGAGCGCTTAAAGCGCTCAAAGACTACTCTATACTTTTATAAATATTATAAATAGAATAAAACTATAACTATAAATAAAATAAAACTATAAATATAAATAAAATAGGGTTATAATTATAAATAGAGGTTATAAATATAAATTAAAATTAATAATATATCTTTAATATAGAGCTCTTTAATAGTTATTTTAGGTTTACTCGATATATACCCGAGTAACCCTAAACTCCTTAACTATACGCCTCGAGTCTTTATCGAGATAGTAGATAAATATTATATTTAAGACTTTTAAAGCGCCCGTCGAGCGCTTTAAATTAAAATCGAGTTACTTTTCGTTTTACCGACGTAATAATAAATTATTAATCTCGAATTCTATTAAGAGTTAGACTTTATTATTTTTTTACTTAATTATTTATAGTTTTTATTTAATAAATTAGGGTGAAAATTCTTACTTTAATAATAATTCTAAATTATAAAGAGTATAAATTCGTATTTTACTACTCGTTAAATAACTTTTTTACTATTTTTCTAAATTATTTTAAAACTATTAACGTTAACGAATTTTATTATAATTATCGATATATTAAATCTAGGAATTAATTTTATATTAGAGATTAGTATAATTTTAATATTTCTTTAAATTTCGTAGGAAACTATATTTACGACTAGGTTTTTAGAATTTCTATAGAAGATAATATCTTTATAAATTATTACTCGGCCGTTCGTTGATTATAAATAATTAATAATATTATAGAGTATACTCTAGTATAATTTATTATTATTATTAAAATTTAATAATTAAATAGTACTCTTATAGTATTTAAAGTATCTTAATTTAATAATAAGATTTAAAACTATATTATTACTCTTAGCGAATCTTAATATAATTAACTCGTTAACGATTATACTAATTAACTCTTTAATATAATGATATTTATTTACGCGTACTTTCGTTATATTAATAATAATAGATTTCTAATATAATTAGGTAATATAAATAGAGAAATCGATTAATCTCGCGTTAATATTCTTTTTACTATATTATCTATTTATTTTATTAAATATAGTACTATTAATTTTATTACTCCTTTGATTTATTATTTTTTAATAAATAATAAAGACGTGGATTTTAATATCTTTTATATAAATATAAAATATTAAATTTATCTCTATTAGGGTAATATATCGTAATAGTATATTAAGGAAATTATTATTAAAATATTCGGAATAAATAATATAAAAGTTATCCTTTAATAAATAAGAGTAAAATAATATTCTTAATTTATTATTAAAAAGTCAGAAAAGGTAGTATATGATTTAAAATAAATATATATTCTTTCTTTTTAGAGAAATTCGTTTAGCGATAATTATTACGATTTAATTTATTATTATATTAAACTCTATTTAGTATTTTCGTTAAATCTAGGCTAGAAATAAGTTTAGTATTATCTCTAATAATAATATACTCGTAATTTATATATACTTATTATCGAGATATATTATACGCGTTAGTAGTATATAATAATATATAATATTAATAAAGTAGGAGTATAAAATAAATAATAATAAATTAATCTAGTAGTATTTACTATTACTCGAGAATGAGTTACATATTTTATATCTTTTTATAAATTTTATATAAATCTATATTACTTCAATATATAGAGATATTCGTTTATAAATATATTATAAAATATAAAACTATTAATAATACTAAAGAGATATTTCTTTTTTAGAGGAAGAAAAAAGCCGAATATTAATTAGATTATTTATAAATTAAATTATAGAAATATATAATTAAATAAATTAATAGACTATATTTCTAGAAACTTAATACTCTAGTTTTTAATATCCAATTTTCTAGAATAATAATAATTTATATATTCTTTTAAGGGACCTACTATATTTAATTAATTAAATATAATATTTTTAACCGAATTCAAATAATTTAATTAATTTACTATTTAAGTAATAATTTAAATAATAGATTTTTTTTTAATAAAGAATTTAGATTATCGAAAGTAAAGCGACTTTATATTATTAGCGAGAAATCTAACGCCGCGGTCGGTCTAAATTTATTATTAAATAAAAAGAGTCGGAGAGTATAGTAAATAAATTCGAGGAGAATATAAAAATTAATTTCTTTATAAATTACCGGTCTATTTAATATCTCTATTATTTAAATAATAAAAAATTATTCTTTTAATATCGAGTCCTCGAGTATATTAAATTTAATAAGATAATAAATAAAGTTAAAAAATATTAAAAGAAATACGCTTCTAAGGATTAAGTCCTATATTTATATTTATAATATAATATAGCGAGACTGGTCTCACCTAGTATAATAGGTTTTAAGAATTATATAGCGACGATATATAAAATCTTTTTACGTACGGAGATTTTTGTATTATTTCTACTTCTTGATTATTATCCCTCGTATATATATATAATTATAGTATATTTATATATATATCTATATCTACGTGAGCTGGATCGATATGACTTTTCTCTCTATTCTATATAAAAGTTTTAATATTAATTATAATTTATTCAATACTTGAGTTTCGAAAAAATAATATTTAAAATATAGTAATTTACCGAGAAGAACGAGTTATCTAATAATATCGAAGAGGATTCCTCGTTATAAAATCGTTATTAACTCGAATTTCTCTATTTTTAAAATTAGTCCTAAGTAAGTAATTCCCTATATAGATCTCTATTTAAATAAACTATTTCGAAACTTTATCCTTTTATTAACGCTATTTAAAATCTTAGAAAACTAACGAGATTAATCGTAAAGAGATATTTTCTCTCTTTCGGAAAAAGATCTATTTTAGGCTATATTTAAACTTGTAGGAAAAACTTTAAATATATAAAATACGTAGCGATCTAGGCTACTTTATTCTTCGTAATAAAAATATAATATATTTTATACAATTACCTTTCTCTAACTTGAATATACTATATAGTATAAAATCTCGCGTCGTTTAAGAGTCCTATAAAGACTCGAACTCCGTTATTTCTAATATAATTATCGACGGCTCCTTCGACTTTTACGAGTTTTTATAATTACGGTTATTAAAGTCTCGAGAGAGTAGATTTATTAATAAAGAGTATAATTCTTTTTAAAGTCGAGTTAGCGTAAAGTAAATATCTTATTTAAATTTAATATATATAATATTTATAATCGTAGGAGGTTATTAATCGTGATTAGTTAATTAATATATATAATATCTACTATTTTTACGGATAATTAGTATAAGGTCCGTATAATAGAATTATATAAATTAATTAATTTTCTTTACGAGATTTGATTTCTTTCTAATAAACTATAAATACTTCGCTTTAGTTTATATAATATACTATCTAGTTTCTTAATATAAGAGACTAACTAGGATAAAACGCTAGTGACTATACGAACTATATATATCGTAGACTAATTGAGAGAGATATTAAAGAGATAAAACTATTATTATTTATTTTCCTATAAAGAATAGAACTTATTTAATAATTAATTAAATTAATTTATAAAAATAATTAAGACGGCCTCTAAATTTAAAGCAAAATCGTATAATTTCTCAAATTATACGATAATAGAAGTAGGAAAATCGTATAATTCTTTAGATTATACGAAAATAGAAAGAAGGAAAATGGTATAATTTTCAAAATTATATAATTATAGAAAAGTTTTATTATTATTCTAAATAGGGACGATTATTAAGTCTTTATATTTACTTTTATATTATTATACGTATTTAGATCGAGGTAGATTAATATTTATAATCCCTCTCTAAATTTTTAGTTTAGAAGGGTTTACTATCTAGTAAATTAACCTACTTAATAAGCCAGGCCTATAGGGCTACTAGGGTACATTTTATTAAAATTATTTTATAATAGAAATCGACTACTTTTACCCTAATTAACTTTATTTAAATATACTAGTCATAGTACCGCTTTACGAGGCTTTTTAATTTTTTTTTTAATTAATTACTTCTAGCCCTTCTATAAGTATCTCTATCATCTATACTATTTTTATTACTTTTATTTTTACCTCTACTCCTACTACTAACGCCTTTATTATAATTTTTATATAGTTATCCTTATTTATAACTTTACGATTAGTCGGTAGAGTAGAGGTAGTAAAAGAAATAATATAAAACTCATAAGAGATAGTAACTAAAGAATTAGTCGTTTTAATATAATAATAAAACGTCGTTTTAGTATAGTAGATATTTATAATAATAGTAAATTAAATAATTTTAATATTAATACTCTTAATCTCTTTATTTTCTTATTCGATTTTTTTATACTTTCTAAGCGTTATTAATATTAGATTTAATTACTATATTTAACTTTCTTCTATTAATTTCTCCTTAATCTAGGTATTTTATTTTATTTTATATCTCTTTAATATAATTAACCTTCCGTTTCTTTCTTATATTTATATTTATTAATTTATTAATAGTAATACTTTAAATCGTATATTTAGTTATTATAAAATACGCGGCTTTATTTACTTTTTTAAAAATTTCTACCTATTTAATTCTTTCGATCATCGTTATATAAAGTAGTTATTAAATCTTTAGAATATTTCCGTCGTTACTATTATACTAATTTTACTATCTTTATTAATATAATTAATAATTACTTCGAGTAGCGTAGTCGAGCGAATTATAATATTTATATTATTTATATTATTCTAGCTATAACTACTATTAAGGAAAATACTTTAAAAATATTATAAATCGAATAATAAAAGACTTAATACTATTTATACTCTCCGAATATTTATAGACGTAATTACCTCTCGCTTAACTAGTTAATATAACTCTAGAAAATTAATTTTATCGATCGAATAATAAACTTTAAGTCGCGTTATATAATAAATATCATTTTTATATATAATTAAAAACGAGCTAAAGATATTAATATCTAATAATTAAATAAAAAAAAATCGTATAAAGAGGTAAATATAAAATGATAATTTTATATCGAATATAGTATTTAAATACATTTATCGAAATATTAAATATATACTCGTTAATATATAATAAAAAATATTTACTCTTTTAGATTATAAATATCTTTTTATCGAAGTATCATTTAATCTAGTTTAAATAAATCTTATTTTCGATCTAGTTATTTTTACTAGTAAATATATAAATTTTAAGAAAAAAATTATTTTAACTCTTTTATTAAAAAATTATTTTAAAACTAATCTAGAAACGTAAAATATTACTAGTTATAAATATCTACTCTAAAAAAGATATCTACTCTCGATTATTATATTATATTATATATTTCTTTCTTTAGTTTATTAAGACTATAATATAAAATTTTACGATTATACTTTATATAATATCCTTTTTATTTATATTTTAAACGTTTTTATATTAAATATTATATTCTCTTTTTTTTACGAGAAAAACTCGAATTAATAACTAAAGATTTTAGAATCCTAAATTAAAATATACTCTTTATTAAGAAGTAGTATATATATAAATCTAATATAAGAGTAATATTTTATAAATTTCCAGGATTAATTAATATTAATTTTTAAATTTCTTTTTTTCTTAAATAACTCTTTTATTATTTAATATATTTAATTTATTTACGGCGGCTACCTTTAAATTTATAAATATAGAATCTAATTTAGAAGTATTATCTCTTCTTTTAATATTAACTTTAATTATTCTTATTATTGAATTAACGCCGGTTTATTACTATTAATTCGACCCTATAGAGATATTCTCGGGATATCGTATGACTCGGTATTTTTATACTATAAAAGAGCGCCCTTTACTTTCTTCTATCGTTTATAGGGAAGTTTAATACGCTCTTCGACGAATAAAATTAAAGATTTAAATAATTCGGGGATTTAAAGGGCTATAAAAACAATAATAATATATTTATAGAATTAGATAAATTGATTTCTATATTAAGTAATAGACTAATAAATAAACTAAGCTATTAATAGTTTATAAATATAATTTAGTTTATTAATAATAAATTAATTATTTAAAGTCTATAGAGTTATAAACTACTATATAGCTAGTATTAAAAGCGCGCTAATCCCGATTAAATATAAGGTTTAGCGTTTCGTAATATTTTATAAGAGAAAAATATATACATTAGTAACTCTATAGGGCTGGCTCATTGGGCCGAGGGTATATAATATTAATTATAACTAGTCAAAATTAACCCTAAGTAAATAATAATATAAATTATTTTATTTATACCTATTATCGCTTATTCTATATATAGTTCTATTTTAAATATTTAATTAATAACTATTCTAAACTTAGAAGTATATTTATAAACTTTATTATTTATAGTACTTTTATATATATACCCGTATACTCTTTTACGCCTCTAGGATTAACTTATTAATCTTCTTTAATATAATCTACTTTTATTTCTTTTTTAAATATATTTTTAATTCTTCTTTTATAATAGACTTTTTAAACTTAACTCTTTATTTAAATATCTTCTATATATTCTTAATTAAGTTAAGATCTAGTGACTACGATAATTAATTATTGATATAATCTAGCTCTATTTTATCTTTAGCGAAATATACTAGATTTTCCTAACTTTTAGAATTATAGTTATCGTTATTGTCTTTTTAGAAAATTATATACTAGTTTTAATATTCTAGCTCTTTTAGCCTAGTTTTTATATATAGTAGAATAAATTAAATATAGATCTTCTAAATAATATTTCCGCCCCGTTTCCTAGGGATTATAAAATAGTAATACGTTATATATACCTACGTCCCGTTAAAGGCGCTGTATATTATATATATCTATACTCTACTACCTCTATAATATTATTATTTATTAATACGGGGCTCTAGTCTTAGTATCGCGGAGTTTTAATTTTTAATAATTTTATATCGAGTTGATATTCCCCCGTATTATTCGAATTTTTAGAGATTAATTCTATTATTAAATCTAGGATCTAAAAACTACCTAGTAATAAACTCTATAATTACTTTATATTTTTTATATTATTACTAAACTACTAACTCTACGCTAACGACTTTAAATATTATAATTCTAATCTCTTAATCTTTTTAAAGAAAAAGTTTATTATTATTATAATATCGGGTTTAACTTTAGAGTATCTTAAAGATTTAATAATAATAATATTAATTAAACTCTCTCCGACGACCCCCGTCGTAAAAATAATAATGAATTCGGAGATATTACTACCCCCGAAGATATCTTAAAAGTATAATTTATAAAAACTACTAGAGACGAAAATTATTATTTGAAATAATAATAAAAATAGGAGGTATTATAAACTTAAAATTGAAAATTACGTAATCCTACTACTTTTATATATATTAGTAGAGCGCTAGCGAAATTTATTATTTTTAATAAAGATTCCCTAATTATTATACCTAGCGGTAGAATAATAATAAGTTCGATTATATTTAATAAGGATATTTTTATTAGGGCGAAAATACTATATTTTGATAAAATATATTTTTATAAGAGTACGAGCGAAGGTAAATATTTATACTAATTCTATAATATAAATATTGAATTTTTAATTAGTTTTAAATATTTCACTATTAATTATTTAAAGATTATATATTATATAAATTCGTTAGAAAGTAACCCTTTAACGTAGTAATATAAATATTATAATTCTAATAGTTTAATTAGTATTATATTTAGCTTCTTTAAGAAGTTCTTTTTTTATTTAATAACGAATTTGATTAATCGCTATCTTCTTATTTATAAAAAGTAGGAGGAAGCGAAGTAATAACCTAATTAAAAGATATCGTTATTTAAGGCCTATTTTAAAGAAATATAGATTTAATTACCCCCGTTTTTAAAGGGGTATAAAGTAAATTTCTTCTTAACTAAATTTAAATCTAAATTTAAAAATAAAATCCTTAATACTAGTAGTATATTTATTTAAAGAGAAGAAATTCTTATTTAAATTATTATATAAAAAAAGAATCTAGAGTATATATAGTTAGTAAATAACTTTAATTTAAACTCGGGTTTTTATTTAAAAACCTTTAATAAAGAAAGACTTATAATAAACTAAATTACTAAATCTAATATTAATAATAGTATTAAAAAGATATATTTAAAGAAGAAGAGTTATAAATATAAAACTAATACCGTCGATTCTTTATATAATAGAATTATTTATTAATATTATTGAATAGAAAGTTATATTAAGTCTAAATATCTCGATATAAATAAACTAGTTATATACGTCGGCGCGGTATTAGTAAAAAACGATTAAATTTAATTTATACCTCGGAAGAAGGGTAAAATAAATAATTAATAAAAATATATCTTTCTATTCTTTTTAAGGGTTATATTACTCTTTAAAATAAAATTAAATAATTTATTACTTTAATTAACTCTAAAGTATAAATTAATTTAATTTTATAATAATTCGTTATTAGAATTAATTTAGAATTTTGTAATATTACTTTACTACTAGCTAAAGTAATTAACGGGTAAAGTATATATTATTATAATACGTATTAATTAAATTATTAAATAGTCGATAATTAGAGTTAAGGGCGTAAATATAATACTTTATTCTATATTATAAACCTCGAAGGTTTAAACGTTATTCTAGGTTTACCCGTATTATTTTAAATAAAAATATTAATTAATTCTAAAGCGGACTAATAACGGTTTAAAGTTAATACTAATAATTTATAAATTAAAGAATTAATTAAATTTACTAATAGTTTTAAAAATAAACTAAATATATTCGTAGTCGTATATATTACGATAGTATAAAATAAATATAAAGAACTACCTAATCTAAAGATTCCTAGGGAATTTATAAAGTTTTATAATTTTTTTTTTAACGAGAAAGCGAGTACCCTACCTATTTTTAAATAAAAGGATTATATTATTAAAATAAAAATTAATGAAGAACCGCTTTATAAATCTCTTTATAATTTATTTTAAATTAAATTATCGGAGTTACGATACTATTTAGAGTCTTTATTTTATGAAAACTAGATCCGTTATTTAATCTCTTTAACTAAAATACCTATTCTTTTTATATTTAAAATAGATAGTAGGTTATATTTTTATATTAATTATCGAGGCTTAAATATAGTAATAATTAAGAATCGATACCCGCTACTCTTAATTACCGAGATATTAGACCGTTTATATAGTTCTAAAATCTTTACGAAGTTAGACTTTAAGAATATTTATTATAAAATCTAGATTAAAGAAAATAACGAGTAGAAAACGATTTTCCGAACTCGCTATAATTATTTCGAATATTTAGTTATACCTTTTAGGCTTATTAACGTACCGGCGATATTTTAAGTTTATATTAACTATATATTTATAAATTTAATAAATATAACGTACGTAGTATATCTAGATAATATTCTAATTTATAGTATTAAGCCGGCGGAGTATTAGCGGTATATTAAATAAATATTTAAATAAATATATTAATTCTAGCTATTTATTAACTTTAAGAAATACTAATTTAGTACCGAGTTAATCGAGTTTTTAAGATTTATTATATTTATTAACGAGGTAGTTATAGACCTAGAATATATTAAAACTATTAAGGAATAATCTTAAATAAAAACTTATCGAGAGGTATATATTTTTTTAGGCTTCGTTAATTTTTATAGATAATTTATTTATAATTATTTTAATATAATTATACTATTTATTAATTTATTTAAGGGTAGTAAAGTAGGTAAAAAAATAAATCCGTTAAAATAAATAAATGACGCTACGGAAGCGTTTTAGATCTTATAAAATATATTCGTAAATACACCTTTTATATACTATTACGATCTAATTAAATAATTATATATAGAGACGGATACTTCTAATTTTAGCCTAAATTCTATATTATTATAATAAAATAAAAATAGTTATTAGCGCCCTATAATATTCTAGTCGCGAAAATTAAATCCCCTAGAATAAAACTTTTAGATCTATAATTGAGAATTACTCGCTATCGTAGTAGTAATAAAATAATAATATTATATTAAAATCTAAATTAATTATAATAACCTAAAAGATTTTATAAAATAAAAGAAATTAAATTTTAGATAAACCCGTTAAGTATTTAAATTAATTATTTATAATTTTGAAATCTTTTATCGGGCTAGAAAATTAAATCTTAATAATATATTATCGCGGTATTTTAATTATAAAGGTGTATCGCCGTTAAATATTAAATTATTATTAATATTTTAGAATAAACTTACTCTTTAAACTAGTAATTAATTATTATAAAGAGATAAAGAAGTAAAAATAGTTATAACCTCTACTTTTTAAATTATAAAATCAAGAGTAGTAATTCTAAAGCGAGAGGTTATAGTAATAGTTAAAACTATATATAATAATTCTAAAAGGCCTACTAAAACGCTAATTCGAGAACTATAAATTTATAATAATTAAATAAACTTTGTTCGAATTAGAGCGAATATACCGAAGGATCGCCGTTATATAAAGAATAAAATATAAATTATAAACTCCGAGAGATTATTAAGATATAATAATTATTTTTATATATTAAAGAATAAAGCTCTAAAGTAAGAGTTTATAAAGAAATATTATAATAATTCTTTAATAAATTATTTTAGCGCTATAAAGTTATATTAATTATTTACTCGAAAATTCTTCTAGGAGGGTAACCTAAAGTAAATTATTAAATATATTAAAATTTACGATATATATTAGCGGACGAAGGCGCCGCGATATTATTTATATAACGAATTAAATTCGCTTCTTATTACTATTTAATTATAGAAAGAAATCTTTATAGACTTTATAACTAATTTACTATTTAATAAATATTAAAGCGACGTCTATAATACTATCTTTACCGTTATAAATCGAATTATTAAAATAGTTAAATATATATTTATAATTATTAAAATTAATACTATTTAACTAGCGGAAGTATTTTATTTTAAAATTATTTACCGCTATAGTATACTTAATAGTATTATTAGCGATAAAGACTCTATTTTTACGAGTACTTTTTAGTCGATTATATATTTTTATTTAAAAATTAAACGATATCTAAATACTACTTTTTACTCTTAAACGGATAAATAAATAAAATATTAAAATTAAGTACTAGAGTATTATTTACGTATATTTATTAATAATAAATAAACAAATTAGGCTAGATTACTATTTATAGTAGAATTCTTAATTAATAATAATTAAAGTACCGCCGTTAGAATAATATCGTTTTTCTATATATACGGTTATTATCCTAAAATCCGTTAAGAGGTTAAGAACGACTTTTAGGAAAAAAGAGTACTAATTATAAATAATAAAATATAATAATTATAAACCCTAAAGAATAAAACTATAGAGTATCTTTAAAGTACTACCGAATTCTAAATTAAATAATATAATAAAACGTATAAATTATAAAGTTATAAGGTTAGCGATTTAATTATATTAATAATAAAGAATTTAAAGTAAAAACGCTTAAATAAGAAATTATCCTTTAAATTTATAGAGTTCTTTAGGATTATTAAGAAAATAAAAGTATAAATTTACCGCCTACTACTACCTTCTATATATAGAACTTATAATACTTTTTATATATCATTATTTAAATTATTTTATCTTCGCGATTATATTAATATAGCGGAATTTTTTATATAGGCCCCCGAATTTATTAATAATAATAAATTATAGGAGTTTAAAAAAGTAATCGATAAAATTAAAAATAAAGAAAATATCTAGTATAAAATTAAATAAACTAGTTAGGGCGAAGAATATAACTAATAATTACTAAACGAAAAGTTTATTAATATTAATAAATTAATTAAAGCCTTTAAATAGGCGGGTAGTAAATATAAATATATAAATATAATTAAAAAAGTTACTTAATTATAGAAAATAATAAGGCGGAGTAAACGGAGCCGATATTAAAAGTAAACATTACTACTTTAATATTAATATTTATATAATAAATATTCTTCTCTATATTTATAACTATATTATACGGTTTAGGGTATAACTAAATTTAATTTATTATTAGAACTATTTATATATAATAGCGATAAGATATCGTATTTATAAAAATATTTTTATTTTAAATATAATTTATATAGATATTTGAAGTATATTATAGAGTAATATATTTAAATAAATTTAGCTAGCGCCGATTTAAGAATAAAAAAAATTCGATATTACTATTATATTATACGAATAATTTAATTATTATTAGAATTTTTAGAAGAAGATATAGTATCTTTATTATAATCCTTAAAATTCTATTTATATTAACGGAAACTTTTAACCTCTTTTTCGAGAATAATATTTATCGTTTTTAATTCCTTAATATACTAATTCGCCGCCGTTAATTAATTCTATAAATTAACAATTATAATAGAGGTTTACCTACTAATTATTATTATCTTATTATATATTTTATACTACTAGGTAATTTATTTATTTATTAATTTATATTTACGTTCTTCTTTATAAATCTTATTATTATTACGGGTATATTAATATATAGATCTCTTTACCTTCCTTTAGAAAGACTTAAAAATCTATTACTATTAATATATATTATTTTAGAATTTATAATTATAATTTACTTTGACGTAACGATCGATTCCGTAATAATTAATATAATAGAGTATATAAGGAGAGGACGTACCTCGAATATAATTATTATTAAACTAGTAGAAATAGACTCGGTAAGAGAGTTATAAAATATAATAAATTATTATTATAATTAATATTATATTGTCGCGTTAATAGCGGACTAGTTATATTTACTAGTATATTTATAACTAGAATAAATTAATATAAATAAAGTAATACTATTAGTTAATAAGAGTTATTTATAGAGTTAGAAAAAATATATATATAACGAGAGTATTATATATATATTAGTTATAATACTAGAACGTTATTACGAAGTTAGAGTAATAATCTATAATAAAGACTATATCGGAAACTCCGGAAACCCCGATTTCTACGTATTCTACGCCGAAAATATATAAAATACTAGAAATACGTATCTACTTATATCGAGTATTCTAAGCGCATTATATAGCCAAAATATAATTATATAATTAATTTAAATATAATCGATACTTAAAGGGTAAATAATAATAAATAAATAATATTTAATATTAATACGTCGGTAAAACGAAAAGTGACTCGATTATAATTTAGGGCGCTCGACGAGCGCCTTAAAAGTCTTAAATACGATATTTATTTATTAATTCGATAGGCGCCCGAGGTATATAGTTAAAGAGTTTAAAATTACTCGGGTATATACCGAGTAAATTTAAAACTATTATTAACGGGTATTAAATTAAGGGTATATTATTAACTTTAATTTTTATTTATAATTTCTATTTATAGTTATAGCCCCTATTTATAGTTATGACTTTATTTTATTTATAACTATAACCCTATTTTATTTATAGTTATAGTTTTATTATTATTATATTTTTATAATTATTACTATCGTACCCCTAAACCTTTAATATATATTTTAGTATATAACCTAGGCGTACCCCCGCGAGGATTTCGCGCGAATCGATCGATTCCGGGAATTAAAATTTACTAGCGTTAAAGATCGTTCCGGGGGGTCGCTATCGTCGATAGAGGCGATTATAGAATATTAAGATTTTTTAAAATTTTAGGCTCTAGATTACGTAATTTTCTAAAGTTAGGGCCTTTAAAGTTTTAAATTTAAATTACGTTTATAAAGAGTTTAATACGTATTTTATAACGGCTTTAAACGCCCGTCGAGCGCCCGTAGAGCGATTTAATACTCGAAGGGTACTCGGCGAGTGTTTAATAAATATTTAAAACCGTTTAAATACCTTAAATCTATTTTAAATATTTAAAATAATTTACTTAATAACCCCGAGTTACTAGAGCCAGTTTTCGATTTACCGATATATATAATACTTTAAATAAATTATTTATACTTTAGATTATAATAATATTATTATTATAATTATTACCGCTAGCGCCTTTAATATTATTATTATATTCAAATCTTTATATATATATCGATTAATTAATATATATTCTACTTTATTTATTTAGTATATTATAAAGGAATTATAAATATCCTAAAATCTATTTATTTAGAAACTATTATTAATTATTCTCGTAAATTAATTTATATCTAGATCTAGGTCAGATTTAGCCTAGATATAAATTAAATTTAAAAAAGATTTAATCTAGATTTAGACCGCCTATATCTTTAATTATAAGAATAATTTATTAAATATAAAATCTATCTTTTATTTATTATCTAGGTTATTAGCCTAGGTAGTTTATATTAAAATAATATACCTCTCCTTTTTTATAGTCTTAAATACTACGTTTTATATACGTATATTATTTATTATATAATTTTAACCCCGTTTTTTTTATTATATCGTTTTCTTTTCCTTTTTTTTAAGTTTTAACTTTTTTCGGAAATCTTTATATATAATAGAGAGTTTAAATATATATAATATAGGCTCGGTAAAATCCTTATTAATATTAAAGAAACTAATTTATTCGTTAGGTTTAATAACTTTAAGTTTTTATATAATAAAAACCGGTAGTTACTATTTAATATATAGTATTAATATATATTTATAATAAATACAATATTAATAATACTATATTATTTCTCGATTTATAAGGTTCTCTACGTTATATATATTACTACCCTAGTTTTCTACCGATTTATTAAATAAAGTTACTCGAGTATCCGCCTAGATAACTATATTAATATTCGAGGATTAATAATAAATTATAAAAAACTTTACCTCCTTTTATATTTTATTAAATATTATTTAATAAATTAGAGTTCTTATTAATACCTCGTTCGCTAATTTAATTTTATTAAAATAGGAGAAATATTTACCTTTATAAAAATAAATAACTCTTTTTTCCGAGATCTATTAATACTCTTTTCTTTTATATTATCTTTTTTTATAATATTTATCTCGTTCTTTTATATATTATTTTATCGAGGAGCTAGCGAATTTATAATAAGTTTATTAATAACTAGAAGATAATTAAATATAGTATAGGAGCCTTTATAATTAACTAAATTATCGATTCTATCTTTTTATTTATAGACGAAATCGTTTATATTATTTACTAGTATTTTTTATTTTTTTATTTATTAATTAATCCTACCCGATAGAGCCTCTATTATTATACTTTATTATATAAATATTTGTTTCTCTTATATCTCCTTTATTTAAATCTACGGCTCTATATTATTTCTTATTAATATTAAGGAATATAAAAAAAAGTGTCGAGTTTAATTTATTTTTAATATATTCGCCTTCGAATTTAATCCGTATCTACTTCCCTATTTCATATTCTTTAATAGTATAATAAATTATAATATAAACTATAATTATTAAAGTTCCCGTTAAGGGCCTAAATATATATTTAATATTATTATAAATTCCTAGCGAACCTAGGTCCGATTAAAAGAATAATAAAATTATAACTTTTAGTACTAAATCTCTAAAGAAGCGGTAAAGTAGTTTAGATTTATTAATAATTAATATTAAATCTTAATAAGGGTATATTTAGATTCAAATTATTATTATAATTATATATTTATCTTCTATTCTTTATTTTAATAGTAATTATCTTTTTAATATTTTATTTTATTATAAAAAAAGTATAATATACCCCTATAATTTATCGAACCTTAATTATTATTAAGGCGCGGTAACTACCGATATAGTCGAGTAACTAATTTCGATTAATATATTTTTAATTTAAACGCGGTAGATTAATACTTTTTAGGCCTCCGTTAAATTTAAAGTTTTTTTTACTACTTTATCCTTTATCCCGGGGGCCCTATTATATTTATTAATAATATTCCGCTAGACTTTCTAAATTAAAGCGCTGATTTTTTTTATTTTATTAAAGTTTATTTATAGATTATATCCCGAGTCTTTATATTTTATAACGAGTATTATTAATATTATTTATTTTATATATTAAAGAACGACCTTATAATTTTTAATATATAATATTAATTTAATACGACGTCCCACGCCTATATATAGTAGTAATAACTTATTTTTTAATTACGATATATTATAATTATAATAATGTTTCGCCGAAGGTTTATATAATATATTATTAAAAAACCTCGAATCTTTTAATTTATATATATAAGAGTTAGGGTAAAATAAAGACGAGGATATATAACGGCCGATAAATAATAAAAATTATAAAAAGATTAGTTATATCACTAACTCCTATATAATATATATATATATATATACGGCACGGCCCTACCTAATCCGTTTAACCGAGATATATTATATATTTTCCGTCGCTTCGGGGCAGGAAGCCTAATACTATTATTATTAATTTTAATATCAATCTCTTTACCTCCGTATATATTTTCTTTATCTTTATCGATAGTTAATATTAGTTAATATATACTAGAAGGATTTATAATTAACGTATTCTTAATATATATTATTACTCGTATATCGGAATCGGTAAATTATTTATAACGGAGATTTATTTTAATAATATTAATATAATTTATTATTAGAGTTAGTCTTTAACCTTATTAAAGGAGTTATTATTATAAATTCTTTAATTAATTAAAGCCGTTTTACGACCTATAAAGGATATAATTTAATTTAAATTTATTATTTAATATATTACTAGGTCGTATATATATAGATTTAGATATTATTCGGTAATATCGAATAAATTTAAATTAATATATAGGAAGGAGGGTAAAACTATATACACGATAATAATAAATAAATATACGTCGGATTAGTCTTAGTTTAGATCTAGACTAGGTTTAAATTAGATTTAAACTAGGTTTAAATTAGATTTAGGTTAATCCGAGCGCCGAATTCGGAGTTATATAATACTATATATTATGAAAATATAAAGAGGTTATAAATACGAAGATAAATTCTTTAAAAAATAGATTATAATATTCTTTATTTATAAAATAAAGACTTTTATTTCTATTAACGAAATATATACTAAAGGAGTATTAAATAATAAAAACTAATTTAGGAGTTTACTCTTTTTTTATTTAACTCTATAAAAGTAGTATTTTAAGAACTTTTATTTAATAATTCTCTTGATTGATATAGGTTCTCTGATTCTCTTCTCGTTAATTATTATTATTCGAGTTTATACCTTAATTATAATTTATCTATATATTATATTTATTACTCTCGTTTTTATTATTACTCGCTATATAGTTATAATACTACTATTAAGTAAAAGCCCGGGCGTATACGTATTATTAAATAGTATAGTAAATGTATTATTACGAATAATAGTTTTTTATAAATATATAGTTATTATATTTACTCCGTAAATTAATCTACTACCTTAATATCTTTCGTTATAAAGTTAAGATTATAAATAATATTATACTAGTCTTAATCGATAAAATTATTTATATAATAATATCCTTTTTAGTTAATAGGTATTATATACGTACTCCGGATAATATTATATATTTCGAAGAGTCGATAACTATATAATTCTCGGGGTCTTTTCGTTCTATTAGTTAAAATATACTTTATTTCGAATATCCTATATATATTATCCACTCTCTTATTATTCTTTAGTCGATATAGAGTAATTAATATATTAATATATACCCTATATTTACCCTTATCGTTTAGTCGTTTATAATTATAAATATTAATAATTAACTCGAGCCGGCCGATTATTATATAAAGGGCCTCCTACTCGGTCTTATTTTAATTTTATAAACGAGTCGCTTCGTTATTAATCTAGATATAATTATTATAAAGTTTATTAGTAAAATAAAAGTTAAGAGTATAATAAATTAATCTCTTTATAAAGCGCTCTAAATTCCGGCTCTCCTTATTATTATAAACTTAATATATTAATAATTAATATATAGAAATATATATATCTCCCGCCTAATTAGGATCCGTCTTTTATCTCCGTTAATCTTTAATAAAGCCCGGATTTTTATTCTATTTCTTACGACTCTTTTATACGAATACCGTTATAACGTTAATAAAATCTTTAGTATAAAAGTAAAAAACCCTCGCTACCGTAATTATTAAATAATAATATTTAGTATCTAGTATTTATATACCGAAATATAAAGGCGTATCTTTATTAGAAATAAATATATATTTATTTAGATTTAATTTCTCTCGATATAACCGAGTATTCTATTATTCTATTTGATTATTAAGAATAATAATAGATTTAATAGAAAGTATTATTATAACTTCCTATAAAACCCTTATATTATAGTATATAATATTATACCGTAGTAATTATATCTCGAATTTATTAGTTTTATTTATCCGTAAAAAGAGTTCTTTAAAGAGAAACTTATAAACCGCCTTTTTATAATAAATATCGAAGTTTTAGGTACTCTTATATCTTCGAATATATTTAATATAATATATTATCGCGTATAGTTTTAATATATTAAAATATCGATTAATAGGGTCTTTTAAATCTAGGTCCGAAATATTATTTAATTAATATTTATAGAAGATTACCCTTAATTTATAAATATAGTAGAGTATATATTATATATATTATAAAGTATCGCCGTTATAAGATATATATTAGGTAAATATAATAAAGTTAAATATAGCCCGCGCGTAATATAGGGTAACCGGTATACACTTAATAAATAAAGAAATAACGATAGTTATTAATTATTACAATATTACTTTTTATTTATTATTACTTTATTATTTTATTTTATTAAAGTTCTTTAATAATTTTAACTCTATAAAACCCGGTATTTAACGAAAACGGTAATTTAATTTAATTTTTATTATTAATTATTTTAAAGATTTCTTCGGCCTAATTACCCCTTTTATTATCTATTTAATAATTATAAAAATTATATAATCTTTAATTAAATCTCGAATTTAATTAATTAATTTTATAATAATTCCTTTTAGAAGTTAATATAATATATCGATAATAAGAATAATATAAATATTAACTAGATAATAACGCTAGGCGAAATTTTTAACGATATAAATAATTATTAAATTTTTAGCGAGGTCGGGATCTCTTCTTTATATCTTTATTCTTCGATATATATATTCGTAGGTTTATAACTCTTACGTCTTAATTAACTCCCCTTATTTATTAGGCGAGACTAAATATATTAAATATTAATAATTTTATTTTACCTCTATTATTCAAATTTGTTTTATATAGTTAATTATAAATAATATAATTATTAGATAATATCTTCGGGGTTAATTATCCGCGTATATAATATTAATTCTTTATATTACTAGGTCTTTAATTATTTTAATTACTTTAATATATTTTTAAATAAATAATAATAATTATATATATATTAGAGTATACGCCCTAGCGCGAGATAATAGATATTTAATTATATATAATTACCGAATTTCTTTTTATTCTTTATATAAGGGATTAAACCTAGGAGAACTAGGCTAGGTTATTTCTAGGCCTTATATATCGTATAATCGAGATTCTCGATAATTATATATACTAGCTAGAAGGAAAGGTCGCTATAATATTAAATTATTATTATCTCGTTAAACGATAATATAAAAGGGATAGTAATACCTCTAATAAGAATTTATAACTATATTTCCTACTATTAAATATTAATATATATTTTATTAACTACTTTATTATTACTATCGTTCGTGATCTTTATAGATATATATACTAGATTATTTTTAAATAGTTTATAAGCGAGGAAAAAGCGGATAATTTTAATAATATTATAATAATATAATTTGAAATATAAATTATTAAAATAATTAATCTCGTTCGGTACGCGGAGATTATCGATTATCTAATTATTATTATATATACTTTATTAAATATTATATTCTACTAGTCACCGATATTATTTTATATTATAGAAAATTATCTCCTCGGTCTAATTTACTTTAATTTCTATAAATTTAAAGTATACGTTAATACTCGTTTTAGTTATATAGTATTCGGAAAATAAATAAATAATAATTTTATTAATTTTATTACCGAATAAATAGTATATATCTTTTACTACTATTAACTATAAAGTATTTCATTAACGTTTTTAGTATTACGCACGATCTAGTTTTATATATATTATTATAATAGAGCCCGCGTCTCGCTCTATAAGATCGGTGAGATATTTTATATAAAGAGAAATAAATATAAATAAAAGACTTCTAAAGGAGATAAATAATATAATTATAAAGAAAGATATTATAGCCGGTTCTAATATATTTATCGAAGTAAATAAGAGTTTAGATAGATTATTAATATATTTATATAAACTCTTAAATAATAATATTCTTATTATTATCTTTATTAGTCCCTAGATATTTAAGAGGCGGTCTATCTATATTATAATAAATAATATAAAATTCTATTAATTAATCCGTATTTAATTTATTACTACTAGGCGCGAGTAATTTCTAGAATTAAAAAATTTCGTATTAAACGAATATAAAGCCCGTTTAATCCTTAATAAAATTAAAGATATTTATTAATTTTTTATATTTAGACTAAGGCTCTTTATATATATTTAAATATTATAATAAACCTAAATAATTCTTCGCTTAAAAAAAACTATATTAATTATATTATAATCGTTTTATTACGTACTTCGCGTTACCCGATATTAAAAGTAGAAAGTTTAAGAAAAGAATATTTATTAAGAATATGATTTTATAAATCTATAAATAAAGTTATTATTTTAAACTCGGATATATTTAGGTTAAATTATTAAAGTTTATTTAAATTTAAACTAGATCTAGATTAAATCTAAACTAGATCTAAACTAGATTTAAATAAATCTTAACCCTAGACTATTTAAATAGGAAATTAATATTAAAATTAATATTTTATAAATATTAACGTCCTTTACCCTATAAGTTTATAGTACTAACTTTTATTTAATTAAAATAATTACGCTAACGATAATATTCGGGCTATAGAATCGATATATATTATAATAAAATTATTTAACTTAAATAAATAATACCGAAAGATTTTATTATAATAGATTTATATATAATTTTAATAGTTCTAATATAAATAATACTCGTTCTACGGGTAGAAAGGGTTAAGGAAATATATATAACCAATATTAAAAATAATAATTAAATAGATTATTAAATTTAGCGTAAAATTATAAATAGTATAGAATATTAATATTCGAAATATTTATTTTAAAATGATTTTCACGGAATTTAAATTATTAAAAACGATATTCGTGGATTTAATAATATAAAAGTATATAAATCTCTTAAAACTTAACTAGATTAAATACTTTATTATATAAGTATTATATTATCTAATATTAATCTCTTTTAATACTCTTTTACTTCTATCGGTAAATTTTAAAAATAAATATTAATATACTTTAAATATTATTAGTTTTATTAGAAAGCCGTTTACGAGTTTATATTGAAACTCTATATTAACTACCGACCCGAGGTTTAATAGAATTAGTAAATCGGGGGTCCGGGTAGAGTCTTATTAATAAATAATATTTATTTTTAATAGATTCAATAACTCTAGTTTATTATATATATATATTAGTAATTTTCGTAATATAAGTTTATTATTTATTATAAACTTTATTAATTACTTAAATTACTAGTTATTACGTCTTTAAATATTTCATGAGTATTTAATATTATTTAGGTTTTATAATTTCTTTAAGTCTTTTTTAATTTTTAATTTATTTAATTCGGACGGTTTTAATAGTTTACCTATATACGTAGTATCGTCCGAGTCGGATAATTTTAGACTATAAAAAGATTCTTATAACCCGGCGGATTCCTAGTAGATATATATACTCGTATTTATATAAATAAATAACTTAGATCTCTTCTTTAAATATTATTATATAATAAATATAAATTTATTTATTATTATTTATATTAATTATATAGTCGTTACCTAGGATCCTCTCTATATATAGTATTAACGGATAAATATATTATTTACTCGTTTTTTAACTACCTTTATTTCATCTTTTTATACTTCACTTTATTATTTATAATTTAATTACTTTTATTTTATAGTTATTCTTTATTTTATAACCCCGCGATAAAGTAGATCTAGCCTAGGAGGGTATAAAGACTCTATAATTATTATATACTAATCTCGAAATCGTCTTTATTATTATTAATAGTAGTAATTTTCATATTAAATATATCTTTTTTCTTTTCCCCCGATTAATATTCCTTAATATTATATTATACTAAAACTAGTTTTATAATAATTATTAAATATAGTATATAGATCCCTTAAAAAGAGTATACGGCGTGGTTACGCCATTTATATTATAATATTATATTATAATTTCTAGTACTTTAGAGTTTCTTTAGAAATAAGAGATTTAAAGCCCTCGCTTTAACTCTTTAGAGATTAATTCTATTATTAGAATATAAAGATTACTTTTCCTATTAAGGCTTTATATTTACTTTTATATTATTATAAATACTTTAAATATTATAACTTAATAGTTTTAATCTTTTTTAACTTTTTTGAATAGTAATTTATTAAAAGTATAAAAAATCTTTCTAAAAATAATCGTCCCGAAGGCGAGACGTACGGGATTAATACTTTAAACGAAAATATAAAAGATTTACTAGAGAATATTAATCTTATAGTAAATTAACGATTTATAGAATTAAAATATAAATAGAAAGCCCTTAAGAAAGAGGCCTCTATTATTATAATTCAGAAAAATATTAAAAACTTATAATATATTATCGTAGGTAAAGAAGATAAGGAAATCGAAAATAATCTTTAAAAATTAAATATAAAAGACGAAAACGGCCCGATAGTAGGTCGTAGTTAAATCGGTTTTAATATAAATTAAGGTAATTTATAGTTATCGAAACTACAGGATTTTTATACGAAGAATCCGTAAAATTATTAAGAATAAATTTATAACGTAGAGACTACGTTCCGTTTAATACTTATAAACTTTCGAATAAATAAAAAAAAGATTTTATATACGATACCTTATTTAAAGGGGTAAATTAAGAAGTTATAAAATAAATATAAAGAACTTTATCTAGTAGATATATTAATATAGAAGTTTTTTACGGATTATTTATTTAATATAATCGAGGACCCGTTAAACCGAGCGATAAATACGAATCTTAAATATTAATATTTACGTTAAAGGAATAATTAATTAGTACGAGATTTCGATATTTATTTTAATACCCTAAAAACCGAACTATCTTTTTATAATAAAGAGTAATAGATAGTTTATTTAATAACCCGCTTAAAACTTAATATTTTAAAAGAAGTTAACCGAGTTTAAAGTATTCCTATTAAACGAACCGAATTTATATTATTTATAACACGTTATAAATATAATCTTAATCGAGACTTTAAGATATAAAATAATAATTAAAATAATTAATTAGGATCTCGGAAGAGGTATAAAAAAGAGTTAAAGAACGAAGATAATAAAAATAAATTTAAGATAAAAGAATAAGGTTCTAATAGTAGTAGTCGTAGAAATATAAATAAAACGTATATAATTTACGCGAGCGATAAGAATCTTAAGGATATTAAATATTTTAATTACTATAAATTCGGCTATTACTTTAATAAATATCTAGAGAAGAAAATAAAGACTATTAATTATATCGGCGATTATACCGCCGAGTTAAAAAATAAGAAATCTTTAAGGAAATCTTTATTTTAAGGGAATAAAGGGAAATAAAAACCCGACCGAGTATAAATATTAATAGCGAAGTTATTATAAACCTAATTAATATCGATATAAAAATTATTTATATTAAAATGGATAAAGATCTAGGAGCGGAGATGAATATTATTAATAAAATATTTATATAATAATATAACTTAGAGTGTTTTGAAAGCGAGTTGTTACCGACTCCTAAATAAATAAGCGAGTAATTTATTTATTATTATAATACTTATAATATCGTCTACTAATTAACCGATTTATAGAGATAAACTAGGGAGTATAATAATACCTTTTACTTTATTAATAAAAAAAACTCCCCTATTATTATAAATATACCGGTTATAAAAAAGAAAAAGATTTAAACCGACTATAATATACGTATTTAATAATTCGGTATCGCGCTAAATATATATATATTAGAATTATTTAAGGATTTTACGAAATTATTAAGGACGTAACTAGTTATATATATATTAATTTATATTAAGGCTAGTCCCTTTAATTAAAATCCTATTAATAAGAACGAGGTTAAGAAAAGTGATATTATTATTAATATAATATCTTTTAATAGTTTTATTATCGTATCGTCTACGCTTCTTAACGAATTTATAAATTTTAATAATATCTTTTTAAATAAAGAAGTAGGTCGATTACCGTTAAATAAAAACGGCGATTATATAATTAATATAAAGAGTAACCCGTTATACGGGCCTCTCTATAATTTATTAAATTTAAAATTAATAGAGTTAAGGAGATACCTAGATAACGTTTTAATAAAAAGTTAAATAAAATACTCTATAAACCTCGCCGGGGCTCCTATTCTTTTTATTTTAAAAAAGAATAATAAATTACGATTATATATCGACTACCGAGGTCTTAATAAAATTACTATTTCAAATCGTTATTTATTACTCTTAATTAATAAGACGCTAGACCGCCTAAATAATATTATATAATTTACGAAATTTAATTTAAAAGATATTTATTATCGAATAAAAATTAAGGAAAGCGATAAATAGAAGATAATATTTCGTATATAATATAATCTTTTCGAATATATAGTAATATTATTTAGTTTAACGAATATACCTATTACTTTTTAAATTTATATTAATAAATCGTTAGCGGGTTTAATAGATATATTTTATATTATTTATCTAAATAATATCCTAATTTATTTAAATTTAAAAGAGGAGTATATTAATTATATACGATAAGTACTCGAACGCCTATAAAAGTATTCCTTATTCGCGAGTTTTAAGAAATACGAGTTCTTTACTCGGTTAATTAAATTTCTAGGGTTTATTATAAATACTAAAAGTATATCGATAAACGAATATAAGATTAATATAACTTAGTCCTAGCCAAAACCAAAATCCTTTTATAATATATAAATATTTTTAGGCTTTATTAATTTTTATCGTCGATTTATTTATTATTATTTATAGATAGTAGGCCTATTAACGGGTCTATTAAAAAGTAGTTAAAATAATAAAAAATTTAGTCTATTTAAATAACTTAAAGAGATAGAGTAAATATTTTACCGGCTTCGCGATTTATTCTCGTATATATTTATTTTAATATACTTTAATCTAGAATTAAAAATTCGGATTAAAATAAATATTTCTAATTTTAGTATAACTACGATTTTAATATAATTATAAAATAATAACGAATAATATCCCGTCGCTTTCTAGTCCCGTAAGATATAAAGTCTAGAAATTCGATATAAAATTTATAATAAGAAACTCTTTATAATTATTATAATATTTAAATAATAGCGATACTACCTCGAGGGTAGTTTATATAAAGTAGAAATCTTAATTAATTATAATAACTTAAAGAGTTTTATAAATATTAAATAATTAAATAATTACTAGGCGCGTTAGGTACTAATAGGATTTTTATCTTTTAATTTCTTAATTTTATATTATTCTAGGAAAAGTAACCTAGTTAATAACTCTTTATATCGTTTTAATTATAAAGATTAAGATAGTTTTTTAGATAACATATTATTTATTTTATAATAAAAGTTATTAAATTTAAAAGGTACTAGTTAAGGCCCTATTTTCGCTATAATATAATATATATTCGTAGATATAGAAGATCTAGAGGTAGAAAATACTTCGCCGGCGTTAAATAATATATCTATAAATATCGCGTAAAACTTAATATATATAAAATTTACATTATTAGGGTCTTTAAGGTTTATTATAAAAAAGATATATTCTTTAATAATATATTTATTTAAGCCTAGAGAGTTAATACCTAGACGGGAAATTCTAAAGAGTTTAAACGAGATACTTATTTAAATCGATTATAATATAATAAAGAAATTATTTAACCTTATCGCTAGAACTATAAAATATAGACTATTTATTCTATATATTATTATTAAATTAATAATATTTTACGAAATAGTTTATAACGCTAAAAATTTATTAATAGTTAAAATAATTCGCGCTTTATAAAAGAATAATTCCTTCTCGTAAATAAAAATCGCCGAAATTATATAGGCGGATTACTAGCGTTCCGTTAAAGTATAGACTTTAAATTCTATATTAATTCTTAAATATAATAATAAGATTTATATATTTAAAAAAGAATTAGTCCGCGAAGAGCTACTAGAACGATATTATAATAATATATTAATAGGGTACTTCAGTATTAAGAAAATAATAAAATTATTTATTAAAAAATATTTCTAAAATACTCTTAAGGCCGACGTATAAGAATATATCAATATATACGATATATACTAGCGGGTTAAAGTATATCGATACCGTCTTTATAACGAGATTAATTCTCTATTATATCCTACGGGACCGTAGAAGGAAATTATAATAAATTTTATTACTAATTTACCTCTAAATAAATAATATAAACGGGTTTATAATACGGTCTTTATAGTTATAAATAGATATATAAAAATATTACGATATATCTTAACTATTAAGATAATCGACTCTACGAGGTTAATAAGATTAATATTCGAAGAAATTATCCTAAAGTTTAGAGTTCTTAATAAGATTATTTTTAATAAAGATTTTATTTTTATAAATACGTTTTAATTAAAGGTATATTATTTAATAAAAATTAAAAGGCGCCTAAATACCGTATTTTATCCATAGATAAATAATTAAATAAAACGTTAGAACTAAACCCTAAAATATTATTTAAAAACCTTCTATTTAAGTAAATAAAATAACTAGGTAGTACTTTTACCTATAATAAAATAAATATACTATAGTACGTAGTATATAATAATAAAATAGATACTATTTATAGTTATATATAATTATAATTTATCTCTTAAACTATATCTCGAGGGCGAGATATACGAGGGAGAAATACCGTCGGTATAAAAGAGAATTAAAAAATTAAATACTTTAAGAGAGTACCTGTTAAAAGCGTAGACTATCGCGGTCGAGGCGTAGAAATATAACTATAGTAAAAGGTATAAACCGAAATTATTTAATATAAATAATCTTATACTATTATTAACTAAAAATTTAATATAAAAATAACTAAATAAGAAGTTCTCTTATAAAGTAATTAAATTATTTAAGATTTTAGATACCGTCGGAATATAAGTATACCGCCTAGGATTATTAACTAGTTATTATATTTATAATATTTTCTATATATCGCTTCTAGAGCCCTATTATTAATAATAGAGTAATATTTCGATTCTTAATATACCTCTACCGGAATTAATAAATAATACGAACGAATAGGAAGTAGAAGAGGTACTAAAAAAGAAAAAAGTAAAAGACGAGGTACTTTACTTTATAAAATAACTAGGATAATTAAAGACCTTTAATAAATAAATTAATATAGATACTTTAGATAACGTGCTAGAACTATAAAAAATATTCGAAGAGAATACGAAGATAAAAAAGGTATAGAAAGTAAAGAGTAGGAAAAAGAAATATTATTAATTACTAACTACTACTAGTTACTTCTTATTAATAAACTTTAAACGAAATATATCCTTACGGCTAGGGGGGCGCTCGCGGGTAAGTTTATATTTAAAGCGGCCAGTTTTCTTAATATTAAAACTCGGTTATTTATAGATAGGGTATAGGCCGGGGAGTCGAATTAAAAAATAAAGAATAAAAATAAAACTAAGATTAAAATTATTAACTTTATCTTTAACTTCTTCTTTAGAAGCCTCGCGAGAAGATATTAATTTATTTAAAATATAACGACTCGTACCCTCTATACCGCCGTATTAAAGACGAGGCTTTATAGTATTCTTAATTAAAAGAATTTTACGACTAGATATTATAACTCTTTATATACTACTAAAGAATAAAGTAGGATCGATAGTATCGAGATTATTAATAATAGGTATATTAAATTAATCGGTAATAGGATTAAGGCCGGGAGAAGAGTCGTATTCGGAGGTATCTCGTATATAATATATACGAGCTTCGTCTTCGTCTTTATTATCGGCTTTATCTTCGTCCGTCGATTCGAGAAGATTATTAAATTAATATTATATAATTCTACTTTAAAGCGTATTTATATCCCGGGTAATAATTTCTCCCTAAAAAATTATTAATATATAAATCGTATCTAAACTCTATTAATTTACTAGAGTATAAAAGAAATCTTATTAATAATAAAGGTTTATAGTTTTTAATAACGATTATAATATTCTTTCCCTTACTTTTCTCTTTAGGTTTTGAGATTTTTATCGAATACCTAGTATAATCTACGACTATATAACTACGCCGATTACGAACTATATACGATATATTATTAATTTTAAGATATAATTTATTTCCCTCCCTTTTTCCTACTAGGTTTAGAGGTTTTTTCTTAATATATTATTATTATAAAACTAGGAAATCAATAAAATCAGGCGGGAAGTATAAATATTAAATATATACCCTATTTAATTTAAACTCTCCTATATTATACTCTTTCGTTAAAAATATTAAAGTATTAAATTAATATTTACTAGTTTCGAGGGCGAAACTCTTAGAAAAGAAAGTAATTATTATATTATACTAAAACCAACTTTATAATAATTATTAAATATAATATATAAATCCCCTAAAAAGAGTATACGGCGTGGTTACGTTATTTATATTATAGTATTATATTATAATTTCTAGTACTCCGGAGTCTTTTTAAAAATAGAAAATTTAGAGCCCTCGCTCTAACTCTTTAGAGATTAATTCTATTATTAGAATATAAAGATTATTTTTCCTATTAAGGCTTTTTATTTACTTTTATATTACTATAAATACTCTAGGTACTATAATTTAATATTTAATAACCGGGCTACTAGGTATATCTTCGGCCTATATATTTAAATTAACCGGTAATATTTATAAACTATCTTTTTTATATATATTAAAATTATATCGCCCGCTATTTATCTTTATTTTTAGGTTATATTATTATTTTTATTAATTAAGTTAATAGTATCCCCGTTATATAACGAGTTAGTAGTATTATCGTCGAGTAGCGAGTTAGTAGTATCTTTTATTTATATTTCTATAATTATTTTTACGAAGTCCGGTTTACTTTTTAAGTCCTTTAGAGATTCTTTAAATAAATAAATTACCGGCTATTAATAGTTTTTACTATATATATTTCTATTATAAATATTTATTATACGATTATATAATATCTTTATAATAACGCGTACCTTCGTTTCTTTTTACTTATACTACGCTTTTATAATTTATTCGAATAAAACTCGAAGATTTATTAATATAAATATTAATATTTATATTTTAAAAGGTTATTTTATCTTTAACTTTATTACCGTCCTATCTTTTAATAATATAATATTTTATTATATATTCTTTAAACCTATAATAAAGCGCCGTTACTATAAGAATAATTATATTAATAAATAATAAATTTTATATATTTTTATAATACCGCTCGAGTTTAATACTATTTACTTTATTATAAAAAAATATATAATATATCGTTATTATAATAAACGGTATTAGGAAGCGACCTTTATACTAAATTTATAAATAATAAACTTCTATTCGGATATAAAAAGTAATAGTATTTATATTATTTTATAAATCAGGAAAGGTAAACTATAAATCGAATATCTAATTCGAGGTATTATTCTTAGTTTATTCTATTATTAAACCTAGGTATTTTATTATTATTTAAACCTAACTTCGTATTTTCTTTATTATTTAATTTCTAAAATCGGTTAAATTATTTAGGAGTTACGTCGTTATTAATTATTACTTAATATATAACGAGTAATATATAAAAGTAGAGATTATAATCTCTTATATTTCTTTAAAAATAGAGATATCGCCCGAGTTATATAACCGGCCTAAAACCTACGGCCTTTATATATATCGAAATAAAACTTTTTATTCCTTCTATATTTTAATTATAAAGTTATTTACTTTTATATAATAATATTCCGGCTACGGCGTTAAGTTATTAGTATTATTACTATTTATAATTTTTAAAAGAAATATAGGCGTAGTAGTATTAATAATATACTAGTAAATCTTAGAACTTTCGTATTCTATTTTATAATAACGATATTATTTATCTTAAAGAGTCGAAATTAAAGTCTATATAATACTTTTATCGCTTTTATCTTTATATTTAATATTAGATATAGTTATAAGTATAAGATATAAAGGGGGCGGATATCTAAATATAATATATTTAGACTTTAGGGCACAGCGATCAAGAGAGGATAATAATATTTATTTTATTTTACTCTACTATTACTATTTATATTATAAACGTAGTTTGTTATTTCTTTACCGCCGCTACTCGCTTTATATAACTTATAAAGATTAATTACTATCGGATTAATTATTTAGGAGAAATTTATTAATAATATATCTCTTTTCTTAAAGTTTAGCCCCTTCGTTAATTTTTATTTATATTTAGTTATAGGCCTAATTTCGGTAGTTATCTTTTATTCGGATATTTATACCGGTCGTTTTTTAATTTAGAAAAAGTAATCTTTATCTAGCGATATTTAACTACTTCGTTATTATATTACTAAATATATTAGTTATATTTAAATATAATATATCTTTATTATATTATTTACCGAATTTAAAGAATATTTCTTCGCGTCGAAGCCCTTTTAAAAGGTTCCTTTTATAGTCGGAATTTATTCTCCGTATATTAATATACCCGATATATATATTAATAACTCCGGAAACCCCGATTTCTACGTATTTTATACCGAAAATACGTAAAATATTAGAAATACGTATCTATTTATATCCCGTATTCTAAGCGTATTATATACCGAAAATATAACTATTCTACACTAATTCTACAGCTTTTTTTTTTGATTTTAACTTTTAATAGTATTTAGACTAGGGCCCCTATATAAGAATATAAATATTCTACTAAATCTATTTTTAGCCTAGATTCCGAACTTTTAATTAGATTTTTACTAGCGTTACTTTATAGGGTTATAAAGTTATTTTTAGGATTAAATTTAACTCTCCCGCGTAGACCTTAACTCTAACTTCAAAATCTTGGCGCCAAGACTTACTAAGACTACAGAATACGTATTCTATACTAATTAAATAGCGATAATACAAAACTATTTTTCCGAACTTACCGATATATTCGATAAAAGTCGACGATTTACGCTTTTTTTCCGAGGTTACGACTAGTTATTAAAGTCGTAAATATTTAATAATAATAACCGAGATTACTTTTATTAAATATAATATTAACTCCTATTTATAAAAGAGAGTTAATATAATTTACGGTTATAATATAGTTTTTATTTCGAAAACTTATTTATTTTATTTCCTATATAAGAGTTATTAACTATATATAGTTCGTATAATTAAGAAGATATACTTTAGTAACGATTATAAATAAACGGTCTTTTTTAGAGCTAAAATTATCGAGAGAAGAATATTTATCGATATCGATATTAATTATTATTTTAGAAAGGACTACCTAGTCGTTTACGGATATATCGATAATATTTTTAAAATCGTAGTTATTTTTCTTTATATATTTTCTTTACCCTTTTATATTACCTCCTTCGTCGTTATTATTTTATATACCTTCGTTATAGTCTTTTTAAAGGGATTTAGTATATTATTATATTAATAATCGTTTTATCTAGTTATATATTTAGATATATTTTTTATTTTTTTATTTCCTTTATAGTTTACCCCTTCGCCGTAGTAGTTTTTATAATAGTTTTCGATTTTTAATTTTTCGTTATTATTAAGATTTACTCGTTATTTATCTACTATATCGAATCGACTTTATTAGAATTCTATAGCGTGAAGTTATTATTTAGTAATAATATATAAAAATTAATAAAGGAATTATTTAGAATCCGGGATAAAAAAGAGGCGAAAATTTTAAAGAAAAATAAACTTTCTTTAGCGCGTTATTATTATATTATTTTTATTATTTTTATTAACTTAATTTAAAGATCCTTAATTAAATTAGATAAAGATTTACCGAGTCGGCTAAGATTTTATTAATATTAAACTCGAAATTTTATTTAAATTAAATTATTATATTTTTAACTCCTCCTACCTCTCCTCTATACCGTAAAATAAGTTATTTATAATATAGTATTTTTAAATTATCCTCGTTTATATCTCTTTAATTATTAAAATCCTCTTTTTTTTTATTACCTCGACGAATATACGTTAGGCCTATTAAGAGGATTAATTTAAATTATATTTTAAATACTATTTATTAAAGCGAATATTAACGATTATATCCGGTAGTAGACCCTTTATATATAGTATAATATATTAATAATATATATTATACCGCCGGCTTTCGAGTTATATCGATAAAATATAGAGTTACACTATTAAACCTAGCGATTAAATTATATCTTTATATTATTCGACGATAGTTAGAATCTTTATTCTATTTATAGTTATTTATATAAAGAGAACCTTTACTAGCGAATATACTATAAATTAGCGGAATACTATTTTATACGGCGCCGGGAGTATTTTAATAATTTAGAGGAAAGAAATCCGAGCTAAAATAAATAAAGTAAAATATTAACTAGATCCGATCCTTATAATTTATTAATATAAATATAATAATAAATAGAGGTAGTATCGGGGTAACTATTATAATAAATCTAGAAACTAAAATATAATAATATTAGACGTATATAAAAGTAGATAGTTTAAGGAAATCTTTTTTCGACTATACCCACTATTTCTTTTCTATTCCTTTTAATTTAAGATATAAATATATTACTAGAAAAGTAGGTTAATATATATAAAAATATTTATAAAGGATTGATATTTAGATAATAAGATATTTAGTGTCCTATACTTTTAATAAAATATAATAAAATATAAATAAGGTAGAAGTTAAAGAGAATAAAATATTTATAATTTAATATTAACCGAATAATACGTTTCTTTTTCGGGTTTTACTCACACTATTTTTTTATTTAATATAATATCCGAGTCGGATACTCTATATACTATAAATTTATAAATAAATTATATTCGTTATATTATTATACTTTCTGCCGAGAGTTATTTACTAGCGAAAACGAAATTATAAAGAATATAATTATTTATTCCTCTACCGACCTCTACGTTATTAATAGTTATAATATTATATATCGTTTATACTTAGAAGAATTAACGTCTAGTATACCCGGCTAGTAGATTATAAATAATTATTAAATATAATAGTTAAATATACGATAAAAGAACGTAGGTATTCTAGAAATAACTATTAATAACGGGTATTAAATTATAGAAATTATACTACCTAAATAAATATCTAGACCGAATTTAGCCTTTATATTAATTTAATACTATATATAATATATATTCTTAGAGTAATTACTATATATTAATATTAAAGTATTTTATATATTAAATAAACGTAGAATTAAACACGATATAAAAGTCTTTAATCTATATCGTTTATTTTAATTTATTATTTTATCTAGTCATCGGTAGTTATTATCGGCCTATAATATTATATTTATATTAAATATAAAGGGCGGAGCTATAAGCCTTATAAAAAAAAAATATTAAATCTATAAATCGTAAATTACTCGGCTTATAATTTAAGGTTTATTAAAGAAAGATATTAACTTTAGGAAGGATAAATTTAGCCTATAATTTTTAATCTAAATAATTCTTATCGTCTAGAATAAAATAATAATTATACGTTTTTTTATTCTTTTAAAATAAGCGCGTAACCCGCCCGTTATACTAGATATCGAAGGATTATATCTAATTTATATCGAGATTAATATTATAAAAAGTACGAGTTAAAGTTACTTTAATCCTAAGAATATATTTAGTAGATAGGAGAAAGCGATTTTATTCTTTTTTATAAATAACTAGATATAATCTTCGTCCCGTTTAATTTAATATACGGATAAATTATATTATAAAGACTCGCCGCGGTAGTATTTCTCTAACCTTTATATAAATATTATTACGAGTTTTAATTAAGGTCGAAGGAGATATATAATTAAAATATTAACCTATATCTTTTAGAGCCCTAGTATAGCGGCGAGGTAGCGAGTTAATTACTAAAAATAAAATCTTAAATAAATTAAAACTAGTATTTATTTATAAATTATAACTTTATATATACCTACGGCTTTATATTTTATAACTCGGCGATAATAAACTCGTCGAGATAATAAATATAAATATTATTCTTTAGGTATTTATTTTATTTTATATATTTCCCTTTAATTTAAGGGATACTATACGATCTTTATTATTATTATACCGAGAATTTACGGAGAGCTCGTTATCTATTATTATTAGGCCGTAGATTCGAGTATATATTAAAAGATTTAATATAATATTAGTTATACGAAGTTTATAAATTTTATTAAAATAGTTATTAATTATTAATATAGGCGGTAATCTACTAGCCTCTTTAGTAATTAATATAATTTTATAATACTCCTTTTATACTTCTTTATAAATTCGCGACTACTTTTAATAATATTCTTTTTATTAAATATCCGTAATTAAATAACGGATTTATCTTATTTAATAATAAAGAAGTTTAATAAACTCGATTATACCCTCGAAAATCTTAATAAAAGATATTTATTCGATTTCGATAAAATTAAGATTTATTTTTATTTTATTTATAACCGCCTTTTTTATATCCTTATCTAGGTATATATAAATAAATAGGTTTATTATTCTTTAACCGGTATCCTTAACTTTAAGAAATATTATATATTTAATAAATAGATTTTAATACTACTACGGTTATTTAATTAACCCGATTATAGTTATATATTTCTTTAAAACACGAGTTTATAAAGTCGTAGAAAAGCCCTATATAAAAGGTAAATCTTAACGGTATATTAATTTATACCTTTAATATAGTTCGGATTTTTTAAGATTACTCTTTAGTAATATTTTTAAAACCCGTTTTTCGATTTTTTATTTAATCTTTCGGATAAATTCGGCGGCTTTACTCTCCCTAATTTTAATTTTATAAAACTCGTTTATAACGATATATTTTATACGGAAGTTATATTTAAGGTTAATACCCTCGTTATATAACTTTTTTAATTTATATCTCGTATAAATAAAAGTTATAAATAATTATCGTACTTTTTTAATAAAACTTTATACTTTATTAAAGTTATAATATAATAACTTGATATTTATACAAATAAATCGTTTATTAATAACGTAGTAATATATTTTATTAAAATAGGTATAGAAGTATCTAGGTTTTAGAGTCTTATTATTCGTATTAATTTATTTAGTTTATTATTTTAATTAATTATTTAATCTTTACCTAAATAATAATAAAGGTAATATTTATTTTAAGAAAAAGGAGAGTATCTTTATCTTTATATATATTAAAGTAATTAACGATTAATAGGTCCGTAGAAAGACGGATCTTTTAATTTATTTACGATTTAATTTTATACGGAGGGTATTTACCGTAATAAAGAGAGTCTTTAAAATCCTTAAAAATCTTAAACCCTTTAATAAAAAAAGAATTATATTTATATACCGTACTTTAATATTCGAGAATACGGGAGTAGAAAATTATAAATATCTAGGTTAACTCGGATATTAATATTATCTAAATTAATAATAATATTAGAAAAGATCTAGAGTTAAATACGAATTTTATTAAAATTTATATTATTATTATTAATAGCCCCTCCGTAACGAGAAGCCCGCCGCCTTCTTTAAAGTCGTTATATAATTAATAAATATTCAGTTTAAAGGCTAGTATTTTATTATTTACCCTTTTTTATAACTTTAATAATTATATAATATATTTATTTATTTATAGATTTATTATCGCTTTTTAATTAAAATAGTTTATTTATAAATATCTATATTATATTCTTTTATTAAGGTCGGTTTTCTTTATTAATTATAATAAAGCTACGGAGTAAATAAATTATAATCGAATCGAAAAATAAAGGGTAAAGAATTTATAGCGTTTCCCGCTTATCTTTATTTATAGATATTATATTTATATCTACGACCCTCGCCGTAGTTATTTTTCTTATATTAATATTATATAAAGACGGGTCCCTAGTCTAATATAATTTATTAATAATTAAATTTTACGTCGTTTTTTTCTTTTCTTTATTATTTAATTTATAGTTTAAAAGGTATCTCGATAGAAGTTTAAAATCGTTTAATTAAAAAAGATAAAGACGAATCTAGTTAACGACGTTTTTAGATAATAGGAGGTAGTATAAAAAGCTTTTTTTAATTTTCGATAAAAAGATATAAACGCTTTTAATCTAAACGCTTTCTCTTCGCCCGAGAAGAGTATAGATTCTTATAATATAATAACTAATCGTTATTTTAATATTTTTTATTAACGTTAATAATTATATTAATTAGTATTTTAATTATTAAATAAAATAATTTAATTAACGGAGAGGCCTACGTATAATATAGAGGTAGTATTAAAGATTACTATATTAATATATACTAGCTAGTATATCCTATAGGCCCTCGTTATATTCAATATCTATATATTTACTATAAGTAGAATACTAGAGTTTATTATAATATAGAATATCCTATTTATCCTAGAAGCGCTTCGATATTAAAATATAAATTATTTTATTATAACTAGGCCGGAACTATACTATTTTATCGTTATTCTTAATATTATCTTTCGCGATAATATTAAACCGAACCTATCTAATCTAATTATCGCGGTTATATAAGATTTTAAAAAGAATCGATTTAAGATTTATAAATATTCGAGGGGGCGAGAGGCGATTTCCTATATAAAATTTATTTTTTAAATAATTATCTTCGGTCCTTTAGGCTTTAGAATATAAGGATTTAAATAATTCCTCGAATTCTTATTTAAGACTTTAATAAATTATAGATTTAATCGCTACTTTATTAAATAAATATATAAATTATTATATTATCCTATTTCTAAATACGGGAATACGATTGAATAAATTAAAATTAATAATAATATTATTAATAATTTAACGAAGAGTAAGGTTAATTCTAATATTATATAAATTTCTATTTTAAATATATACTTTTTATATTCTTTTTCTCTAGTTCTATTTTAACTACCGGGAAGAGATTCGGTATATAATATAAATCGAGTTTAATATTTCTAAGATTCTATCGGAGACTATTTATACCGATTTTAATATAAAAATAAAGATCTATTAACGTTATAATAAATAATTTATTTATAATAAAAAGCGAGATTAAAGGAGATATAATTAATTAAAATTAAATTAAAGAGGGTTAAGAAGTAAAGAGTATATAATATAATTTATAAATAAAAAAGATAAAATATAATTAATAAATTATAAAAGTATAGGTTAGCTCGAGTATATAGAGAAAATATCAATAGTTTTATAAATTAAAATTCGTTATAATTCGGGCTAAAATATCGGCCGAAGTATAATCGAATAAAATTAAATATACTATTTAATCTATAGCCGTCGAATATAGTAGTAGTATAATTAATACTTTATTATCTATAAAAAGAACCCCCTTCCTATTTTTTTAAAATAATAACGAGCGCGGATTATAATTTATATTTATTATATAATAGTTAATTAAACCGAGCTAGATATATAACTAGAGTACGATTTACTAGTAAGAATAATAACGCGATTAATAATTTAATTTAGAAGGGTGAATAGGGAGTTATAACTATATAATATATATTAAATAAAATAAATATTAACTTTAAATATATAATATACCTAATATTTTATATTTTATATAAATACGTTAATTTACTTTATTAAAATTAGCCTAGGCGGGTTTAATATTTAAAATAAAGTATTATATACTTTATATATACGCCTTAATAATAAATAAGATAGGATTTTCGTCTTTTTTATATATTTATAATATAGCCGCTTTAAATTTATAAATATAATTAACTTCGATATTATTATCGTTAATATAATATATAATTCTATCGGTAGAGTTATTATAGACTTTATTTTCGCGGAGGACCTCTTTAAATATCCTAAATTCGATTTTATTTAATATAATATTTATTAGAGGCTTCTTCTCCTCTAGGAGTTTAGATACGAAGAAAAATATATCGGTCGTTATTTAGGTTAACTATATATAGAAGTTTATTTCACTAAAAATAAAGAGACGCGCTATATAAAAAGAATTATTAATAAAGAGAGATAATATAGTATACCGTCTACGGTTATAATAATAATTATATATATTATTAATTTTTTTAATTATCCTTAACTTATAACTCTTAAACTAGAGTTAAGGTATTTTAAATATAAAAATAGAAAGAAAGATTCTATTTAATTATTTTAATATTTTATTAAATTTAGCCTAGTTTTTAAGGCTCTTTAAAGACGTATTTATAATATACCTTTATTTTATCTCTTTTTTTAATATTATCCGTATTTCCTTATAGTACGATTATTTAATTATAAGGTTACGCGAAATAATCGAGACTATTTAATTCCTAGGGTTAATGTTAATATAGAATTTAATAAGAGGTAAAAAGGGTAGAGAGGAGATAGTAATAACGGGGTCGTAAAAATCTTTTATAATATAAATAAAAATATAGGCTATTAAGTATTAATAGGGATATTAGTAATAATAAAAAGAATATTATAAATAAAGACGTCGACGTTAATATATACGAAATAATAATAATATCTAGGTAAATACTACTTTAAATACTCTACTAAACCTATTAAATAATATTAATATAAACGTAATTAGCGAACGTCGAGTCGGACGTTAAATAATATCCGACTCGGATAGTTAAATAGTAACTAATATATTATCGACTCGTCCGGCTCGGATAAATATCTTTAATTTATAGAAAATACGAAAAGATATTAATAAATATTTATTATATCTACTAGTTATTTAATAAAGACTATTAATAAGAGCTCTTTACTAACGATAAATATAAATATAATATTACTTCATATCTTATTAATTTGAACCTCGTCGTCAAGAGAGTACTAGGATATTAATTATACTAGAACGATCCACTATTTAATATACTAGGGTAGTATACGATATAAATACTCTATTTAGAGGTTTAGTATTATATTAAATAACGGAGGTATTATAGGGATAATATCTCTACTAGATATTAATCAATATAGGTTAAAATATCTAGTTAAGGTAATATAGATAAAAAAGTAATATTATTAACTATATCGTTTATTTTAATTTAAACCTAGGTAAAACTCGTTAAGTCTATAATTATAGAAGAGCGATAAAGAACTTTTATTTATAGTTTAGAGAAGAATTATATAAAGTCTTTAATTTATTAATAATAAGAAAAAGCCCCCGTAGTAACACTTCTTCATTCGATTATTAATATTAATCGGATTTTCCTATCGCTTTTCCCGTTACTAAATATATTTATTTCCTTATTTTATTATCTTTTATTTATTTATCTAATATTATTTAGTCTAAATAATTCTTATCTTCTAGAATAAAGTAGTAGTTATATATCTTTTTATTCTCTTAAAATAAGCGCGTAATCCGCCCGTTATATTAAATATCGAAGAATTATATCTAATTTATATCGAGATTAATATTATAGAAGGTATAAATTAGAGTTATTTTAATCTTAAAGATATATTTAATAAATAAGAGAAAGCGAATTTTATCTCTTTTTATAAATAACTAAATATATTCTTTATCCCGTTGAACTTAATCTACGGATAAACTATATTATAAAGATTCGCGGGGGTAGTATTTCTTTAGCTATTATATAAACGTTAATATAAATTTTATATTAAATATTATCCGATAAGTCTAAACTTATATATAATATAACGTAGGTAACGATAAGTAAATTAGTAAAAATAATTAACCTCTTTAATCTACCGTAAATATCCTAGTCGAGTAGACTAATTAGTTTTTTTAATATTAATAATTTAGGCGTATCCTTAATAAAGTAGTCGAGATAGTAGGCGTAGATATTATTTTATAAGTATTTATTCTAGTCTTTTTATTTCCCCTCTAACTCTAGGAACTCTATACGGGGTCTATCGTTATTATATTTAAAATTTATAAAAAACTCTTTATCCGTTAATACTAGGTTTTTAGTTCGAGTAAATACTAGAAAGGTTAATATAACTCCCGCGGCGCGAAGCTTATAGGTCTTTCTAAAATAATTATTAATAATTATTATAAATATTTCTTTACCCGCTATTATAGCGCCCGCCGTAAATCTTTAATATTTTTTTTATACTTCTTTATTAATTTATAACTCCTCTTTATAAAGTTTTCTTTATTAAATTCCCGTAATAAAGTAGTAGACCTATTTTATTTTATAAAGGGGAAATTTAATAAACTCGGCCGTACCCTCGAAATTCTTAATAAAAGATATTCGTTTAATTTCGATAGAATTAAGAATTATCTTTATTTTATTTATAACTACTTTTTCTATATCCTTATTTAGGTATATACGAACGAGTAAATTCATTATCTTTTAATCGATATCCTCGATTTTATAAAATATTATATATTTAGTAGACGAATTTTAAAATTACTACGATTATTTAATTAATTTAATTATAATCGTATAGTTCTTTAAGGTACGAGTTTATAAAATTATTAAAAAACTTTATATAAAAAGTTAACTCTATTAATACTTATATTTATATATTTTATTTAGTTCGGCTTTTTTAAAACTACTTTTAAGGAATTTCTTTCGAACCCGCTCTTTAATATTTTATTTAATCTCTTGGATAAATCTAGCGGCGGTACCCGTTTTAGTCTTTACTTTATAAAATTCGTTTATAAAGATTTATTTTATACGGAAATTATATTTAAGGCTAGTATCTAGTCGATTTAAAATCTTCTTAACCTATATATTATATAAGGCGGGGTTATATATAAATAGGATTTTTTTTTAATTAAGTTTTACGGCTCCGTTTAATTTATAATATAATAATTTAGTATTTTCGGGGGTAAGTCGCTGAGTATTAATATTAAAATATTTCTTTTTAGTTTAGGCGTAGAAATACTAGAGTTTTAAATCCTTATCGTCCGTATTAATTTATTTAGTTTATTTTTTTAGTTAATTCTTTACTACCTTTATTAGGATAACGACTAGGGTAATACCTTATATAGAATAAATAATAATATCCTTATATTTATATATATAAGGGTAACGGATATTTAGTCGACCCGTAAAAGGATAAATATTATTATTAATTTATAATTATAACTCGTGTAAAAGGAGATATTTACTGTAATAAACGGATTCTTTAAATTCTTCGAGATCCCGAAATTTCTTCTAAATATTAAAATAATAGTAATATAAATTAAATTTGTATTCGGTAATAAAGTTAAAGAAAATATTAAATATCTAAATCGAGTCGGATATTAATATAATTTAATTTAATAATATTATTAAAAGAGACCTAGAGTTAAGAACGAATTTTATTAAATTTTAAATTATTATCGTTAATAACCCCTCCGTAATAACTAGCTCACCGATTTCTCTAAATAATATCGTAGAACTAATAAACGTATAGTTTAAGAAGTACTATTTTATTATTTATTATTTTCTACGACTTTAACCCTCGTATAGTATATATATTATAAATAAACTTATTACCGGGTTTTAACTAGAATAACTATTTTATAAATATCTATATTCTATTATTCTATTAGGGTCGGTCCTCTTTATTAATTATAATAAAACTACGAAGTAAATAAGTTATAAACGAATTAAAAGATAGAGGGTAAAGAATTTATAAAGTTTCTTATTTATTTATATTTATAAATATTATATCTACCTCGGCGACTCTCGCCGAGGTTATTTTCCTTATATTAATATTATATAAGGTCGGGTCCCTCGTTTAATATAATTAATTAATAATTAAATTTTCCGGCGCCTTTTCTTCCTCCTTATTATTATTGGATAATATCTCGATAAAGGTTTTAATTCGCTTAGTAGGAGAAAGCGGGGGCGGATTCGTTTAATAAAGTTACTAAATAGTAAAAGATAATATAAAAGACTTTTTTAAATATTCGATAAAGGCGAAAAATCTCTTTAATTAAATCTTTTCTCTTTATAAAAGAGGATTATAATATTCTTAAATATACTAGCCGACTATAAACCCGGTACCTTTTATTAATATTAGTAATTCTATTAATTAGTATCTTAATCGTTATATAAAATAATTTAATTAATAGAGAGGCCTATATATAATATAAAGGAATTATTTAAAACTACTATTTTATTACGTATTAACTAGTATATCTTATAGGTCCTCGTTATAATTAATATTTATATATTCGCTAGGAGTAGAATACTAGAGTTTATTATAATATAAATTATTTTACTCGTCCTAAAAGCGCTTTATTATTAAGATATCGATTAGTTTAATATAATTAACCCGGAACTATACCGGTTTATTATTATTCTCTATATTATCTTTTAAAATAATATTAAATCGAATAAATTAAATTAAATTATTACGGCTATATAAGATTTTAAAGAGAATCGTCGTAGGATCTCTAGATATTTAAAGGGGCGAGGTATAATTTCTTATATAAAGTTTATTTTTAAAGTAATCGTCTTCGGTCTTTTTAGTTTTAAAATACGGGGATTTATATAACTCCTCGGATTCTCGTTTAAATTAATAGTTTATAACTTTAATAGTATTTTTATTAATTAAATATAGAAACTACCGTATCCCCTTATCTTTAAATAAAGGAGAATAATTAAATAAATTAAAATTAATAATAATAATATCGATAATTTAACGACGAGTAATCTTAATTTTATTATTATAGAAAGTTTTATTTAATATTCTTATATTTTATATTCTCTTCTTTAGCTTTATTCTAACTACGGCGAAGAGTTTCGGCGTATATTATAAACCGAGCTCGATATTCTTAATATTCTATCGAAGATTATTTAAACCGATATTAATATAGAAATTAAGAATCGATAGTACTATAATAAGTAATTTATCTACGTTAGAAAGCGAGATTAAAATAAATATTATTAATAAAAATTAAAATAAAGAGGGTAAAGTATAATTAATAAATAAAGATAATAAGATATAATTAATAAATAAAGGGGGCGAAAGGATAAATAAAGAGTATAAATCGACTTTCGATAAATAAAATAAATAAACGCGCTATTTATTTTATAACTAATAACGCTAAAATAATAATATTAAACTCGTCGAAACTTAATATTAATATTTATAAAATCTTATTTATTATAACGCTAGAATATAATAAAGTAGAAGATCCTAAGTTTAAATAAAAGTAAAGAGGGCGAGGAATAATAGAATAATAATAACTAAAAACGGATATTAAAATAATATTAAATTCGCGTATTAAATACGAATTAATAGTATATATAACTAAATATTTATTAGAGCGGAATTATATTCGATCGGGTAATTAATGAAATTATTATTATATTTAGACTATTATAGGATTATTACTAAAGATTAATATTTTTATTTCTATAAATTCTTAAATCTTTAAAGTAGCCGGATAATAAAAAATGTCCGAGTCGATTAAAACTATATTTAATATATTATAAAGAAAGGTATAACGGGAGAAATAAATAATATAAATAATATAAAAGACTATTTACTTCTAATTAAGTATTATACTATCGGAATATTTATATAGATTTATACTCTAGTATTATTAACGATTTATAACTACTATTAAATATAGTAATAAATTTAGGCTATAATTATTTCTTAATTAATATCGTATTATACTTTAGATTAGAAGCGGTAGAGTTTACTCATAATTAAGAATATTATAATTATTAAATATAATCGTTAGGAATATAATAAACTAGTATATCGTATCTTTATTAAACGGAGGAATCTTTATATTAACGGGTAATTATCCCGTTTTAATAGTAAATATATTTTATAAAAAGTCCGATAAAGGGGTAAAGAGATAATATAAAAATCTTTATAAATTTAATATTAAAAAGTAACTCTCGTATATTTATTAATTAATATATATAGATTTTTAGAAAGATCTCCTTCTTTAATTTTAATATTTAATATATAAATTTAATCTAGCCTCTTTCTCGTTTAAATAAATAGAATAATATATATTATTTCTTTTTATACTCTTTTATATACTAAACTAAACGATATTTTTATAATATTAATATTTTATTACTACGGTTATACCGGCTAATTATTATACTTAGTATTAAAGATTTATCTTTAAAACCTTATAAGGTTTTTTTAATATTTTAAAGATTAAATTTTACCTTCGAAGTTTAGTATACCTAATATACGAATAACTTAATATACTACGTAGTTCGTATATACCTCGGAGGATTAACGAGTAGTACTAGAATTATCTAGATATTAATTATATAAGAATTTTAAACTAATTAATATTTTACCCTATCGATAAGTTTATTAAAAAAAGAGAATTTAATTTTACTATTACTAGGACGAATGAATCGATAGTATCGATACTATAAAAAGTAATATCTTAATAATAGCGGTCTTTCTAGGTATCTATTATAATATAAAAACTAATTTAATAATCTTAATTAAACGTGTAGGAAATAAATATATTTTTATAAGAATCCTATAGAGCCCTTAATTTATATAGACGAAAAGAATAAAAACGATATTAATAATAAGAGTCGCTTTTAGGGTAAAGGTATAAATATTTCTTAAAAAAATGATATATATTAAATAATTATATAGATAACGATATTTACGCTGCGGAATAGGGTAGGGATTACCTTCCCTTCTCTTCCCTTCCCTGGAGGAAGGGGTAGGGAAGAGAAGGGATAAACCCGGGGTAATTCCCTATTATTCCCTTCCTCCCTACTCTCCCTATAGGGCTGCCCCCATATATGGCCCATGTATGCGCGCATGCATGCCCCATTGCTGCCCCCATATATGGCCTATATATGCGCGCATGCATGCCCCATTGCTGCTCCCATGTGGCCCCATATATGGCCATGTATGCGCGCATGCATACCCCATT
>JAABUS010001532.1_pt1 | contig 49851 bp, 39 predicted proteins | sample 5560161 | NCBI WGS metagenome assembly JAABUS01 (sample SAMN10711885, study PRJNA513376) | rock metagenome | isolation source: Antarctica rocks | place: Antarctica: Victoria Land, Trio Nunatak nord | collected 2016-01-04 | reverse complement strand
AAATAATTAATAAAGTTTATAAAAAATAATAAACCTATATTACGAAAGTTATTAATATATATATATAATAAACTAGAGTTATTAAACCTATTAATAGTAAATATTATTTATTAATAGGACCTTACCCGGACCCCCGATTTATTAATCCTATTAAACCTCGGGTCGGTATTTAATATAGAGTTTTAATATAAACCCGTAGACGGCTTTCTAATAGAGTTAATAGTATTTAAAGTATATTAATATTTACTTTTGAGATTTGCCGATGATAGTCTTTTTCATAATCTATTATTATTCCTCGAATATTAATATAGTTATTTAGGCGAGTACTCGAGTAACTTTATTTAATAAATTGATAAGAGACTAGAGTAATAATATATATAATATAGAGAACCTTATAAATCGCGAAATAGTATAGTATTATAATATTATATTTATTATAAATATATACTAATACTATATACTAGATAATAACTACTAGTTTTTATTATATAAAAATTCAAAGATATTAAATCTAATTAATAAATTAATTTCTTTAATATTAATAAGGATTTTACCGAGTTTATACTATATATATTTAAACTCTTTATTAAATACGAGGGTTTCCGAAAGAGATTAATATTTAAAAAGAAAAAAGAGAAAATAATATAATAAAAAAAACGAGGTTAAGATTATATATATAAAAATAAAATATAGTATTTAAGACTAAGAGGAAAGAGAGATATATTATTTTAATATAAAGTATCTAGACTAATAATTCTAATAATAAATGAAAGATAAATTAAATATTTAATAAATTATTCTTAAAGTTAAAAATATAGGCGGTTTAAATCTAGGTTAGATTTTATTTAAATTTAATTTATATCTAGGTTAAATCTAGGCTAAATCTAGATATATATTAATTTACGAGAATAATTAGTAACGAATTCTTATTAAATAGATTTTAGGATATTTATAACTCTTTTATAATATATTAAATAAATAAAATAGAATATATATTAATTAATAAATAAATATATATAGAAAACTAAATACGATAATAATATCGAAGGCGCTAGTAGTAATAACTATAATAATAATAATATTATAATTTAAAGTATAAATAATATATTTAAAATATTATAAAATAATATTAAAAATTATCTATTTATTATTCTTTACCCGTTAAATATCGATTATATTCAAATTAATTATATAATTATATTTTAAATATATAATATACTTAAATTAATTATATAATTATATTTTAACTATATAATATATTTAGAATACTCTATATAAATAAATACGTATTTCTAGTATTTTGTATATTTTCGATATAAAATACGTAGAAATCGGGGTTTCCGGAGTTATCGATATACTAGATATTATTCTAGATTAAAGTAATAGGTATCTCGGTACGGGTTTAAATAACTTTAAAAAGTAATTATTAAAGATTCCGGGTATAAGTAATTACTCTACGCGTAACTAAGTTTATTTTCTAGCCTCGTTTCTATATAGATATAACTTAATAGGTAGTTATTTACTTATGATTATTACTATAAGTTTTCTATAGATGAGCTGAACTACGGGCGCTAGGTTTGGCTATAGCAGCCATTTTCCAATACTTTAAAACATGACCTCGTACTCAATGTATGATAGAAGAGGCGAGTATGTCGTTTCTAGGCTTCGCGTTTTGAATTTGAAAATGTGCGACTCAGCCAGCCAAGGACTCCTCGAAATTGCCTTGTTCATGTGACAAGGCCTTTTGGAGTATCGAAGACAAAGTACGGAGTACTTTGGAGGCAATACGAGGTCAAATCTTAAAGTATTCGGAATGGCCACCGTAGCCAGGCCGGCCACCGTACCACCAATGACTGTGATCCCGCATGTAAATCTATTCGAATTTCAACCTTCGTAGAGCGTCTTTCAATAACGGGAAATATTTATTAAATAATAAATTAAGTTAATAGAATTTAGAAAATAGTTTTTATAATTAATATTTTTAATTACCTAAACCTGAAGATAAAAAGTACGTTGTCATCCTCTAAAAGAAAGAAACTGCGTATTATCTTAATATTCTATAATCGATACGGTAGCTATTTCGAATACTTTAAAATTTGACCTCGTATGTATAGTGAAAACGGATCCCTAAATCTCGAAAAAGAGCCAGCTTTGCAACGTTGCGAGGGCATCATCGATTGGGTTTGATACCATCTAGTGTTCCGACCTTCAGCCTCGAAGTATTGGATAAAATTGGACCCACCCGCGAGGCTAGAAGGGTTCACTCTAGCCGCTTATCCCGTACGGCTGAAGCCCGGAAAGCGCTTCGGCCCCTAAAGAACACCCTAGAAATTCGTTCTCCGGGCAACAATCGGGAAGTTCTGGGGACTATGCTTGTCGCAAAAGTGGTCAGGACTATGGGGGTCTCTAGGCGGCTTCCAGGCATCAGCCCTACGGGTGAGCGATTGGGGGTGCGAGCAGTTAATGGGTGAACCCTTCTAGTCTTGAGTGGCATCGTCGTCAAATCCAAGCAATGGAATTTCATCGATCTCATGTCTGAAGCACTCGTAATCCTGGTCGTTGAGGAGGTGTTCTATCAGCCCTTTAAGCATATAGTAAAGGGTCGCTATAGGTATGTGAGAATGAATGGAAGCAGCAAAAGCGAAAGACCAGAACATATAGTAACCAGCAATGCTGGGAGCTGGTGTCTGGGCCTAAGACATTTTTGGTGCCGCCCTTGCTGTGGGTGCATTTCGGTGCTTCAAGAAGGCGCGTTTGCCGTGAACTTTATTCTCTTTCGGGTGAGTGAAACCTTTAGCCAGGCGAGTTTGCCAGACGAAGTGACAGGACCTAGCTGGCTAATTGCTTCTATACATGGATGTTCTTAAACGTTTCCAGACTTTGTAGAGCTATGTTCAGGCAAATGCACCTATGTGAGGGTACGTCAATTAATCATGCTCCCTTCCTGCTCTGCTCCTTGCTATTCCCCTCTATTCTAGACGTGGGTGGCGCTTGTTGCCAAGATACGTTTTAGCAAGCGAAGCCGCGAACATCATAATACAGTACTGAGTCTAGAAGCCGAGACTAGAAGCTGAGCTTGGCTCGGCTAATGTGTTCAAATTAGGCCCTTATGCGGCGCCCCTGCACGCTCCCCAGCCGTGCAGCTCCGCTGATGCTTCCCCCCCTCCCAAAATGGCTATACTCCCTGTCCCGAACGAAAACAGCAAGTATCCATCCGAGTTTCGGGATGTATATAATAAATTGTTATATATGACCAGAATTCCTCCTTCATTACACGGCTGAAAACCTCATTTATGCTTCTTCATACTATGTTGCGCAACAGTCCTGAGTGGAGCCGACCAGCGGGGTTATGGTTGACTGTATCAATGAGGGGATCTTCCCGGGAAGTCAAGATTCGGGATTGCCAATCCTGCAGCTTCGACACCCTCCCAGTGAAGAAAAAGCCAATAAAGTGCGAGCGGCTACTTGCGACTGCAGCTTAACATTGCTTCTACTACTCGTAGCCAGATCATATGCAGAAGATTGGGCATGCCATCGAATGATGCTTTGACAAATCTTCACTTGATAGTCCATTGCCACACCTTACCGCTGGACCGTCGGCCATGGGTCATCTATTGGGTATTCACAATGCATGGATGTAATTTGTAGCTTATCCTGATATGTGCGCTGTTCCTGCACTGCTTTCTTTTCTCGTACTAGATAAGAGCGGCATAAGTCCTCACACGTTGCTACTTTGCTTGAGAGCGTGACTCATTTGTAGACTCAATGCCACCCAAAGGCTGTGCGGTAGAGAGTGCAGCGAAGCTGACATCTGTGAGCGCAAAACAACGGGCAAAGCCTGAGCAAAATAAAGTATAGCCTATATAACCCAAAATGCGATTGAGCTGATGGAGATCCAATTAGACTCGAGAAGCGTTAACGTCACGTGTCACGCGTAGTACGACCCGAGCGTTACAGAGCATTCAGGCACAACCGTCTCCAGAGCGTGAAGAAGATCAAAACACATCAAGAAGACCGACAGCCGGCAAAGCTCAGTCACAAGTTCTAAAACGACAACCCTCTACGGTGGCAAGACGAACAAATAGGCCCACAAAGGAGAAGCAGACAACCCAATCTTCTCTACCAGATATCGACAGAACCGAACAGGTCCCCAAGGAAATTCGTAGGACTGGTAAGCGAAAAGCCTCAGTCGTCAAGGCTATCGCTATTTCACCGACCCAAGATATTGGCGCAAACCGAGATAGTGTAAGTATAGCTATGTTCCTCTGTTGCGCTTCTCTTTACCGATCAACGCTCACATGGTCCCTAGCTAGATTCTCTTCAATCCTGGGTAAGAGAAGTCCAAGCGTCCGACGACTTTGCGGCAAAGGAAAGCAGAGATTTGGAGGCTAAAGCGGATATAAAACTCTGGTTTCAGAGCTACGGTGGTGCACCACCAGAGGAAACCATGACACCAACTTATGCTAGCACTGCTCAGACGCCATCAGAAGCACTATCAAAGGCGACGTCTGGCCGCAGGCCGAGAAATATCGATTCTCGAAGCCCATTTTTCCACGTTGCTCTGGTCGAGCGAAACATTCATCCAACAGCGCGTCCAGATCCCAAGAGATCGGATATTATCAGAAGTATTTTTCCCGATCAAGAACCTCAGCTGGATGACGAAGAAGAGAGAAAATGGGCCGTCGACTTTGCGAAATGCGAGCGCTCGAATGAACCTGTTTTCCAGCGGACTATCATGATGGATATCATCAATCGCCACTGTCTTGCAGATTCGCTGGATTGGATATGTGAGTCCGAGTGGACATGCAATCGTATGCCGCGAAAAATGAAACCGGGTGCGGTCGAAGTCGTCATGCCGAAGCCAGATCTCGCTGTTGCTTTCAAAACTTCTTCCTTGATCAACGACTTTCAAATGATAGATCTAGGAGACTTCAGGTCACATATGTGCCCAGAGAACTTCAAGCTGGACAAAGAAGACCGGGCTTTTCACTTCTTTTCTATCGAAGCGAAAGACAAAAAAGCCGCATCGGCGAATGAAATCGCAAACAACCAGAACTTCAATACGGCCTCTCAAGCACTGCACAACATATACCGGTTCATGGCGAAGTCCGGAAAGTTAGACATATTCTACGAGAAGGTCAGATTCTATTCGGTGGTCGCTACCAGTGCCGGGTTCCAGCTTCGCGTCCATCGAGCAACTGAGCTATCAAAGGGCCTTATACTCCCCGACTATCCGCTTGGCTTCCATTTCGACGAGATTTGTAGCATGACAGGACGGTATACCAAGGGAAAGGTAGTACACATTGTCGGAAACATTCTTGTCGAATACGGCATCAAGATCTTGAAGCCGATCTTGGAAGACACTGTTGACATCGTACTCGCGAATCTCGACAAAGAGCGACAAAAGTCGTCGTCAAATCGGAAGAGGCGCGCAGAAGGTGCTCTGGAATCCTTTGGTAGTCAAAGGGCGAGAGTCGATGATTTGGACCTGGAGGAAGGGACCGGATCATTGTCTAGTCAACTTATTGGGTCACAGGGTACCTTAGGAATCGATTTGCCGACCAACATGCCTCCAGAAATACGTTCCTGAGCAAGAGAATGGCTTACATACGCTAGAATGAGGTCTCCATTCACATGATTGGAGAAGCCTGTTGGCAGCCAGATTGGAGCTCTTAGATGAGGGAGACTTTACTCAGCCACAAAATCAGTATAGACTACAGCTGTACCGGGCATATACAGGGAGAATGGCCCAGAGTCGGTATTACACCTGCTTGTTCCAAGCCTGAGCGACGGAGTGTAAGAGAGTCCGGTGGAAATCTTGGCAATACAGAAAGATCCTTGCGTGGGTCGTTCGCATGTTGATTTTAATTGTTTGCGAAGACGGAATGGTGGATGAGAGAACAAAGGGTGGAATGGAACGGGGATAGAGATACATACTGTTCTAGACACCGAAGAAGCTGTGCCCAAGGAATGAGTGTCTGACTTGGTCTGCAGAGATGAGTTTCCGCATGACTTGCCCACGTCTTGTTATTGAACACCGATCTTTTACTTTGAACACATCGTGGGCCAAGGTGATAGAGCTCCCTTTGCTCAGTAATCAGAAGCTGAACGAAATGTTCGCAATAAGTATTGAGCGTATTGATATAAGTATGAAGTGGGCCATGATGTTCTTATTTTCGCCACTGATTCCAAGTCTCTTCTTCGTTATGTCCTGAAGCTGCAGTTATTACGATACGCTTAATCAGGCGCTGCTAGCCTGACACTGTCAGGATTCTGACACAGCACATACGATATTTGGCGGGGAGCTGCAAGAGAAATGGCACTAAGCCCACTGCTCGGGGAAAGGAGCTCTACTATTGGCCAAAAGGCCAAAAGGCCATAGGGCCATGACTCTGCCCCATCGTAGCAAGCAAAGCGGAAGGCATCAAATGAGAAGGTCAAGTCCAGACAACAGGAGGCTGAGCAGACGGAGAGGGTCAAGGAATATTGTCAAAGACAACCTGAGCAGCTATAGCCGGGTACGAGTCAACTAGTTCAGGCTCCCCTATACTGCGCCCCTCTGCTCCCCTTTACTCCCCCGATGCTCCCTAGGTGCTTCCATAGCTCCCCTGATGCTCCCCCTTGCTCCCTCGATGCTCCCTTTAAAGCGGCCTTGCTCCATTTCCCTATCAAAAACGGTAACTCTTAATCCGAAGTTCGGGGTGTATATAATATATATATACATACCTAGATAGACACATACATATACAGTACGTAGATTGTAGACCTACATAGATATATACATAATCTGAATGTACTGACAACTTATACCCTCTGCTATTGTGCCGCTATTTGATGAGCTTGATTGACAGAAGACGTTTCTCTCATATCTACTTCGTCTCATTGAAAACCTAGTCTAAGACTCTCTCTGCAATCGAGAACACGGCGCCTGCATCTGTCCATACATACTTCTCACAGTATAGGGTACGCAATGCGTGCGAACAAGGAGTCAGGAACAATGAGGATTTCTTCGACGTGAGCATACGAGCTAGAAATTCATCGCTGGTTAATTTCACTATGGAATGTATGCGAAAGGAGTAAAATTCATGCATAGCGAGCACTCAAGTGATCTAATTTTCCTCTTGTATTGGGCCTCTATGACATGATTACATTGGAAAGTTCAATGACGGTCGCGGCTTCGAGACAGGAACTGGAGGGTTCGAAGTCTCAGAAAACACAATCTGTGAAGCAGGAAAGTTGTTCAATCAGAGGGTCATTGCCTATGAGATTGGCACACCACACGGCATGGCTTTTGCTCAATCTCATCCTTTCATCATCGCTTTGGACGTAGCTTTTAGTCCCAGATTGTATGTTAAGATCCTCGGAGCACCGCCTTGCCATTGATACCATACCTCGTAAATAGGAACGTTTGGTGGGTATTGAGTGTCAAATTTCCTTCTAAGCTATCAAAGTGTCATGCCATACGCCTCGCAGTTGCCGACTAATGAGTTTTCAGCCATCCCACCATCTGCTCAAACGCCTCCTTCTGCGCGTCTTGAATCTTAGGATCCTCGTATTCCCCAACGACAGCGAAACCATGAGGAACGCCTTCGTACGTCTTGACTTCATGCTCGACCTTCTTTTCCTCTAGGAAAGATTGACCCGCAGTCCGAACATCGTCTGGAAACAATTGATCATTTTCCACGCATGCCATTGATACCGGCGATTTTATTCCTTCGAGATCTTCCTTGATGATCATTGTACCGTGAGCTAGCGCACCCGCCTTAATCAATGGGCCAGTCTTCGCCATTCCTTGCTCCTCGTCTTTCAGTGCCTGTCCATGAGCTACAGTGTCCGGCAGCTCTGCGGCTAGCAGGCACACGTATTTTCCGCCAAAGCAGTAGCCTACAGCGTAGATACCTCCCCCGTTCGCAACAGCATCTGCGAACTCCTCTTTTGCGCCCTCGACCACTTTGTGTAAAAAGGGGAGGACCTTCTCTGGCGTTTGTCTTGCGAGCCACATGTCTACCATGAATGATTTGGCTGTCGTTGCCAGTCCCACCTTGACTTTCTCGATCATGGAGGCGTTTGATTCGTCGGCATTTGGGTCTGTTGCGCTATTGGGCGCTGGATCTCCAGCAAACCTAGAACAAAACGCTCATAAGCATTGGCTGTTATGGTTGGCGAAGCCGTACATACTGGTCAGGCATGACGACGAGGAACCCTTCGCTAGCATATTTGTCCGCTTGAAGCTGGTTGTTCTTTGAGTGTATGCCGGTCCCGCTGCTTAGGAACAACAGTAGCTTGGAGGGAAGATGAGGATAATCGCTGGGCTTCGTGATGTAGACTTCGACATCTGCAATTTTAGATATTTCCTGCCCGCGCAGATTTAGCCTCTACGTCAAGGGCTGCATGTGTAACCAAACCCACACCAGTTGGATGCTCCCCGCTCGTAGCTTAGAATCTTTTCAGCTGGAGAAGAGCATAGGATTGAATACAACGTACGCGAAGGTCGATCTGTAGTACAGTGCTCCTATTTCGCTGTCAGATGCCTCGATTGACACGTTGATGAATGCGATCTTTACCCCCATGCTTTGCCCAGACTGAGCTGGTGTATCCTCTGAGGATATCATGCTTGACTCCTGAGCGTCGCTCTCAGGTGCCTTCGTGGCAACATCGGCATCGGCCATCTTGAAAGGGAAGCAGTGTCCCGCTGTCAATTAACAGAGCTCTACGGGAGTCGGCGAGTACCTTAGCGCAGTGGGGCAAAACCCACTAAACGCGCCCTCACCAAACGAACGCGTCAACTCTCGACTTTTTATTGCAGCATCAGCGACGAAGACAACCTTACAATACTAAAGTGTCGATCGCATACAATCATGGCAGCAAATGCAGCTCAACAAGTACACCGAGGCTCACTTGCGTAAGTTCCAGGTCCTGTAAGTTCTCTCTGGCCCAAAGGAAATACTTACCCTCTTTACAGCGCCATCTTCAACTCCGAATCAGACCCAAACGCAGCAGCCTCACAGCCTGTCCTACAATGTGTTCAAGTAAAGCCTTTGGCCGGCCAACAAGGCGCCCCAGAGCGCTTCAGGGTCGTCTTCAGCGACATCGACAACTTCGTACAGAGCATGCTTGCTACTCGTGAGTATTGATCCTGCGCAGACCCTGGCTGCCACGGTGCTACCCACGCAGACGAAACTAACTCTCCGCAGAGGCAAACCATGTTGTGCATGAAGGCAAGCTTCGGAAGGGTTGCTTCGTCCGACTGAAGTCATACCAGGCAAATCAGGTGAAGGGAAAGAGGTATGGAGTCTCACATAATCCTCTGAAATTGTGCTGATGTTAAATAGGATCATCATAGTCATTGATCTCGAAGTACTGGAAGCACTTGGAGAATGCGAGAAGATTGGCGAGCCTAAGGCCCTTGAATTCAAAGCCGAGGACGACGTCAAGCCAAACCCGACCACCATCGCGACGAATGGCTTTTATGGAAACAAGCCGGCACAGCAACAGAATCAACAGCAGACCTTACCTGCAAGGACAGGTCCCACCTCTTCCGCTTCCCATGCGAACATCTACCCCATAGAAGCCCTCTCACCCTATGCACACAAATGGACCATCAAAGCCCGCTGCAGTCACAAATCGGATATCAAGACCTGGCATAACAAGAATGGTGAAGGGAAGCTCTTCAGTGTGAATCTACTGGACGAGAGTGGGGAGATCCGGGGGACCGGCTTCAACGAGCAGTGTGATACACTATACGAGCTTTTCCAGGAAGGCGGGGTCTACTACATCACAAGCCCTTGCAGAGTCAACATGGCGAAGAAGCAGTTCTCGAACCTCAGTAACGATTATGAGCTTATGTTTGAGCGAGATACCGTGGTGGAGAAGGCCGAGGAACAGAATGGTGTTCCTCAAGTACGCTTCAACTTCACAAACATCGCCGATCTACAGACTGTGGAGAAGGACGCTACTATCGATACGATCGGTGTGCTCAAAGAAGTCGGAGAGACGAACCAAATTGTCTCAAAGACCACAAACAAGCCATACGACAAGCGGGAACTTACTCTTGTGGACAACACCGGCTATTCAGTGAGGCTAACCATCTGGGGTAATACCGCTACAACGTTTGACGCCATGCCAGAGTCTGTCGTCGCGTTTAAAGGAGTCAAGGTCTCCGACTTTGGAGGAAGAAGCTTGAGCTTACTCAGCTCTGGCTCTATGTCCATCGATCCCGACATAGATGATGCTCACAAGCTCAAAGGTTGGTATGACGCTCAAGGCAAGAATGACACATTTGCATCTCATGCCGGTATGAGTGGCACTGTGGGCGCTGCCGGTGGCCGAAGCGATCCAAGCAAGTCAATCATGCAAGTCAAAGAAGAGAACCTTGGAATGTCAGAAAACCCAGACTACTTCACAACCAAAGCGACTATTATCTACGTCAAGCAGGAGAACGTTTCTTATCCAGCTTGCTTGTCAGAAGGGTGCAACAAGAAGGTGGTAGAAGTAGATCCAGGACAGTGGCGGTGTGAGCGATGCGACAAGACTCATCCAAAGCCAGAGCACCGCTACATCATGTCAATCAACGTTAGTGACCACACTGGCCAGCTCTGGCTCAGCTGCTTCGACGATGTCGGCAGGATGATTATGGGCATGAGCGCGGATCAACTGATGGAGCTGAAAGACGATGATGACAAGGCTGCTGGTGACGCTTTCCAGGAGGCGAATTGCAAAACATGGACATTCAAGTGTCGGGCGAAGATGGACAGCTTCCAGGACCAGCAAAGGTAAGTTTCGTCACTCTATTACTTTGAACCACACTGACACGCTCGAAGAGTACGATATCAAGTGACTGGCGCGAATGCTCTTAACTATTCCCAGGAATGCTCGAAGCTGTCACAGATGATCAAAGAGTATAGTATGGTATGAGAAAAAGCGAACGGATAATGTTTCACGAACATATTGCTCTTTCCTCGAGAAAGCCCACATTTTTTAGGAGCATCCTTCGGCGATCGTCCTGCTGACATACCACTATCATGCGGATATCAGCTTCTATGTACGATAAAGATACATGAGCTTCTGTGGGGTAATACCCGACGAGGCTGAGAAATTATTTCCCTTTCCAGCTGAGACGCTTATGTCCGTTAACCCCATCGGCAAGATGCAACGTTTTTGCCGGCGGCCTATTTTACCCTCCGGATTTACAAGTCTGCTGCATTTCTTTCACTCACCTCAATTGCTCTTTTCCCGTGTCTTTTCTTTTCCTGTTTTCTGTGCTTCTTTTCCTATTGTCTGTTCTTGATCTCCAAGTCCCAGAAATTTGATTGCCCCTCCTTGTCAAATATTTCTCTTAGACACAGCAAGATGGCAGAGACGATGCGAGCGGTTGGTACGCTCCCATACCTTCCTCACTCTGCTCCACAACCACTAATAGAATTCCTAGACATCAAAAATGGTACCGGCCCCGCCACCTCCCTCTTCATTGATCCCTCTGCCCCCAAGCCCACCCCAAAACCCACAGACGCAATAGTGAAAATCAAATGCTTCGGTCTCAACCGCATGGACCTCTTGCAGCGCGAAGGTCATTATCCAGTCCCGCCTCAAGCCCCAAAGACACTCGGCGTGGAGTTTTCAGGCACGATTGAGGGTTTTGGAAGCCATGCGGAGAGCGGGTTCAAGAAGGGAGACGAGGTCTTTGGGTTGGCGTATGGAGGGGCGTATGCGGAATACATTGCTGTTAGCACGCATATGTTGATGCATAAGCCGGAGGAGTTGAGCTGGGAGCAGGCGGCTGGGGTGCCTGAGGTATATACCCCACACACCAAGTAGCCACTGAGGTCATACTGACAGTCTCGAAGACATGGATCACGGCAACCCAAGCAATGTACCTCGTCGGCGGCTTTGCCCCCGGCAAAACCATCCTTTGGCACGCCGGTGCCTCCTCAGTCTCTATAGCCGGCATTCAGCTCTCCAAAGCCGATAATGCATCTGCAATCTATGTCACAGCTGGCTCGCAAGAAAAGATAGACTTCTGCGTTAAGGAGCTGGGTGCAACGGCAGGATTCAATTACCATACACAAGATTGGGCAAAGGAGATCCTAAAGGTGACGGATGGAAAGGGCGTAGATGTTATCATCGACTTCATTGGGCAGAATTACTTCCAGGGAAACCTGGATGTGGCAGCACGAGATGGACATATCGTCAATCTTGGCGCTATGAGCGGAACGAAGCTCCCTGCCGGCGTAGACATTGGTGCTTTCGTCCGAAAGAGGATAACGTTTGAGGGCAGCAGTCTCAGGAGTAGAGACGAGGACTATCAGGGCAAGCTGAGGAATACGCTGGCTGATCACGCACTGCCCAAGATGAGAAAGGGAGAGTTTAAGGTCTTGGTAGAAAAAGTATTCCCGTGGGAGGATATTGTTAAAGCGCATGAGTTGATGGAGAGCAATAAGACGAAAGGGAAAATTATCTGTAGGATCGACTAGATAGACATAAGGACACTTGTATGTTTGATCCATGGGAAGTCGTTTCTGGGTATCTTATTTAACAGTTTTTGTAATGGTAGGAGCTAATGAGCCCTGCTCTCACTGCTCCGTACTCATCTTGATGAGCATGGGACAGTGCCTTTAGGTCTTTGGGTCGATTTTGGGTCGATTTTTGTGGAGGCGAAGAACCACAAGATGGTGTCGAGACAATCGAGATAATTCAACCAGATTAAGACCTACAGAAAAACACTCCATAACAGAGCTGTAGAGAAGATACTTCTCCACAATTTCCTCCGCGACCATCTAAGCATGAAAGGTCTGGTTCTAGACTTAATAAGGCTGGGAGTTGGAGGCCTTGTATCTTTTCGCCCTTGCTCTCTGGAGGTTTGAAGTTAGATCCATATTATTATTGGGCTTTAAAGGAATAGCGGTCCGATCCAGATTACAAGACGCTAATACGGGGCAAACTTTCTCTTTTGGAGCTACGCTCCGGACGTTTTATTGGAGTGCAATACAGCCCTATACAGTAGCCGAATACTGTAGGTATAAATAGACCACTTCCTCCATAGATAATGAACCAGTCGTCTCCTCCCATTCCAACATTGTCATTGCCCTCCCACCCTCTGTTTCCATCGCAGCTGCCACTCAATACGACGGCTCGCCTGTGAATCGTTTGCGGAGACATCATCTGCACCTAAATATGCTCTGCACAAGAACACTAACACGTAGCACGTTGTTTAAAAGAAGTCTATATATACCACCCATCACAATGTAACGCGCGGATTGCTCAACTATTGATACACACTGTTCTTCGCCTTACCTGCGAGTGGAATAGTAATGTGGCCAGCATTCGGCTACTGCATTGGTCTTGGGCTTACCACAGTACCCTTTCAGCGCGCAATCTGACTAGGAAATGTACGAAGACCTATGAAATGATTTATCAGGCTTCCAAATGAACTTCGCGTTATCGTTCAGCTCTTAACTTATTCTCAGCTCACTCTTCCATGCCTCGCTTCCGATACAGTAAGGAACGGGGGCCATCGTCCATGGTGCATAAGGCTGCATGATTTTACACCCGACCTGTGACCCCGCACCTGCTGCATAGCTGATAAAACTTCTTTCTGCCGTCTCACTCTTAAGACATACGTTCATTAAGGATTTCAAAGTCCGAAAAGATGGGAGACCCTTTTTCCATTGCTTCGGGCGCAGCTGGAGTCGTTTCTCTTGGGATCACTGTATGCTCAGGTCTGCTAGATTACTACAGCTCATGGAAGGATTCCGATAAGAATATTGCTACCATGTATGCCTCGTTGGAAGGACTCACCAAGACTTTCAAACTTATACGGGATACGATCGGCCGCAGCTCATTCGCGGCAGACGTCGCTGAAAGAGTCTTAGAAAGTACGAAATCTTGCGAAGACGGGGTGAATGGCCTGGAAAAACGGCTGAAAAAGCTCGGAGACCCGAATTCTGCAGGGCTTGAAAGCAAAATTCGTATCCATGCTCGAAAGGCCTTGTATCCTTTCAAGGAAAGCACTTTGATGAAGCTTCGTGAAATCATTGGGGATTTAAGAGACAACCCAAGCCTTGCTATTGATGCGCTGCAGATGTATGACACCTTGTGTTCGCTCAAATGGATCGAAGGCTATATCGACTGACTGATCAAACTCAGTGAAACTTCTAGGATTTCAGACGAAAGAACTGTGGCACTTGCCAAGGATATTGACGAGCTGAAGCATGGCCAGACCAGTGAAATAGCTTTTCCCGCGCACAAGACGTATGATCACTAACGAGATAACAGCTCAAAAAATCGTGGTTGAGAGCGAGGAACGGCTCAAAATTCTATCATGGCTGTCTCCTTTGAACTTTGGTACTAGATTAAGCGAAATGCTTGATCGAAAAGCAGCAGACACTGGTATCTGGCTACTGGAGTCAGAACAATTCACATCTTGGGTCAATGGAAACATTCAAGTTCTTTGGTGCCCAGGCATGCGTGAGTACAAACATTCATTGCGTACATGACCGATTTGCCTCCACTAATTATGTTGTAGCGGGCGCCGGCAAGACCATATTGGCGTAAGTTGCATCCTTGACTTGTTGATTCATATTAAGCATATTGTTCTAGATCAATCATTATTGAACACCTTTCAAGAACACATGGAGGTGCCGCCGATGTCGGGGTTAGCTACGTGTATTGTATCTATAATGAGGTAGGCCAGACTGCCAATAATCTATTGGCAAGTCTACTTGAACAGCTTTGTCGGCAGCAAGGCTCTAATTTTCAAGAAGTTGAGGAGCTCCATGCACTACACGTTCAGCACACGACGCGGCCTTCGGTCCCCGAACTCTCTAGGTTATTACAAAATCAAGTCCGACGCTTTGGCAAGGTATTCATTGTGATAGACGCCCTAGATGAGTGTCCCGAGATCGATCGGACAAGGGATGTATTCCTGGGTGAAATCCGGAAGCTTCCGTCGAATATCCATATACTTGTCACTTCTAGACCGAACACGGTCATCGAACAGGCTTTTGCGGGAGCAAGCCGCCTAGAGATATACGCACATGACAACGATGTGCGCCGACATGTCGTTGCGAGGCTTGAGACACAGTCTCTATTGGCGAGACACGTTGCCGCGGATCCATCATTACAAGATGCAATCATCAGCAAAATACTCGAAAAGTCCCAAGGGATGTAGGTGAATGTCGCAGGCCTTCATTACTTTTATTGGCTAATGATTGATGTACCAGGTTTTTACTCGCTGGACTTCACCTTGACTCCCTAGCTCGTGTTAGTAATCGACGACTCCTTCGAAGGTTCCTTGACTCTCTTCCCGAAAAACTCAGCGAAACTTACGACAATGCTATGCAAAGAATCCAGAGTCAAGACGACGCCAGCACTGAGTGCGCCAACCATGTCTTGTCTTGGGTGTTGTTCGCTCGAAGACCAATGACAATCGAAGAGCTTCGGTGTGCCTTAGCCGTAGAACCTGATGACTCGTTTCTGGACGAAGAAGCCCTACCTGATCGGGGTTACCTACTCTCTGTGTGCTGCGGTCTAATCATAACCAGTGGAGACAATGACGTCGTTCGGTTCGTTCATTATACTACTCAAGAGTATTTTGAACGAGCGAGTCATTCACAGCTTTCAGCCGCTCAGAGATACCTGGCACATGTTTGCATCACCTACTTAAGTTTCTCAGCTTTTTCCACAGAATCTTTCGTCAAATCCATAGACAAGATCTCAGAGTCTTCAGCCGAAAAACTTCGTGTAGTAGATCAGCGCAAAGGATTCAAGAAGCTTGAGAACGTTGTGAACTATGAGGGTAGTATGCACTTGCTATTACAGGAACATATTCTTCTCGTCTATGCAGCGCAAAATTGGGGAAACCATGCTCGTGAGGCCATCAAACGAGACCCTGCGATCAACGCGATCAACGCGATAGTCTCAAAATTCCTTGCCAAGAAGACCAATGTCTCTTACTCGATGGAGGTTAAGCGTTACCATGATGAACATTTTTTCCATGTTTATCGAGACACTGGCACCGATGTAACAGACCTTCATGTGACCGCAGCCTTTGGCCTCGAGTCTCTGTCTCTGAAAATTCTGGATGAAGGAGCAACTGTCGACGCCAAAGATGCCAATGGAGTCACAGCGTTGCACTATTCGTCCATGCACGGTCATACGGTTGTAGCTCAAATGCTTCTCGACAACGGAGCCAACCCTAATCTGAAAAACAGGGACGGGCAGGGTGCGTTACTCTGGGCTGCAGCAATGGGATTCGAGTCTATTGTAAGGCTTTTGCTGGGTAATGACGAGGATTTGCTCTCGATGGAGCACGCAATATCAAGAGCCGCCCGTGAAGGGCATTCTGGGGTCGTTCGGATCATGTTGGACAGTGTGAAAGATGTTACGAGCAAGACGACCTGTTTGGGATCAGCAGCACAACACGCATCAGCATCCGGACAGGAAGCTTGTGTTCGCCTACTTCTGGATGAGGGGAAAGATCTCGCCAGGGAGGCAAGGCGATTACACTTTGGAGAAGCACTTGCCCGTGCCGCAGATAGCAACCACTGTGTCATCATGCAGCTACTATTAGAGCAGGGAGCCGACGTCAACCACAAGGCAGGAATCTTAAAGGCAACGCCACTACATGAGGCTGCCTGTGAAGGTCATAAGGAAGCCGCTGTATATTTGCTGGACAATGGTGCCGAAATCGAGTCAGCCGACTGCCACGGAAATCGTCCGATACACTCGGCTATATCCCGCATGAGAGAACAAAACACACAAACCTCAATTATGCTACTTGAGAGAGGCGCTGATGTTAATGCTTATGGAATTTATAAGTGGAGCCCTCTAATGATCGCAGCGGCAAGAGGGTATACAAGTCTAATGCCTCATTTACTCAGGTATGGAGCCGATACTATGGCAAAAGACAAGCATTTCAATAGGACGGCGATTGAATGGGCTGTGCTCGAAGGACATGTCAGCGCGGTGCAGATGCTGTTGACTTCTCAATACTCCGCTAGTATGAAGGAAGGTTTACTTGCCTTGACTCGTTGTTACCATGCTCTGGATGACACCCCTGATAATAAGGATGATCAGTCTGATGTCAGTCAGCTACTCTTAGGAGTTCAAAACACGTTCTCAGATGATCTTAAGGGACTCCTCTTGCTACATCGTCCATCTAGCAATGGCGACGAGGCTGTTACGAGGGCTTTCATTGCTATGGGTGCCGATGTCAATGCATACTCTTACGAAGGGGACATGGCTCTGCACCGAGCAGCGCGGTATGGTCACCTGAAGATCGTAAGACTTCTGCTGGACCATGGAGCTCTCCTTGAAGCGTTGTATAACCGGTGGAATCAGACCCTAGGTATCACGCCGCTTGGTATTGCTGTGCTCATGAAAAATTACCGCACCATTCAGCTCCTACTCGACGAAGGAGCAAACGTTGAGCATGATTCAGGGGGGAGGTGGGGAACGCCTCTGATGCTGGCTGTTCAGAGTGGACAAGTCGATATCGCACGGCTTTTATTAGACCATGGAGCAGATCCCAATACCAAAAGCGACAGCGACACCGCTGCAAATGCCTTGGATGCAGCGTTCAGACTTTACACATGCGATCTGAATATTCTCGATACCGTTCAACTTCTGATCAAAAAAGGTGCCAATATTGAGGCGAAGAACACCAATGGTGAAAGTGCTCTATGCAAAGCCGTCGGACGTGGTTGGGTAAAAGCTGTGAGCTTGCTGCTAGAATGTGGCGCTGATCCGAACGCTGTTCAAGAGACATCTGAGCCCTGTAGCAGGTTCACCTACGAAGAAGACTTTAGCACTTCGATGCAGCTGATACGAGATGCAAAACAAAGGCAGGCTGAGGTCCAGAAGAAATTGAGTTCGGAAAATGTGAAGCATCTGCTCAAGACATGACGTTGAGCGAGATGATTATGATCTCATCTCATCATGTTCCTCGGCGGGGATACTACATTCAGCTCGTACGCTGGCCGAGACTGGAGCGAAATGTATGCACAAGGAGCTATAGACCGGGCAAGGGAGGCGGGAATATTGGGAATAGTGAGATTGGCACTCTTTTGCTTACTCGATGGCTATTTTGCTGCTCGTCATCTGTGAAATTGGCATATACGACGCTCATCTGCTTGGCCAAGAGCAACTCTCACCGCTGGTCTCATTTTAGCATACTTAGTTTCCACTCATTTGCCTAAATAAAGCTACAATTGTTATCTCCATCATTTGATTGGTTCGGTTTTGAGGCCAAGCTCACTACGCCCTGTATCTTTGCTACTTCTTCGTTCTCATTGATGTCAGCTTAGGCTTCACTGCAAGCGGTAGCTTTTCTCCTCCTTCTCAGCCTCAGGTCATGTATTTGTTGCTCTTATCACTGGAACTTGAGGCCAAACATTTCAGGGCTGGGAGTTGGGATGTATTTTTCTTCTGAGTAAGAAGAGGCAGACCATGCATCATTGTGTTTTGGCCGCCACTTCGCCATCCGTCGTCTTTTACCAATCCAGGGATCAGCAATTAGACAGTCTCTGCTGAACACATTTTAGGAATCATAACATTTCTCTCTGTGTGTTGGGAGTTTGCCATTCCTCGTAAAACAAAGCCCTGGGGACTTGGCGAACCAACGTAGTTGAGCAGATCTCAGGAGTCTTCTCGTATTACGCAGAGCTTGCCCGTGGGATCAGGAACGACTACAATGGATTGAATAGACTTCTTTAGCATGGTCCTGACTGAAGTATGAAGAGATTCGTCGGTTTGGGCGGTCCCGTTTCTAGTTCGTGAACACCTCTTTGGATCAATAGAGAGGCTATGTGACAGAAACCTGATATCGTCTGCCTAGAGCGGAAACCTCTGATTGCAGTCCGTGTATCCCACATCATAAAAACATGAAAATATCGCTCATAGAATTCCTGAGCTAGTTCTACAAGTCTCGGCCCACCTGTGTTAGCAATGACCCCCCTTCTGGTTCAGGAAACGCTGGGCTTTGTCAAGGATCCTAAGATAGAGAAGGATACTCAACCAGCTCTGGCGGAGGCGTATGGGAAAACACTGAACAAATTCTACTGTTCATGCAGCGGAACGAGCATGGCTACAGCAATTGTGACCAGTTGCTTGGCTATCCTGAGGTAAGCTCTTGCCAAATAGTGACGATGCCTAGTGCAAACGCCTCCTTCGCCAAAGCTCTACTGGTTCATAGCAACAAAGACTTGAAAACCGGGAGTTACCACAGTAAACCAATTTGACCAGCACTCAAATTCATTCAAGACCACGATCTTGTGAATCTGGAATCTTCTCTTGCGCCAGAGCTGGATATTTCCCTGAATGGCATCTGGGAGGACATCATTGCTAGAGATATTGTCCCCTTTCTCCCCAAGACGCACGACTTATACACTCCACCTGCTGCAGTACACTGTTAGCCGGAGTGGCACGATCTCCAGGCCACCCTAGTCTCTACGGATTTTCTAGGCAAAGAACTCCAAGCTGCAGTGGATTTCTTTGTCATTCCGTGAGTAAATGGCCAAGCGCAGGATTATTTCACGTCGCTTTCTGGAGATAACGTCCTTGCACAACCGATGCCACAAATTCACATCAAAATCCAGCGACCACTTTTACCCAAAGATGCTTTGTTACTGAAGCAGTAGGATGTTTGAGATGTGCCATCCCAGCGATCCGATATATTTCGGCTACAGCTAGTGGGGCTGTTCGGCTTTGCTTGTTCTACTTTCGTTCCACCTTGCCCACATTCATTGAGATGATTACAAGGCTTGATAACCTTAGTCAGGAGGTTTACATAGCTTGGTTAGAGACGTATCTAGTAATTCTATATATCATGCGAAGGCATGGAGTAAAGCCATTGACGTGTCGTATCATCCTGAAGTCAGCTCTTGTGACTTTGGTGGCCAATTTTCGTCGTCATAGATCAACGCGTCTGCGATGCGAACATTGCCCTCAGTCGAGAAAACTTCTACAAGCCAAGTAGTGTAACCCTTTCGACTCATTTTTGTTGAAAACGCCTGTAATAAAGCGAGTACCTGCACGTAAGTGATTGGAGACATGCCAAGGGACGTGATGTCTAGCTCAATGCTTCTATACTCGTACGACATGGGGTCATCAATCGGATCGTCCCCGTGAGCGGCAACATGACTTATGAGCTCATGATGAGCTTGATAGATGCAATAGTAGCATCGCTTTTGTCAACGCCTTCCTCTGGTTGTGGTTTGAAGTCCACAGTAATGTCTGTACCGAGAACGGGGTATGAAATTGAGATTGGTTAAAGCTGTAAGCTGCGTTCTTCGATCTCTGAGATGAGGGCATCCCCAAGATGTCCACCACCCTCTGTCAGGGCGATTTCTGCAAACCACGAACAATATCCGTCTCGACTCATCTTTACCGAGAATGCTTCTAACACTGCAAGTGTATCATTGTATGTTAGGAATGGCGGAGGCAACCAGGTAACTGGGGCAATCCCGAATTCAACGTTTCCGAACTGGAAGTCTAAGGAACTAGGGACTCGAGGAAGCGGACTATCTCCGTGTTGGCAAAGATGGTGGAGAACTACGTCGTAAGCTTGATGAATGCAACCCACTACATCGCCTCGGGAGAGTGTTTCCTGCCGTTCTTCGAAAAAAATGCTAAAAGGTTTGTCTGGAACGGGGTAAGGATTCGGCAACGGATTCAGTTGTAGAGTCCCGTTTACTTGCCTAGTCCTTCGATTAGTTATCGAATCGTTTTCGGTGGTAGTAGCGGGCATGAATTACCCGAAGGACAATGACCCGTTTGAACGCATCTGGGGATCTGTGACATTCAGTAGTAGTCCTGCAGCTATTGTAGCTGATCCCAGCACGAGAGGCAGTTTCGTCAAAGTCATTTCGCAAAGAAGGGGTCGCGGCAGCTGGTAATGTATTCCCATACACGAAAGCAAATGAAGGCATAGAAAGGCTGTCTAATCTGAAAATATTGATGGATCTCGGTGAAAATATTTTCAAGAGTGGGATTATCGCGCGTCAGAGAGACTTTTTCTAGACCACGTCGATTGTGGCTACAAGCGATTGTTGCATTATTTTGCAGGCGAGCCAGTCTCTTTGCCGATGTACAGTCCCCGCACTGCACAGAGCCTGTGTAGACAACGGCTGTTTGAGCGCTCTTGTTGAAATTAGGTTTCTGAGCAAGTGCATTTCTTTCGCCTCTTTCCTAAGATATCGAGCCAGCTGCTTGGTAGCTGTCGGCGCAGATCCTTCATATTCAACCGCCTGAGGCACATCGTAATCCGGGCGCCGAAGATATTAGAACATCTCGGTATTGCATCTTTTCAGAGACATGTTCCTCGTTCGCTGTCAGCCTCCCAGCCGTGCCAGCATTTTGATAGCCGTAGAAGGGTTCACCTATCTCTGGAACAAACCTACCAATGGGACAATCGTAGGGCTGACGCCCGGGGCCCCTCGAGGGCGCAAGCCGGCATGTTCCGGGGACGAACTTTTGTCACCTAAGCAACCAGCTCTACGTAAACCCTTCTAGGGCTGACGGACGATTTCCGCTCTCACGATCTTGGCTCGTGGAGAGAAAACGTTTGGAAAATTTCAGGTTGGCCGGATAAAAGTCGCCGCAATGCCAGAAGCGTTGCATGCGAAAGCTCAAACCAATGGGAACGCCTCTGAAAAGAAGCTGAAGAAACGTAAGCGCGAGAATGGGAATTCAGAGCCGACAAAAAACAACGTAGAAACAAAACTCTTGAAAGACGGGCGGCAAGAGGCAAAACGATCGAAAAAGCTGGAGAAAGAAATTTGGGCGGATGCAAAGTCCGAAGAACAGATACCAGCAAGCGACAGGCCAGATGAGGAGGATAAAGCTGCTGCAAAATCATTGCGCAAAGCAGAAAGAGCCCGGTTGAAGGCAACAAAAAAGGTAGAGAAAAAGGGAAGCAATGGCACAGTCTTGCAAGAAGGGCCCTTGGCCGTGAATAATAATGCTGCAAAAAATCCGAAAAACAAAAGCGAGACTACGAGGCAGTCGACGACAGGATATACGGAAGACCCAGCCCTCACAGCGCTCCCTCAATCCCAGATTAACGACTTTCTGTCGACCAAATTCATCAAGATCCAAGACCCAGCCTCCACCCCACTACGTCCTATTACAGAATTCTCCTATCTACCCTTAACCACAACCTCCGACTCCTCATCCTTCACCTCCTTCAGCAACCCCACGCCCATCCAATCAGCCGCTTGGCCTTTCCTCCTCTCAGGCCGCGACGTAATAGGCGTAGCAGAAACCGGTTCAGGCAAAACTCTCGCCTTCGGCGTCCCCTGCATACGCTCCATCACCTCATCTCCTGAGGTTCCAAAATCCCATTCTCCAGCAAGAGCAGTCATCGTCTCCCCCACCCGCGAACTCGCTGTCCAAATCCACACCCAAATCGAACAACTCGCAACACCCGCCTCCCTCTCCACCGTCTGTGTATATGGCGGCGTACCCAAAGATGCCCAGCGCACGGCACTCAAGACTGCGCACATAATCGTCGCTACCCCTGGCCGCCTGAACGACCTCATCGACGAAGGCGCGGCAGACCTCAGCTCGGTAAACTACCTCGTCTTGGACGAAGCAGATCGTATGCTCGACAAGGGCTTCGAACAAGAGATCCGCAAAATTATCGCCACTACGCCCACCAAAGGTAGACAAACTCTTATGTTCACAGCCACATGGCCACCATCTGTCCGCGAGCTAGCTGCCACATTCATGACCCAGCCCGTTCATATCTCTATCGGTGCCGATAATCCCACTGGCGAGCTGAGAGCTAATACGAAAATAAAACAACTCGTCGAAGTCGTCGACCCACGCGGCAAGGAACAGCGGCTATTACAACTCCTCAAGCAGTATACAGCCGGTGGCAAGAAAGACGACCGTATACTTATCTTCTGCCTTTACAAAAAGGAAGCTGCGCGCGTGGAGGGGTTCTTACGATCTCGCGGGCTGAAGGTGGCGGGTATACATGGCGACATGGGCCAAGCTGCTCGGACTGCCAGTTTCGAGAGTTTCAGAAGCGGTGAATCTCCGCTCCTTGTAGCTACGGATGTTGCAGCCAGAGGATGGGATATACCAAATGTGAAAGTCGTGGTCAACGTGACTTTCCCACTAACAGTAGAAGACTACGTCCACCGCATCGGGCGGACTGGACGTGCAGGTGCTGAAGGTTTAGCGATCACGCTGTTTACGGAACATGATAAGGGTTTGTCAGGTGCTCTTATCAACGTGCTTAGAGCCGCTGGGCAGGAGATTCCAGATGATTTGCTCAAGTTTGGTTCAACTGTCAAGAAGAAGGGGCATGAAGCTTATGGAGCGTTTTACAAGGACGTTGGGGAAGGAGAGATGAAGAAGGCGAAGAAGATAGTATTTGACTGATGATTGATGGATATTATAATGCTTGTGAAAACCCATGTGCTGAGACTAGCAATGTTGAGAGAATAGAATGGTATGCAATTTCGCGCCATTATGAAAACCTCGAATTCTACTTATTCTTACGAGACTCGCTCTCTTTGCTACTTTCAGTAATGCGCTTCAGAACTGGAAAACGATCAATCGCCGCTTCTGGTATCATCGATATCAGAAAATCACGCTCACAGACGAGTCTGTCGCTTCTTGTCAGCATCGCTCGTCCTGACTTGACTGAAGATTGGGACGAACTCACATGCCAACCCCACACAGACCAACAACGACCCCAATCTGCATCAATTCTGCCAACCCAACGTCAGACCCACCGTTCAGCAAATTCACCAAGCACCACCTTGCACTCAACCCCACCACTAAACTCCCCACCGTTGGTACCATATCCCGCACCCTCAACCCCTCGCCACCCGCAGCACCATCCAGATACCCCCCCACAAACTCCCAACTCCACCCCACCCTCATCGCCATCGTCACCGCATTCGCCCCCACCAACCCCCTAGCACCCAACCCCCAAACCCCCAACGCCAACCAGCTACTCCCAGCAAAGGCGCATAGCTGTCTCACTTTCCAAAAACTCTGAGCCTTAATCTGCGCTGGGGTAGCAACCGAGCTGACGAAGGCTTCGAGAATCCCGTTGACGGCGAGGAGGGGGATTAAATAACAGTAGGCGGAGAGGACGGAGGGGGCTTCGGTGGTGGTCCAGCGCGTCCCGGCGAGGAGTCGCAGGAGGAGAGGGGAGAGGGGTGGGCCGAGGGTGGTGGCGAGAAGGGAGAGGAGGGCGTAGAAGCGGAGTATTGTGTGTAGGTGGATGAGGGCGGCTTTGAGGGGCTTGCTGTCGGCGGATTGGCTTTGGGAGGAGGGGATGCGGCCGAAGAGGGAGCGGGAGGCTTCTTCGATGGGTTGGAAGAGCATGCGTGCGAGAAGACCGCCGTAGTTGGCTGCTAGGGCGTATGCGCCTTGGGCAGGGAGAGGGGCTAGTGCGGCGATCAGATAGCTGTCGCCCGATGTAAGGATTTGATTGAAGATTGCTTGGCCGTAAAACGTTACTGCAATTGTCATTAGGGGGCGAGAGAAGCGTGAGAGAATGTAGTCGCCTTTGGAAGAGATGTCTTTGGGGAACAGAGAAACGCCATTCTGACTGCATATGGGTAGGAGATTCCATATGTAGATGATATCAAGTATTAGGGCGTAACTTAATTGACCAGCTGCAAATGGGAGGACCCCGAGATCATGTCCTGTCCTGCTGGCCCAGATTGCGGTACCACAAGTAACAAGACATCTTAGAGTCGAGGCACGGAACTCAGCCCAAGCACGCGTGCCATCGAGCATCTGCTGTTTGGCAACAGCAAAGGCAGGCTCGCTCAGAAGTTCTAGGACTGTAGCAAGGGCGTATATGTTTAGCGAATTTCGCAGGTGACGGGTCTCCAAGACCTCAGAGTCAGCACTTCGTACGTACAGCCAGCCAAATAGAACAGTCAATGGCAGACCAAGGGCAATTGCAATGTGTGAGAGGTTGACCACCTCCTGCATCTTTCGACTGGGCCCATAGCTGACTGCTAACCGTGCGGTTTTCTCCTCTGGTCTTTTTCCATTGGGCTGTTCTGGCTCGCCTGAAGAATCATCTCGTTGCCGTGCAAGTGCAACGCGTAGGCTTTCTCTTGAGAAGTATAAGATCGAGACGGAGAAAAGCTCAAGCTGTGTGGCTACTCCATAGGTTTTAGGGGACAGATAGCGTAGAAGGACTTGGTTGACAGCGAATGTGAGGGCTCGAGTCCCAATTTGATTGAGAACAAGCCATGCGGCGCCTAAAGCTGATTTTGAACCAATTGAAGCTGCTTTTGGCGGACCTACATCCGCGCCCTGCTGAGTATTAGCTACGGAACTCGACATGACCAGGTGTGGGGGAACGAAGAAAGACTTACCTGGGGAGCGACAGACGTTTGAAGCGCGAGGTTGAGTACATTTGGCCTTTCTTGCACACAGGACGTGTCCTATAGTAACCAATAAGGATTTCTCCGAGGCGTGCCGGGCTCCCTTGGGGACGACGTAAGCAACACCTCAGGATCTGGTTAGCGATTGGAGACGAGGAATTTTGTGCTACACAAATCATGACGAAGAAAGCTGCGATTTCAACATACTCCTGCACACTGTTTTTGTTCGTTGATCCGCATCACCACCAATACCAGAAGAACATCGGCTTTGTGGGGTCTCTCAATTGGACTTCTCTTCGTCCTAAACCACTTCCTTAGAAGCTAGTTCCGGGCTTGTAAAGTATTGTGTTAATTCTTCTCCAACACAACTCTCTCCTAGCTTTGGCAATCATGCAAAAAGAAACATACCGCCCGGCATTTGCGCCTGGCAACTCACCTAAATCTTCTCCTTATATCTCTTATGGTCTCTCATATCTCGAGGCATGCGCAGTCTACGTTACTGAGACCTCTCACGCTACTAGCGTTCACATCCTAGCGTCAGGCACGTTGAGCAGGGACACCTATGCTGTGGTTAAGCTTACAGCCGCCTTGGAGCACGGGACTGGGAAGGACGCTGTAGCGGGTTTTACAGAAGGAGTCAAATCTCATTCTTACTATTCTGACATCCTCAAGGTAATCAAAGGAAGCCAAAAAGAGCGAGGCAGTTTGCCTTATCACGCTAGGTGCAGGAAGTCGGAAAGACGCTGTCAAAGTCGTCTCCCTGGCCCTCGCTAATAATGCTATCTGTTTTGATGAGCTTTAGACTTTGTACGTCGACAGCACCACCATAGGAAATCCTATCCTGCCAACAAAAGTCCCAATTGTTTGCATTCCAACATCACTCTCAGCAGGAGAGTACACACCCAATGCCGGAGCCACAAATGACGAAACGCATCGCAAGTACTCATTCCAGCATCTGTCAACCGGGCCCCGTCTCATAGATCTGGATCCTGAGCTTTCACGAACGACCCGTGAGCGCATTTGGCTGAGCATTGGGATCAGAGCGGTAGACCATTGTGTGGAAGCTATCTGCTCTCTCGCGCCCACATCCGAAGGCGACGAGACTGCTGAACGAGGGCTGCGAAAGCTGCTCCAGGTCTACTGCAGACTAAGAAACAGCCTGATGAGGTGAAGCCAAGTCTGCAATGTCAGTTAGGGGCTGTCGATGCGATTGCCGTAGCGCTTTTGGAGGTGCCGATGGGTGGTAGCCGTCGTATCGGACATCAGCTTAGCCCGCTAGGCGTGGGACATAGGGAGACGAGCTGTATATTGCCTCCGGCAATGTGTAAGTTTAACGCACGGGTCAACGAGAAACAGCAGCAAAAAGTGTTAGACATATTGTGGAGCGAGCCATCTATCAAAGCAATACTTGAAAAACGTAAGCTCGAGCAGGGTAAGACTGATCTGGGTGACGCATTAGACGCTGTTCTCAGAGATCTGGGCATGCCAAGAAGCCTAGGCGACTTTGGATTCGGTAGAGAGAACTTAGATGGACTGGGGGAGGAGAGTCTGAGCGACAGGTATTGCAAGACCAACGCAATTCCACTTGAGAGGAAAAAACAGCTCATGGAAATTTTGAAGAAGGTGTTTGACTAATTGGAATCTGAAACATAATGGTTGTCGCCAGAGAGTGCATTGTGTTGCTTCCAACAGAACTGATTTTGAGTGCGTGAAGCATCTCAGACCAACTCACAAAGCTCTCACTTCCGTACAAGCCAAGGCAAGTGACCAAGGCTATCAGATTAAAAGGCCGTACATGATCTCCCTAGAGTTACTCATCAACACCACCACTACCCCAACAAAGACACCAAAAGCAATCTCTAAGGCTTTCCCTGAATCCCAGCTCACAGCAGCGCTTGCACTTGTGGTAGTGGCGGTTGTACTAGTTGAGGATGTAGGTGTCTCGACCGTGGTTGCTGAAATGCTGCTAGATGGTGGAATGGTCTTTATGATCGTTGCGATTGATGTGCTTGCCGTTGTGCTGCTAGCCGCTGTTGTGACTGATGATGATGATATCACCGCTTCTGATGATGTCGAGAAAGCTTGTGAGGACTTAGCGCTCGAAGACGCGATCGACTGTGAGGAAGAGGTTTCGTGCGACGAGGCATTTGCGTTTGAGGATGGGCTCGGATGCGGGGAAGCTTCTGTGACCGCAGAAGTTGCCGTGATGGTGCTGATCACCCCGCCTACCGGACCAGGAGGCATTTCGGCAGAGGCATCTGGGGTTGAAGCCTCAGCCTTGTCCGCATACGCTACGAGGTCTGCTGCAGCCCTGAATACCTGCGATTAGCCAAACAAAGCCCTCGTATACAACATGAGATATTCAACTCACACGTTGATTCCACCAAACATACCGGCTTGACAGTGGCGGGAAATCGAGCAGTAGAAGTAAATTGGCTGGCTGTCGTTGATGCTAAGGATGAACTTCTCAGGCGCAACGTGGTTGAGGCTGGCGGGTATGATGCCTGAGTAGAAGCCGTTGGAGAGAGGTTCGCACGGGGTTGAGGAGGAGCTTTGCATGACTGTATGGTTCTATTTGGGGCCGCGTTAGTGTATTGCATCAAGCACTTCGTTGGTGAGAAGACCCACGTTGTAGAAGTTGAATTGGACGGTGTCTCCACTGTTAATATCGATGTTCTGAGGCTCGTAATGGAGACCATGTTGGCCTACGTTGATCTGAACAGTGGTGTGTGACACGCGTACAAGAAGGGCTATGACGGCAACGACGGCTTTGTAGAGCTGCATGACGAGTTCTAATTATAAAAAATAGGACGGAGACTTAGTTATTCTTCAACTTTGAAGACTGTTTCGACGTGATGGAGGAACGTGTATAAAAGTCCAGCATGTTGGAGAAGAGTGACAAGCGGGAGGACACACGAGGCACTAGGCCGAAACAGATCGACATTCACTGAAGAGGTGACACAACTTTCGAGGTGACTCCAACCTCGGCCGATATTGTATCAAAGGAGGGAGCGTCCCTCCTTTATCGATTGGTCGGCTTTGAAATCGAGCAGGGACATGACCAAAGATCATGCCGAAGTCGCCACGAAAAATTGCATCTCCGAGCGTCGAAAGTGTGCGCTTTTAAATTCCTTCAATTGATAATTTGATCCCGCCTAGGTCTTGAATAAGTGTTCACTTTTCTCCTTCCTTGAATAACCAGAGCGTAGACATGATTGAATTTTCCATTATTTCACAGTACACGACCACAATACCACTCGTTGCTGATAACGAGGCCCCCTCAAGCAATGATCTTTTAGACGAGCAATTGCGCTGTAATTTTGAAACTCACTGTCACGACTCTGGCCAGCGCAACCCTTTCTACAATACTATGCTTTTTCAAGAAATCAACTGAATGCATAGACTGAAGCACAAAAAGACGACGGCGTAAGCCGTTGTTCCGTCACACTTTGGAGAGGCTTTTTGTGAAATCAGACCCCTGGATTCCCATGGATGATACATGCGATGATATTGACTACTGTGATAGGAGGCGAGGAGTTTAGTAGTGGCCATTTGGTTTCCTTCTTTGACGACCTCACCGGCGCCAGCTTTCTTCAACCCGACAGCAGTTGCGAGCAATGACGGCAGTTGTCGATGCAGACTTGCCGTATCAGATTTGGTATCATGGGATTGGAGCTTTGACCATTGCCATCAGTGGATCAGAATCTGTGCCTCACGTGTATTTTCATGTTTACTTAGCTGGATGTGTAGAAACCCTGAACACTTCAAAGACTCAGAGAATCTTGACTCTCATCCAGACGCCGCGATATCGCGCGCGTTCTTATCAATCGTTAGAGCACATGCTGAGATGAACGGGGAGATAAGCTGGCTCGCCAAGCCATGTTCTATAATGCACAGTATATTCTGTCACGCCATACCAGAAATCTCTTCGTGGCTTGGCATAATTACCGGCACACAGACCTTTTCTGCTGCAATATGTCTTCGTATCCTGCTTCGTTCCAGGGCTCACCCAGTTCTGTCTCCCTATCTCGAAGGCTCAAACCAGATGAGAGGGTGCGTGGTGTCCACAACCCTCGACTGCAAGCGTTGACCTGTACGGAGTTGTTGATTTGGCGAGCGTTATTGCATCGATGCTTGCGCGACTTCCTTCTCGACTGCACGTCTGCAGAATAATTCCTTTCGGAATCAATGTAGATTTGCACGGTGATTTCTTGCGGGTGCTGCGGCTTTAGCAAGAATCAAAACCCACAGATAGATAAAGTCACATTGCCGTCCTTTGCGCCTCTCGTGGAGAGTACTGCTACTCATATCTCAATCCTTGCTCTGCTCTGTTTTCTCTGCAAAGATCGCCGACAGCTTTGATATTCCTCCCAGCAGCAGCCTTTTCTTTACAATCCTCATCTCGCTAGGCACAGCCTCTGCACTGCCACCTCCAATCTCTTTGAGTCTCATCGGACCACATTCATTGCTGAACATTACTGAACCTCTTCCCTACACAACGGCTTACCCTTTCACTCACTCTAAACGCCTCGATGCCAGCGTTGCCCCCAAGCGCATAAGTGCACTATATCCCTGCTCACTTAATCCGAAGCTGACACAGTCTTTAAGCGGCGCCTAATCCTTCATACTCCGCAACATCCGCCCTGACTCCTCAGGTCCCTTCGACCCGACTCTGCTTCCAGCTGAAGCCGATCCCGGGACCCGAATGGCTCATGTTCTGGAGCACCGGCCGCACTCTCTCTGTTGAACAAACCACGAATCTGAAACTACTTTTAATTAGTATCATTTGATACTGGTGGAACCAACCACTCGATACCCCCTGCACGAAGGCCGGCCCATATCGTCTTCGTGATATTGAGTGGAGCTTTGGGCCTTACGAGCCGAATTAGCCTAATATAGAGACTTCTTTAGAAACAATGCTGAGACTGCTGCTCATGTGCAGTGGGGTGGGAAGGAAGTGCTTGTTGGGGTGGGAACGGGGGATGCGCCGCCTGACGAGGAGGAGCAGGGATCTTCATGGTGAAGATTGTGGATGATTTAGAGCCGGGGTTGACGGCGACTACGGATACCAGCTAAGGCTGGCATGGATGGCGAGTCAATAAAAACGAGGTTTTGTGGTATGATCCTCATCCCTCCACTTTCTCGTTCTCCGACTCTGTTTAGCAGAATAGCGGCACACGTACCACAACTAGAGCATTTAAGTCCTCGAGCTACTGAGTGCTTTTTATGCGTCTGCTTCATTTCAATACGCTTTTTTGCGAATTCACGGCGAGAATTGAAATGCCAAGACATGGACGACTAGGTCAGATCGGTAGTATTGAATGGGGGGCAGACATTATGGAGTTCCTACACTCAGATGGGATTCGATACGACTGACCGAGCCTTAATGGATATTTCGCGTTGATGCCTACGAGCCGCGTATAAGTGGTAGCATGGCCATCCTGGAGAACTTTATTGGATTTGTGCGGAAGATATGTAATAGTACGCTACAATTTGAGGTTGCGAGAATGTACGAGTAATGTCACAACAAGGTTCAGCCAGCGCCAAGACAGCATGGGCGTATACCCGGATCTCCACATCTGGGCCTCGGGTGGGTGCATTACTCGTCTGTGGTGTAGAACAAATGCTATTCATTGGATTTCATTTCTTTTCTCAGCCCATCCTCGTCGGTGACTGCATGTTCCGTCACGAGCTAAGAGGACGACACCGAAGCAGAGGCAGAAACTACGTTCTCTTTGCGGCTTGCTGAGAAAGGTTCCCTCCCTTCTTCGGCAAGCTGCAGCGAGACTTGGCCCGGACCATGGTTGCCTTTTTTATCGTGCGAACGTGGCTCAGGTCGTCATCTGAGGTCATTGGAACAGGGGTTCAGTCCGTAGTTGAGATATTACCTATGTTTCATTGGCTAGGCATGGTACTGAACATCTCAACGCTCTACCTACATGCGTAAGAGGTACCTAGGCGACCCGGCACTTTCTGCATGAAACGATGTAAACCAACCGACAGAGTCTATTCTCTACAACACCCTCGACGATCAGCATTCGTGTGCATGACAATCGGGCAACAATGACCATGCGCGAAACCTGGTGTCTCTTCAATACTCCGTCTTTGACATCTATCGCGGAACCACTACATTTCCAGAGTCGGAGCTAGTATCCGTTTATTGCGCCACTCGCAGGTTATTTTGTCCAAGTGATCACATTTGAGGGCGAACGGGATGCTCCAGCCCGCGAGGAATGCATGAATGAATAAAGAGAGCATTCGAGTCCTAGAAGGGAGCAGGATATTGGAATGAAGCCATTGGACGTTCATGTGCAGTTGCATCGGGTATGCGGGGGCAACCGTGGGAATCCGCTGCAATGACCCGTGATGCTGCGACTACCACCTCGAGTCAGGCTGATTGGGTGTTGCTTCGCTGCCAACTCTTGCCAATCAATCTTCTTGCACGACGTCAGAACAGACAGCTCCCATCGTGGTGATCGCCGTACGATGGCCTTAAATACGCTGATGGCCTGCTGCCTCTCACCGGTCAAGGTATTCAGCCCTTCAACAGAAGTTCAAATAATCCAATTCTGGACAAGATATGATGCCAGTAATCACAAACAGCCCTCAGTCGGATTGGAGTGACAATATCTTTGTCCTCAGCATCACTCGCGTACTCGTCGTCATTGCCGTGACGTACCTGGCTCGAAGTCTCTACCAGCTTGCTCGATATCATCTCGCTCCTACCCATTCTATATTGACCGCAGGTGTGCTTTCATGACACCAGCTGACTTGATCGTAGAACTTTTCGCTAACAGTCTTCATAGCACGGGTCGATCAAGATCTTGACTTAGCCCTCAATAACCTCGGCAGATCAAGGTCGTCATTCAGCCTGACCATCGATGGAGACCTTGGTGGGATGTCCAACGTGGATCCACCACCGCCCACCTACGATCCACGAATTCGAAGCCAAAGGTCTCGGGTTGCGTCTCCCGAGCGCTGTTATGGCAGCGATACATTGACCCATACGCCTGATTTCATATCTTTGCAACTTCGTATGACGGAAGCCGATAGCTATGCCGCGCAGCAGAATTCGATTTCATCTCCCTCCCAGAACGGCGAAGGAGGATCCGCTGAACGAACGATTCAGCTCCAGCAAGAGGGCGATGGTGATCGCGATTATCGATATCTTTAAGGACATCGCTGTGCTTCGGCATAACGTCGTGTGAGTATGCCAGGGGCATCGTGGAGGGCGAGCGCGAGGCGAAAGATGATGTCAAGATAATAAAAGTCCCCATTCGTACAGTAGCACTTAGAGACGTTCCATCTCCATCATTACTTCATCGCTCGATGGATAGGATCACCCAATCTTTGATAAGCTCATCCATTCTTCCGGCAACGTACTCTTGAATGGCGTCACTACTTAGAGCAAAGAGTCAAGTAACAAACTTTAATACTGTCGATCTGTAACGGTATGAATATTCCTAACATGTAAGAGGGAATAATAGGATTGAAGACAAGTCCTGTCTCATTGTAACATCCAATCAGGTGACTACTTGTGAGCCAATCGTTGTGCAGGTCAAATACGCTCTCTGGATCCCCTGTGTGATGGGTGCTGCAGCGATAAGTGAGCGAGCTCCAGTCATAGGAGAGCAAGAGAAAATTTTCGGACATTTGTCTTGCAAAAGTAGTATGCTTTTGCATCGCGCAGCACAATTAAGATATCCCATAAGACAGTGAATTGTAAACTGAAAGGCAGCGAATCAGCAAGACTCTTGCGATCAAATAGTCTTGATCAGGTAGGACTTTGACAACTGTGACATGAACGCAGATGCCTCCAATCAAGGCACTCCAAAGTACTTTGAGCTCCACAAATTCCAATACTATATCATCTTAGCGTCCGCAAGAGTCGAGAACACAAGATAGTCAAGAATTACCAACATTGACAGCGAATCGCCAGGTAATGAAATACTCTAAGTGATTATTTGACTGGAAGCTCCTAGCCGACTATTTAGAAAGGATTGTTCTTCCTTCCGATTCTCCCCTTCCCGGATACACCCTACAAAATGGCGAATACTCTAGGATTTCCCACAGGAGTAACAGTCAAGTGAAACATGTTCTCACATACCTCTTATATACAATCAAATTACTATAACTACATCCACAAATTAGCTTCTAGAGTACCCACATTTTCTTTATAGCCATGGGATCTGTCGATACACCACACCAGCCGGCTGCGAAAACAATAAATATGTTTTAGTAATTACACGAATCCTGATTGGTATTGGAATTGGCTCTCTGCTACGGCACTTGTAATTGTACTTCCCGCGACCCACATGGGCAATCAGTCTGCGCTCAAACAGTAGTATTTGCTCTGCTATTTCACTTAGCAGCTTCTGCGCTAACACTCTTGGCTTGTGGTAGCCAACGTCGAGGAAAACATTGCACTCGTGGAAGCTCCCTCCTCGAAAGCTGCTGTAACATCTTAAATAACGACGCTGGAATGGATACGAACGTTTGACTACCTGCGAGATCCGAGATCCGTACTTATTCGATGTAGAAAGCTGTCACGACATGCCAAGCCTCATGCTCCATAGAGACTAGCGCCACCCTTGGCGCTGGCGAATACTAGCTTGCAACTTTATAGAATCCTTGATCAATCAACTCATCATCTATAGATCACTCAAATACTAGTCTATACACAATTCATTCTTGACAAAAGGCTTTCGTTCCAGAGAAGATTTCTGTTATGTCACGTACAGCTCACTCGAATCATGTAACCGATATTCAGGAGGGCCGGAATGGCGAAGTATGATAGGAATTGCACGATCTGTCTCTTGCCAGTGGCAGATATGTTGTAGAGTCCTTTTTCGCTGATTTTGTCCGCGAAGCTTATGCGTGTAGAGCTCTCTTCCAAGGAGACTCCGGCTTTCGCTTCCCTATGTAACAATTCTGGTTGCAGACCAGAGATAAGACTTTTATCAATCTTCGAGATCTACCCTTTTCCACCTCTACTCATCTCATTCCTAGTAGCTGAAGGTGTTGGCGACAGGCTATTATCATCGCAAAGGCGGAGATCTGGCTTTCATCCAACATAGCGTACTGGGGACTTTGGGCAGGAAAGTAGAATAGAAGATTACTTCCAACTCAATCGAAGTGTCTCGGAAGCTGCTGTTTCAGCCACCAAGCTTGTGATACGGCGCCTTACCTACCTTACACGAGCTAGGTGACGCAGTATCTTTTCACAACTTAGCTTGTAGCATTTGGGCAGAATGTCACGAGGGGAAGTATCCCATTGGTGGAAAATCCTTATGTAACTAGTGCCTGGGCGGCATGCTTTTCTCCGCCATTTGTTTGTTATTATTCTAGTATCCTGGATATCATGTATAGCTGGCCCATAGATAGCTACCAGTGATCAATCAATTTGTTCTACGTGTATTGAATAGTGCTGCAGTGCCATATTGACCCCATTCTTCCTTTTCTCAGAATCGCTATTACAGTCTAGCTTTAGTAGGCTTAGCATGACTTAGTAAGCCGGCCCGCGCACCAAGTATGTACTTTAAGGGCGGAAGGGGGTTTTGCGTAAGTATCCCTAGTGAATCCTTCCTGTGGCGAGTATCTTCATATTATCCTAAAGTTATGAGTATTAGCGGTGGTATACTATAAAAGAATACCGTATTCTGAACACCGTTTTCCTACTAGTAGCTCTTTTAAATACGGTTATCTCTGGTCTCTCGTGAACGGGAAATCTCGTAGGAGTTAGTAGATTTAATATATAGGACGCTAAGGTCTGCCAAGCCTAGATACGAAAGATTCGGGTATTAAATACTGAATTATTAATCAACGCTATTAAATTTCTGACGAACGGATTCGAACGATTCAGCTGATTTTGTTCCTGGAATAGATATGCGCCTGGAGATAAGGGGTAGGGGTAGGGGTAGGGGCGCTGCGCCCGGGACTACGTAACTAGACCATATTTTTAAAAAATACCGCTGACTCAGCGGCCCGGTATGGCGATCTCCTGAGAGGAGGATCTCGTCAGATTTTAAAATATTATTAAGAGGTTTTGAAATCAAGATCTTATTTTAAGCTAGGTCTACTACGTGTCCCTGGATACCCTCGTAGAATTACGATAATTTGATTCAGTAATGGTACTGAAAAAATCCTGAAAGACTCGCCGAAAACCCCCTTCCGCCCTTAAAGTAGCTTAAAGTACGGAGGTACCTCAGACGTGGTATCGCCAAGCCCATGCCTCAGTCCCTCAGACCTGCCAAGCCGCTAAGTCCCTTCGGATTAGCTTGCTGACTCCGCAGCTGGATGGCGGCAGGGAGGTTCCAAGAGTCGAATGGGGGCACCCGGCCAACGCCTAGTTGCTTGGCAGCAGTGTACATAGCCCTGAGGTACCTAGTACTAGCAATGCAGTTCTCCCCTTACCCCGAGACGTGCCCCATAGGTGTTGTTCCTGTTTTCTCCAAGGCGCCAGCCCGAAGGGGCTTAGCGAAGCTTGGCACATCGGAGGGACTGAGGCAATTCCCCCAAAATCTAAGTGCCTTAGTATCTAGTTTATCTACCCTATTTATCGCTCCTATACGTCGCTGTCGCTCTTCTACCCCATTATTCCGCCCTATGCCTTACTGGCTGAACTCATTTGAAAACGCCGCGTTGATGATTGCTAGCTCCTGCGACTTCGGGTCGTCTATATCTATGGCGGCGATAAGGTTGTTTATAGATCGCTTCCTTGTAGGGGTAAAAGGCTTAGCCTTACCCTCCGCCTCTAGTGTAGGACCCCTTGCTCTTGCTCTTGCCCGGCGAGGCTGCGACTCGCCCTGATACGGCGGACGATAGGCCAGGGTAGGACACAATCAAAAATCCAAAAACCAAAATTTCAAAAACCAAAAATGATCTGCGGCCCTACCGCGCAGGCTTTAAAACTAGATAATCCGCTAACGACAACGCGGTGATTATATAATGAATCGTTTAGAATATAAGTTACGTACGAGTATAAATCTATTTTAATTATTTCTCGTACGAGTATAAATCGTTATTAGGTTATTAATAGAAGCTACTCCGTTTATTTAATTTTAAATACTTTTTAGGCTACGATTCCCTAACTAACTCTAAAAGATTATATAATAACGTTTTAAAAATATAATATAATTATAAATTATATACGAAGAGACTATTATTCCCGGTATTTAGGCGATTTATTATATAATATTTTTAAACTAGTTAAAGAACTAGGGTTTAATTAATATTTAAAATAAATTATATATAATAACTCCTATCTAACTAGCTTTTAAGAATTATATAATAATACTCTAAAAATATAACGTAACTTTAAGTTATATACGAAGAGACTGTTTTTCCTAATATATTAAAAGTTTATTATATAATTATTTAAAATTAGTTAAGGAACCGTAGTCTAAAAAGTATTTAAAATTAAATATATAGTAAAACTCCTACCCAACTAGCTTTAGAGTATTATATAGTAAATTATTCTTAATATAAACTATATCGTAATCGATTATAAAGTATATCCGAGGATAATAATATAATTGATTTATATAATATAAAGGGTAGGCTTAAGAGTTTATATTAAAAATCCTTTATATAATTCTTTCCCCTTTTTCTTTTTTCCTCTCTACTATATATATTTATTTTTTATTATACGTATCTCTTATCTCTTAACTCTTCTTCGTATAACTTTTTAATCTTATTATATAATAATTAATTATTATATAAATATCTTAAATAAACGTAGTTACTTTTTATTATTTTAATTATACTAGCGACCGCGTTTAATTTAATATCGGTAATTAGGGTCTCGGCCCCTTTATATACTCCGCGCTAGGTCAAGCCGTACTCGGCCTTTTAAAGCGAAATATCGCCGCTCGGTCTTTAGTTATAACGGTAGCGCGAATTTATATAAACCGCCCGTCGTATATTAACGCGATTTTAATATAGAGTCGTAGATATCTTTCTTTCGCCGCTCCTACTCTCCGCCGAGTAGCCGGGCCTTATACGACGTATTCTATACTTAGATAAATTAACCTTAATAGGGGGAAAATATTCTTTAAATACTAATACCTACTTAACTACTTTAACGGGTCGTATAATAATTATAAATAATAAAATTATATAATTCGTTACTCTATATATAACGGTACGCTTAGAGCGCCGTCGGATAAATCGTTAAACGGTAATAAAGATAAGAAGAGTAAAAAGTCGTATAAAAACTACGGGGAGTCGGAGTCGAAATCGGCGGGTATTAAAAATAATAAAAATACTACTACTAATTTATTAAATAGGGTAATCTCCGTGGTAGTCTTTATATAATAAATAGTTTACTTTTTTTTGAGCCTCTAAAAAGCGTACGGGCTAGTACGATAAAATATTTAAACGAGAGTACGCGTAAATATACTACCTAGGCGGGTTTAATTATAATTTATACTTTTATATAATAATTAAAATTAGTAGGTTATACGAGTTAATAATATTTTAATAAACTACTCGTATAACTAAAACGAGAATAAATTAATATATATTTTATTTAATTAAATAATCTTAATTTATTTATTATACGAGAGATTAAACTCTCGAATAGTATTTCCCTAATTATCCAAACCTATTTACTATACGAGAGGTTAAGTTCTCGAATAATATTTTTATTCAAATTTATTTATTATACGAGAGATTAAGCTCTCGAATAATACTTTTATTTAAATCTATTTATTATACGAGAGGTTAAACTCTCGAAAAGTACTTTTATTTAAACCTATTTATTATACGAGAGGTTAAGTTTTTAAAATATACTACTCTTTTATTTTATTTTTTATTTCCCTCGCTCTTTTTATTACTTTAAATTATAATCTTCTTTATTACCTTCGTCTAATTTCTCGTACGACTAGGTAGCGAAGTATTATCTATTTTTATATAATTAAATTAACGAGTATTCCTAGTTATTATATAATTAAGTTACCGAGTATTTTTAGTTACCGTATAATTAAGTTACCGAGTATTTTTAATTATTATATAATTAAGTTACCGAGTACCTACCGTCGTATAAATAGTAGGCGTAGTTTTATTAACTCTTATACAAGAGATAATAGGAGTAGTCTCGATTTATTATAATATAGGCTTTAAAGCTTATTATAAAGTAGTATTAAAAAAGAATTTTTTAATAAGGATTTTTTAATAAAGATAATTATATTTATTTCGTTCGTAGTAAACTCTAAACTTCGATCTCGTAATATTATATAAATCCGATTATTTAACGAGAGAGGTACCGAAGATAATATTATACGATCGAGGTAATAGCGAATTAGATCTTTAAGAAGTTTATTATCGCCTTAAGAAAATTTTATACAAGATTATTTCCGGGCTAGTATCTAGGGCTCTAGTTCTAACTTTAGATTTTACGTATAAAGTACGTCTTTAACTATTATATAAAACTCGTTCTTAATTATTATACGAGGCTCGTTTTTAATTATTATATAAGACTCGTTTTTAATTATTATATAAGACTCGTTTTTAATTATTATACGAGGCTCGTTCTTAATTACTATAGGAGGTTTAGGTTTAGGATTTATTATACGACGACGAGGTTCCTTTATTATACGAAGATTAGGTTTTTATTTAATAGGCCGTTTATCTTCTTCTTTAAATTAAAATTCCGGTTTAATTTTCGATGAATTAAATTATTTAAGAGGTACTAGTTTTTAGTAAACTAGAATAACCGTATACTCTTTATCTTTATTCGTCTTTTTAAATTAATTACCCTCGAAGAGTTATTTTATTATACGAGTATATAAAGTACTTTTAGGTAGTTTATATAAAATTTTATTTTTAACTACTTAAGTAAAGAATTATTTATTAGTAGGAATTCGGTAGTTATAGTATAACTTCCGAAGGTATATTCGCTCTAATAGAAAAGTATTCTCGATAAAATCGAAATGATTTTAAATTTCGCGCCATAGGATATAGATAGTCACCGAATCTAAGAAATATATAATATAAATATATTATATAATTAAGAAATTAAAGAGCCTAAATACCTAAGTATTTAATATCGAGTTAATATATAATATTATTATCTAGGATACCTCCGATTAGAGTAGATTATACCTTATATAATTATATTTATATATTAACCCGAGTTTTTTAATTAATTAACGAAGTCTTCGCTTTCTAACCTAATAGAGGGTACCGAGTAAGGGTAATTTATCGTTCTAATTTAATAATATAGCTTTAATTATATAATACGAACCTCTTCTCTTATTTTGGCCTCTCGTATATATAGGAGGATATAGATAGTTATTAAGAATTAATACTCCGTCCGCTATTCTAATCGGCTAGGGGTAGCTCTAGTTAATATATTCGCCACCTAATTTATTCGAATTTAGGTAGAACCGGCTCTAGTTATCGCGTACGAGTAAAAAACTCGTTTATACGGCGTTTAACTTTATAAATAAAAGAGTCGGCTAGTAATAAAGTAGGTTAAATACGGGCAAATAATAGAGTAAATTAGATATGATTTAATTTAAATAAATTATTAATATTAATTACTTAATAAACTTAACTATATAATAATAAGAAAATAAAGATAAGACTCGTATTAATCGAGGATTTATAATATCGTAGACTTTCTAATATCGAAGATCCCGGGTATATATTTATTAAAAGTAGAGATATATATATATCTATATCCGAGGCTCGTTTTCGTTTAATTCTATTATATAATAAAGCTAAGAGGAAGTTAAAGAGAAAATAAATTTTTATATAACGGAATCTAAATCTTAAAGACTATTATATAAAAAGGTTTAAAAACTATTATACGAGAAAGTCTAAAGACTATTATACGAGAAGATTTAAACACTACTATACGAGAAAGTTTAAATACTACTATATAAAAAACTTTAAAAATAAGACGAGAGACTGAGTAAATTACTATATAAGAAAATATTTATATAATATTCATTAAAGCCTCTAGCCAGGCCTCGAAGGATTCGGATAAAACTTCTTCGTATAATAAATTCCCCGATAATATATTATAAATCGGTCGTTAATTTTATTTATCTTAATTAAATCTACTTTCTAACTTCGAATACTATTCTAATCTAGGCTCGTACCCACTGATTTCGTAATTATTAATTATTATACGAAGGGCTTAATAGTATTTAAGCTAGAATAATTCGCGTTAATATTTAAAAATTACTAACAGTAAATAGGGATTAAAGCCTCGATTATATAAAAAATTATTACACTATATAAGGGTAAATAATAGAAAATATATATTTTTATCTATATAGGAAAGTTAGCCTCGTACTATTAATTTAAAATAATAAGGATTTTTATAATTATTAATTATATAATTCAAACGTTTAAACGGAAAAGGTTCAGCGCTTACTATATAATATATACGTAAAGATAGAAAGAGTTAGATATTACTATATAATATAGATCTTCGAGAGGAAAGGGCTCGACCGTAATTATATAATATATATATAAAGATAGAAAGGGTTAGATATTATTATATAATATAAATTTTAAAGATAAAAGGCTTTATCGTTACTATATAATATAAATGTTTAAATAAAAAGAAATTAATTTACTTTAATTAATAATATCCCGCCGAAGCTCTTTAAGTTTCTCGGTATTTATCTTAAAGTTATAATTTTTAATCTTTACTTTTAGTCGTTAGAATAGGTTATATAATCTCCTCGAAATCGTTTTTAGACGGTAGGGCTATTTACGAATTTAATACGTATTTTAATTATCTACGAATTACTCGACCTATAGACGGATAACGAGAAAGTAAACTACGAGGAGAGTAATTATATCCGTATTCTTATCCTTCGAGAATTAATTTATTATACGAAGGTTTCCGAAGAATTAAATTTATATCCTAGTTACGGTTTTAGTTAGTTAGGCCTACTACGACTCGATCCGTTAATTCGAAGTATTTATACCGTATTATTAAGGCTCTCCGTTCAATACCTCGGTATAACGTCGATAGAACCTAGGTTAATACTCGTGGAGAAGAGTATTAAGGATTAAAGGGTAGTAGGCTTCGTATTAATATAAAATAAAACTAAATAGATTTAATAAATTTGATTAATAGTTTAATAAATATTTATATTTAGAATTTATAATTAAAAGTCTTAAGGGAAGTTAAGCACGAAGCTCCTATCTATTAAAAAAGTACGTTATTTATATAATAGAAAGAAATCGTACTAAGACCTCTATAATCTCTTATAATAATATAATTATTAAGAGTTATTAAATATAATCGCTTATAATAGCCTAGCTACTAAGAATTATTAAATATAATCGTTTATTTAACGCTACGATCATAACTATAACTACTCTTATCGTAGGTTTAATTGATTTTATATTAAAATCGTAATACTAGCTCCCCCCTCTCGATTTTTATTTTTAGAAGTTAAATTATTCTTTCTAATACTACCCTATCGAATCGAGAAATCTAAATCTTTTATCGTTTATTATAAGGAGTTTACCTTAACCCTTCTCGTTATAATTATATACTTTTATAAGAATTATTCTTTTAATTTTAAAGAGTATAAGATTAATCCTAGATTAAATCGGTATACCCGATATATATATAATAATAGGAAATATAACCTAGTAGTATCGCCGGTAGATATATATCGTATAAAAAAAACGAGGAAGGATCTCTAGTTTAAGATAAAAGTTATATAGACGAAGTTTATTCGTCTATAATCTTAATATAATAAGGTAGAGGATAAAAAGGAAAAATTAATAAAATATAAATTTTAAAATATTAAAGAGCTAGAATTAAATGAATAAATAGTTAATATTATTAGTATTACTAAACCCGATGACTTTTTATTTAACGTTTTATCCGAGCTCTTCGAATTATCTCTCGATTTCGATTAATTAAATATCGCCTACTCCCCTTCTAGTATTAACGGAACTTTATAAGAAATTATTAATAATTCGTAAGGTTAGTATTAGATTCCTATATATTTTCCGACTCGTCGTATCCTTTTTATTTAACGAGGTAGTTTTAACCGTTACGATCTAGAATCTTTTTTATCTTAAACTCCGTTTTTTCTTTAATCTAAAAATAAAAAGTATTTTATAAAGGTATCGTAGAGTCTATTAATTTTAATATAAAGATATAGAATATTAAATATACCTTAGCGTCGGCTAGAAGATTTAATTCGTAATTAATTAATTCTTTAATCTTCTTAATCGAAAATAGTCCGATTTTAACGTAGTTTAGTTTCTTATTTAGTCTTTTACTCTTTATATTCTTTATTAAAAAATATACTTTATCCCCCTCCTTTAATTAAGGATACTTTTTTTAATATTTATTTATTATTTTCTTAATCCGAGTATTCGTTTAGTTAATCTAGGTTTATATATCTTAGTATAATATCTTTATATTAATTATATAAACTAAGGCCCTTTATATATTTGGCCCTTCTTTAGGTTCGAGGAATATATTAATATATTTATTATAGTTCGCGAAGAATAATATAAACTTTATCGTATTAAATTAGTTATTATTAAACGTTAGTTAAAATATAAGTAAAAGTTTTACCTAATCGTTCTATTTTTTATTAACGTAATATCGTAAATATATTTTTATCGTTTAATTCGTCCGCTCTATTTATCCATCTATCTATAGATAATATATAGTTAATATTCGTAATTTAGTTTTAATAATATTAATTAATATCTTCTAATAATTAGATATAAATTATTTATCTTTATTAAAGGTGATCGACCTCGGAATTCCGTAATCCCTAATTAGTCGATTTAGTAATACGAAGGCGATTTATTCTACCTTATAAATTTCTTTAATTAATATTATTATAGTATATTTATTAAGTTTATTACAAATTACTATAATAGAGTTAAAGACCTTTATTATAATAAGGTCTTTCGACTTTAATAATTTAATAACGAAGTTTATCGTAATATCGTCTTATAGTATCTTTAGTACCGGGGCGAATTAGATCTAACCGTATTTAATATATCTCGTAGATTTATTCTACTAATATTCGATATATTCTTTAATATATTTCTCGACGTATGACCTTAGTCCTAATATATCGTATTTTCTATAAATAAGTTTTATAGTCTTAATAACTCTAGGGTATCTTTAGGCTAGATTATTATAATAATCTCGGATAATTTCTTTAAGATATCCTTTAAGAAAATACGTTTTCTTATTATATTTTAATAGTTTAGTTTCTAGTTATTAACTTCTTAGTATTCTAGTTAAGGTATTATTCTTATATTTCTTCTAAATACTATTAATAATTCCGGGAATAAAGATATATAATATCGCTACTAATTATCGTATTAGGACTAGCGATCTATCTTATTACTAAATAAGGATTAATTATATAATTATATCCTTTTCCTCTATATAGTCTTCTCGTTTATTAAATATATTAGCGTGACCGTTATTCTTTTCTAGGGTATAGAAGATCTTGAATTTATATTATCCTAATAATTCTAATTATTTAATTTATCTTCGATTTAACTATTTTATCGTCGTAAAGTTAAGAAGATTCTTATAGTTTATAAAGATAGTAAGATTAGAGTAGCTCTTTATATATACTCTTTATTATTTTAATAAAGATACTACTATTACTAGTAATTTTTTATCGTAGATATTATAATTCTACTCCGCTAATAATATTTTCCTAGAATAGTATATAATAGGGTATTATTTATCGTCTTTTTATTAGAGTATATAAGCGCCTATTACTAAATCTAAAGCGTCGGTTTCGATTCGAGTTAGTTTATTACTTCGAAAGGAATATAGTACCGGTGGTTTCTCGTAGGCCTCCTTAAATACCTTAAAAGATCGTTATTATTCTTTTCTCTATTAGAAAGTAATGTCTTTCTTCGTAATATTCGTTAATAGTAAAGTCTTTTTAAAGTAGTCTTTAATGAATCTTCTATTAAAGTTTATAAATCTTAAGAAACTCTATACCGTTTTAACGTTATATAATATAAATTATTCCTTAATACTCCTAATCTTTTTAGGGTTTATATAAATACCTTTAATATTAATTATAAATCTAAGGAATTTAATTAATTCCTTATAAAATTCGTATTTCTTTAGTTTAAAGAGAAGTTTAGCTAGTAATAAGTAGGTTAGGATATTTTATATATATTAAATATATTCTTCCTTATTAGTAGAGTAGATTAAGATATTATCGAGATATATAATTACTATTATATCTAGGTATACTCGTATAATATTATTAATTAATATTTAGTAGGTTACTAGTATATTAATAAATCCGAAAAGTATTATTAAGTATTCGTAATAATCGTATTTAGTTTTAAAGATAGTTTTCTACTCCTCGCCTTTCTTTATTCGAATTAGATTATACGCGCCTCGAAGATCTAGTTATATAAAGATTTTTATTATTATAAACCGATCCTATAGTTCGTTAATATTTAGTAGAGGGTATTGATTCTTTACCGTAATATCGTTCAGCTTTTAATAGTTTATATATAGTCGTAGACTTTTATCCTTCTTTATTATAAAGAGGATTGGATAACCTATTAATAATTTAGATTTTCGAATAAATTCTTTTTTAAGGTTCTCGTCGATGTACCCGCGAAGTACTCCGAGTTTTTTTTTAATAAAGTATAAATAGGTCTAAATATCGGCTATTTATTAAATTCGAGTTCGATTTTATAATCTTATAATTAATATTTAAGTAATACTTTTATAGTTATCTTTTTTTAAAAGAGGTACTTTTATCGTTAATACTCTTTAGGGATATTAGGAGGTTCGTCTTTATTTTTAAAAATTTTAATTTATTCGCCCTATTAACCTCTTTAGCTAGTATATATCGAATCGGATCCTCGTATAAAATTATTTTTATACGAAGATAAAGTATTATTAACTTCGACCGGGTTACGGTTCGACTTCTTATTTATAGTTATTCTTTATAGATATATAGGTATTATACTAGCGACGTCTTTAATACGCGGAAATATAAGTACTCCTCTCTTTTAATTAATTATTAGATTATATTTCTTTAACTAAGGTATCCTTAAAATAATATAATAAATAATTATTTTTATTATATCGAAAGTAATCTCTTTATAGTAGCGTTAAATAATAATTAATAACGGGAACGTTTCCTCGTTTACTTTTCCTATTAATAGTTTCGACCCGTCGGTTAACTAAAGTTTATATTATTCCTTCTTTTCTCATATTAGTAGGTTAGTTACCTGAGTTATTATCCGAGATATAAAATTACTAGTTACTCCTAAATCTATTATTATAACGACTTTATATCCGTTGACTTTTATTAGTATCCGTATATATATATCGTATTAAATTGAGTATAGATATTATTTTAAGGTTAATATATTAATCTCTTTATATTTCTCTTTAATATAAGGGATTAGTCTTTTCCCGACGAAGATAAAAATCTATAATATTCTTTAGACTCGAAGTATCTTTCGTAATCTTCGGTTAAATAATAGTATTATTCGTTTTAATTATAATATTTCGTTTTTTTATTATATCCCGTCTAGTTTCGTAATTATAGTTATTATTCTTTATTATAGCCCGGGAAGACCTAATTCTCCCTCTTCTTAACTAAATATTATAAGTAATTATCTTTTACGTAATTACTTTACTAATTATAATTATATTTTAATTTTATAATATACCTTCGCTCTCCTAAGCTATTATAATAGTATTTATAATATTCGTTTATATATACTAACTAATATATCTCCCTATATCGTGGGTAATATTTATTATAGGTATAGTTAATTTTAATAAATTATTTTTTTCTCTTTTTCTTTTCTTCGGGTTTCTCTTCTAATACGATAAATTAAATTTTAGAATTATCGAGACGGTCTACTACCTAAAGTTATTCTTTAGTATTTATTATATTTTATTCTTATTTCTATCCTTCCTCTAAATCTTTCTTTAAAGTTTTATCGTTATTATTATTTAATTCTTCGAGTTTTCGAATTCTTTAGGCGATCTCTTCTTTAATATTCCCCTACTTTTTTAATAAATCGTTAAGTATAGTATTATTTTATACTAGATCCTTAAGGGACCCGGTTATATTATCCGGTATCTCCTTCTTAAATATATTTAATTATTATCGATTCATTATATTTTTCGAATAATAATTCCTAGCGATATAGCCCGGTTTATTATAATTATAATAATTTATTATTTTTTTACTCTCTTATTATTATTTACTCCTTTTATAAGATTCTTTTACGGGTCTCTTCTTCGTGAAATCGAGTTTTATTAAAGTATAATTATACGGGTTAAGTTTTTCGCGGCGGTAATAATTAGCCGAATTATATTCGTTACCGAAAACTTTTAAATATTATTATCCGTTAACTCCTCCGTTATAGTGTTTCTTTATTATATATTCGTATAGTTTATTATTAATCTTAATTATTTATTTTATAAATATATCGAGGTCCTCGATTACGGCTTTTATTTATATAAATTCGTCTTTTATATTATCTTTCAATCCTCGTCGATATATTATTATAAATATAGTATTATCCTAGTCCGTTAATATTATATAATATTAAAATTACACCGAGTAATCGGATATAGACCTTCGTTATATTAAGTATTAAATAATACGAACTATTATATTACTTTCGTTGGATAGTCTAAATATACGGCGAATCTCGGTTTTAAACTTAGAGAAATTCTCTATCTAAAGTTTTATTAATAAGTTATCGGTATCGTACACTATTTCTATATAACACTTTAAAAATAGTTTAACCTATTTCTATATATTACCTCTTATATAGGTTATTATAAAGATTATTTATTTAATAACTAGTATAATATTCTCGTTAAATATAAAGAATAATTAGAGTTATAATAACTAATTATTAAACTTCTCGCGCTCTTTATAATAATAATCTAGGCGGGCGACTTTAATACGGTCCTCTTTTTTTATAATATTATTTCTTTTTATATTATTTTAGGTATTTAGGGCTAGGGTCTTTATTAATTTTAAAATATTTATCCTAAAAGTATTTAAAGTATTAAGGCTCTCCGTTTAATACCTCGGTATAATATCGATAGAACCTAGATTAATACTCGTAAAGAGGAGTATTAAAGATTAAAGGATAATAGGTTTCGTATTAATATAAAATAAAACTAAATAAATTTAATAAATTTAATTAATAGTTTAATAAACGTTTATATTTAGAATTTATAATTAAAAGTCTTAAGAGAAGTTAAACACGAAGCTCCTATCTACTAGGAAAGTATATTATTTATATAGTAGAAAGAAATCGTATTAAGACCTTTATAGTCTTTTATAATAGTATAGTTATTAAGAGTTATTAAATATAGTCGCTTATAATAGCCTAGTTATTAAGAATTATTAAGTATAATCGTTTACTTAACGCTACGATCATGACTATAACTACCTCTATCGTGGGTTTAATTAGTCCCGCGCCAAGATCGTAACACGTATATATAATATTTTTTGAATTCGAGGTCTGGTTCGAAAACTTATTATAATACGATATATACGTAGGCTATTACTTTTATTTCTAATCTATAATCTAATCGTACGAAGCGAGATTATAATTTAAGGTTGAAAATAGTATTAAAATAACCTCGTAGAATATTAATTTATATACGGTTCGTAATATCGTATTAAAACTAAGGGATATAACGTGTATAAGTATCGATTTTAATATAAATTTTAATTCTAAAATCGGTTAATTTATCGTGGCTATCGACCGACTATATAAGATTTAAATTAAGGACGATAAATTCTCCTCTTTTTTATTATATATTTTATAGTCGTTATTCTACGATAGTTAAAAATAGATCCCTGTATTATTTAAATAATTAATTTTAAGATTATTAATATATAATATAAAAAGAGAGTAAAGCTTTATTATACGATATAAAAAGAGAGTAAAGTTTTATTATATAATATACTTAAAGACTAGCTAGTCTTTCTTCTAGAAGTATTTTATTAAATACCCTCGTTTTATACTCTATATAATATTTTTCCTAAACTCTTATTATATAAATTAATATATTATATTATCCGTTTATTTTGAAGCCTTTTAGTTATTCTCCCTTCGTTATAAATTTATATCTAGTCGAATTTATACGAGACTATCCTTTAATATCTTATAGTTTTTATTTTTTAATTAATTAAATATCTCTTAATTATAAGCTCCGAGTCGATAGATTATATATTAAATACAATCTCGTAGCTCTTCTAAGTCTTTTATATAAATAATTTATAGAGTCTCTTATACCTAAAGGCGCCGGCGGAGCGTACGAGGATTAATCTAGATAAATTTATAATTTTTAAATTATTTAATAACCTGTAGTTATATTTCTTTTAATATAAAAAGACGATAAAGGATCTTATCTTTATAGTCTTTAAGAGGTATAATTATACGACCGCCGGTATTATATTTAGGTATCTTATTCCTACTATATAATAAATAAAGTAAGTATAAAAAGAGGGAATTATACGAGTAACGACTAACCTTTGGCGTTGGTGATAAGGTAAGGTAGTTGATAAAACTGGATTTTAAAGCCTGCGCGGTGGGGCCGCAGATCATTTTTGGTTTTTGAAATTTTGGTTTTTGGATTTTTGATTGTGTCCTACCCTGGCCTATCGTCCGCCGTACCTGAGCTTACTCCTACGCCTTAGTAGGCTTAGATTATCGCCGCCCGGTAGGAAGGGAGGTAGGGGTGCGGTAGAGCGACGATACTGTAGTTAGGTGAGGGGCGAGGGCGTGGATGTAGAACGTAGAACGGATATAGGGAAGAGGATGTTGGAAGGATGAGGATGTTAGTGGGGTAAATGATACAAATCGAAGTACCTCCGCCTTACAGTAAAGCCGAATCTTGCGCTGCCTTCCGCCTGCGCCCAAGCCTATTTTGCGCCCCCAGGACCTTCCGTAGGAGGCTTGGCATAGAAATACAGTGCGGGGTATGTTTCGCTCTCTACCCTACTAGACATGATCACGAAACATTTCTCCCCCTTCCGCTTCTAACCTCGCAGGTGAGCAGCGGCTGCTTTAAGGTGAGCCGGGGTGAGCGGCCCTGAGCCGTGCCTGAGCCGAGGTGAGCTCCCGCGGGGCAGTGCAGGGGCGCAGTAAGCTGGTGCCTAAAGAGCCCGGCTTCAATTGCCTTCTTCGAGGGTTTCAATTATTGCTGCCTAGATATCGCCTTTTGATCCCGATTCAATCGGCTTTTGGTGTGGGAACTAGGCCCTTTCACTCAATTTATATTTTCAATCATTCCTTCACCTCTCTTATCCCATAATTTGGACAGCGACTAGACAATGCTACTGTAATACCTGTTAGTTACTTTTCGACTTTCGGCGAGGACGAGATAATATCAAGTCATCACGTCAATACCGTTCTCCTTGCAGGTTTGCAAAACGTGCCGGCTTAGATGTCGGCATGCACTCGCCTCGTGCCTGGGAAACAAAAGTTGTCAGAATGGCCT
>JAABUS010001531.1_pt1 | contig 49972 bp, 51 predicted proteins | sample 5560161 | NCBI WGS metagenome assembly JAABUS01 (sample SAMN10711885, study PRJNA513376) | rock metagenome | isolation source: Antarctica rocks | place: Antarctica: Victoria Land, Trio Nunatak nord | collected 2016-01-04 | reverse complement strand
TGAGGAGCGGAGGGGAGGGGGGGAGGGATTGCCTGCGTTGTGGGGTGGGTGTCTGGGTGGGATGCTTGGGGTGTTTGGTTTGTACAAGGGTCTTGCTTGCATGGTATCTGGTTTTCTGGTTGGGAGAGGGGGAGGAGGCGCATGTTCTGTCATTGTTACGGAGAGTTCTGGGGGTTTTAATGGGAGACGGCTGTGCGTTTGGCGATCTCTAGTGGACCTTCTGGAGCGCGTGCCCGAAAAACCTTGGATAGAAATCTTTTGGGTTGAATCACATCTCTGGAGACTTGCGGTTTGGAAGGCTTCAGCTCTGTGTGGATTGCAGCATCTGCGCAAGTAATACCTCCCTTGTGCACCAACTTAGAAAGCCCAGGTATAAAAGTCCTCCCAAGCATGGACCTGCCCCGGAGATACAATACTGTGCATCAAAAAGCCCTTTACAGAGACCAAACATCTGCGCTAGATGGATGCCCTTCCCTAGATAAAACAGCTTCCTCAAAAACATCAGACACTTCCAGTCTTACAAGCCCCTACCCCCCAGCAATAACCGCCAGCCCCTCATATATCCTCCTCTTCACCGCAAAGAACGAGCCCTCATGCGTCCTCGACCGCAGATCCGGCAACGACAGGCCTCCCCCCTCAACTTCAATCCTGCCGGTCCCCGACTTCCGCACCGCAACCAGCCCATCAATGAGCAACGTCCCCTCCCCTCGGAACTCAGCAGTGTGTCCTCCCGCTTGAAGAATCTTCCTTAAATCCGCCAGCCTCAGGTCGCCGACATGCAGCGGCTGAGCCACCGAGCGCGTCGCTGCGGCCATGCTCGCGGGCAGCACATCCAACAGCGGAGCTAGCTCAGGGGGCTTCATCATCGGCGACGCAACCTCGTCCGCTGTGGGCGACTTATGCGGATCCTTCTTCATGAGCTTCTGCTTCTTCCTCGTGGCCTCTGTTTGCGACTCGTCCTCGAGGGCCGTGGCAGCAAGGTGGCCGACGAGCGTGACGACGCCCATACCTTTGACATCCTGCCAGTGAAAACGTCGCACGAGCGCTTCGCTCAGCTTGACGGTCCAGGCGTTGGTGTCGACGCTGGCGTTGACGGTTTCGCCGTCGGCCGGGGTGTAGATGGAGGCTTCGCCGGCGCCGTCGGCGGGTCGGAGCTTTTGCCGGCAGTCGTTGGCGAGGTAGTTGGTCTCCGAGAGGCTGCCGCCGACGAGGATAAGTTTCTTGGGTTGGATGAGGGGGATGAGCATGGAGAGACTTCGTTGGTCGTGGAGGCCTGAGAAGTCGACGAAGCCGATCTTGGAGTGCGTCTCTACGACTGTGGTTTCCATCCTGACCTTGAAAGGGCCGACGGGAGTCTCTTCGACGTCCGTGTCGGAATCATCCGAGAAAGGATCTTCAGCAGCCGTGGCACCGTTGGCTTCAGCATCGCCGTTGGCCTGGTTCCTCCTTCGTGGATCTTGCATGGTTTGTCTTCGCTTGTTGCTTCCTTCCGAACCGCGTCTCCCAGCGCTATTTTGCATGCCCGAATCCTGCCACTTGCGTTTCTGCCCAAGTCTGGTCTCCTTGCCGTCTTCGTTGTCACGTAGGCCCTGACCATTGGTATCATCACGTTCTTCTGCTCTCAGATAGTCATCCGGATTGATAAGATCTCCAAAGTCATCGGCTCGGCGCCGCTTACTGAGGAATGGGAACATCTGCTCTCTCCCCTTCTTGCCACGAACGTCGTAGTCGTAGACTCTGGGTTGACGCAGCAAGGCATTGACCCCAAGCGTTTCTTTGTTCTGCCCTAATTTGTTGCGGTTGTTGAACTGCGCTACGACAGCTGAGGTGTTTAACGACTTGCCTTGCCGTTCAGGATCTGAAGCTTCAGATGATGATGAGCTAGTGGAGGATGCTTCATCAAGAGCATCGGCCGCAGTCTCGAGAGTTTTTCCGTCACTTGTTGGCATGGTGTTTTGTAGTCTTCGTTGCGTAGCGAGATATTGCTGGTACATCAAGAGCTCATTCCCTGCTAGCGGAATCCGTTCAGCGACGTTGAGGTGAAGCTCTCTGCCACCAGTATGCACTTGTTCAAGGTTCTGACCATCAGGGGCCGTCTCCATGGCTATACCGTCCTGCCGCTCTTGATACCATTGCCAAAGCGTCCTCCCCAAGCTGCTCTTAGCTTCGTTAGCTTCGCTAACAGTACCATAGTCTTTAGTCAGGATGATAAGGTTGGATGGCTGCGCCGCGATACGTTGTAGAACCTGCTTTGAGAAGCCCCATTGTAGAGAAGAATCGCTGGCTAATATGACACGGGGACCCTTCGCCGAGATAATCTTCTCAACCTGCGATTTGCGCTCCAAAAATTTCAAATACTGAAAATCGAAAGGGCCACTCGGCTTTCCAGCTTGATTCCGTTCGTTGTCCGAGACCTGCTTACTGTTCGTACGTTTATGCTGTTGGTTTTGATTATTGCTCGCCTCGTTTTCAAACTCTCTGACTACGTTCTCGTCCATCCATTCCAGCATGCTTCTTGCGTATGTCATGGTAGCTCCAGCGGTCTTGCTCGCCAGGTAGAGCTTTGCATCTCGCAATGTGCTGTCTTTACCACTCTCCCGGCTTTCTTTACGCCATGCTTGCCGCCATGTATGTTCCAATATGTATGCTAACTCGAGCACTCTTGCACTGGTGTCCGTCGGTATCAGCACAGTGCCTCCCTTAGCCACGGCGCTACGAATCATGTCTATAAGTAGTTCGTCCCTTTTCTTGCGACCACCAGCCAATGGATTCCTCTCGGCTCCTTTCGTGCTACATACCATAGCAGTTGGCTTCCGTAGCTGTTCAATAACCTCCGCACCGGAGCCACCCAACCACGCAGCTCCACCGAGGACGTTTTCTCGGACCTGATTCCAATCCACTGCATACACAATCGACTCCATGCCATGTTGTAGATGCCATATGGTCCCACCAAGCGTATGCCCTGCACTGTACGCCGTGATCGTGAGACCATTGAGAGGCGGCGAGAAAGGCGATGGCAAAGGCTGATGTGGTTGGGAATATTTCAGTGGATGTATTCGAGCAAAGTAGTGTGCAATTTCTTCAGATGTGGGCGGCTGTAGAAGGATGTTGAGGGAGCTGTCGACACCAGAGGATTGGTAGGAGTAAGCTGTGTCAAGTAAGGCGTCTCGCGGTATGACCGTGGAGGCAAGCGGAGCGGAAGCGTAGATGTCTTGTAGGAGAGTACGACCCAGGGATATGACAGGACCTGTCGCGTAGGCTGGTACTTGATTGAACTGTGGGAAATGCTTGCAGCAATGGGCGTAGGCAGCTAGGTGAGCCGGCGTTGCGTGTGTAAGTAGTATGATTGAAAGGCTGGGCACTTGTCTAGAGCGACGATGACGAGTCAGTTGACAGCCGTCGGAAGAACATCAAGCGATATCGTCAGATGGCACATCTCTTCCATTGAAATCCGGACTTCGCTATTTACAGCGTTGCCATGGAACTTGCAGCTGAATTGACTGCACCCTTCTGATTCTGAGCAGGAAACTAACAGGTCGGAGAACGCCTACCTCTTGAGCCTTTCTAGATGTTGTACGTCAAAATCGTCGTCCCAGCCGACGTCTATAAGGATCTTAATACCGCCTTCGAGCTCTAACAAAGACTGTGAGGCCTCCGAGCTCGAGTGAGTGCCCAGCAAGGGCGTAAAATTGAACATTTTTGGCTTCTTTGCGACTACCTAGATCTAAGAGTGCTGGCGATTGACCTATTGTGACTGAAATCCATGGCTAGAGCTGTATGTGTCGGCAGACATGAGCGTCATGCGAGGATGCGTGTTGTTCACATAGTTGATAACCCAGGAAGCTCGAAGGAGATACTTTCGTATCTAACGGCAAGCGCTTACGGACAGGACATCCTCCATATATCGAAAACGGTTGCAATGCATCCTAGGTAAGATCTCTACGACTGTTAGTCTAATTGGATCGGGCTTTCGATGGCTACTTGGAAGCGAAGTTTCATACAGGCGGAAGTAGACAGTGCTCAAAGCAGTTTGATCATGCAAGTTAAGCACTGTAGTTACACCCTAAACGCTCAACCCTTTATCGTGACCGGCATGAATGCATAGATAATTGGGGTCTTGGGATCGGATACCTCTCCCAAGGGGACGGCCATACGCAGGAAACAACAGAGGAATGTGCATGCTGTGTCCTTATTGGGGTATGCGAACCGAGCTAGCCTTGTGACCCTCCTCGAAGCGTACAAAGCAACAAATCGTGGTCGTCCATCGTCTGATCGCTCCGTACTTGCTCGCTTTAGATAGCATATTTCCTAGTCCACTCCCTAGCCGTGGACTCGTACCTCGAGCGATCGGTCTTGTATACGTGGGCGATCTCCGGAACTAGAGGGTCGTCTGGGTTGGGATCCGTGAGCATGGAGCAGATTGAAAGAAGCACTATTCACAAGTCAGCTATCGGACTTATCTATATCCATATGCCTATCTTGTCCAGGCTAAGGACATACCTTTGGAAATAGTAAGGGCGGGGCTCCACTGGTCACGAAGGATGTCCAAGCAGATGCTGCCGTTGGAGTTGATGTTGGGGTGGTAGATGCGAGTGGTGAAGTTGACCTTGGGTGGCTTGAAGGGGTAGTCGGTAGGGAAGTGGATGGCTAGGAAGAAGACACCGCCTGAGTATGGGCTGTCACCCTGGACTCGAGTATCAGCACGCGAGTTGTGTAGATGTGGTTGCGGCAGCAGAGCGGTTATGCTTGCTTTAGACTCCAAGTCGGCAACGCGGAATAACTTACGGGTCCCATGATTGTCGCTTGCCAGTGGAACTGTAGCACAAGTTGTCAGCAAGCATTCTCGTACGCAGAGAGCGTACTTCAGCATGAGACTTGCAGTCTCGCAAGGAGTAAAAGACATACCAAATCATCTCCGATGGGTCCTGCAGAGCATGATGAAGGAGGGTCGCGCCCAAGGTCAGCGAGTTCCCTAAGCGCAAGTCAGCGATACCCGACAGCAGAAGCTCCATCTGAGGCTCACTTGTTGATACGCTTCAAGGCCATGTCGTTGGATGTAGGACGTCGGGAAAGGTAGAGATCTCGTAGTATTGCTTAGGGGTTTGCTTTGTCAAGTTCTGGTGTGCGACAGGGTTGGTCAAGCGGTTGTTGGTTGTACGAAGTCTCGCTGGGTCTCCGAGGATGCTTTGATGGCACAAGCGCTAGCGGCGGCAAGAGGCGTCTTTTTATGGCCTCTCGAATGACGCAAAACTTCCAGCTCCCTTTCACTCGAAGCAGAGATGCTCAATATGTCACGGAAGACTCACTGGCGCAAACGTAGAGTGTTACTTCACAAGTGAAGCGAATAACACAGTCAAGTATGTGATCACGCACATGTGTCGATGTTCAATCTTACCTACAACAAGCTTATCACATCTTCTGGACACTGCTTTCATGCTTCTCACCGTGCATGTAACATCACAAATTTCTACCTTCTTCTATTGTTTTCCAACTATGACTCATCCAACGCCCTACCTTATGCCTATGCTATGTTTCGACCACACTTCTGTCTTTGGACAAACCATCGACGGTGCTAGGTTGATATATTGCAAATCCAAATCTGTCCTTGCAGAGTTATAATGAGTTTGAAAAGGTCAGTGAGCGACGAATCGAACATTTAGTACAGAGATAGGGGCTAAAGTACTACTGAGCGTTGGCCACGGAGATCTCAAGTGTGAATTTCAGATAAACGAGACCTACGAACAGCTTTGTAGAACCCGGCTTAAATCAAGACCACGCCTTCAAGAGGACATTTTGCGGAGGGTAACGTATCTTTATTGTCTAGGTCTTAGCTAAGTACGCATGCAGCTGCTCTGATGGATCTTGAGAATAAGCAGCAGCATAACCTTGGCCTCCTTTATTTTTCGTTTTTTGTTTTTCGGCTTCTTGTTCGCTTCCTGCTGGCTGCCTTGAATAACGCTTTACTGAATTGACGCGTCCAATGTAGAGTTTAGATCGACCAGAGATTGGAAAAGCCGAACAAAATCGTCGAGATGTAGGGAAAAGGCCGCTCCAAATTGCACTGCACCAGATTCCCAGATTGAGCACGAAAGATCCAGGCGGCGGTGAACCAGTCCGCTGCATCTGTCAAAGGAATACGGCTGGATCGAATGCTTGCGTGCGAAACACCAGGTTCATCGTGTCGAGCCATAGCTTAAGGTCGGGAGCGAGGGGAGCAATGACGGAGGCGGAGCTGCCCTCTGGACGTCGATCTTGGTATGTGTGGTAAAAGGAGCTGTAGATGGGGGATGTGAATTGCCGCGTGTTACGTGAAGATGGAAGAAGGGGGAGCCCAATGCATGTGGTATCGTATGGCGTAAAGGCTATGACTGTTGCCGGAAAATGCACGTAGCGCTCAACACCGGAGGTTGCTCTGTCTCCAAACGCCTTGTCAGAGCCCTGTGCCGCCCACTATAGCCTCCGTTCTAGGTTCCGAGTTCTCGAGCTGATTTTCCGTAACGCCAGCCATCAAATGGGTCATAGATCTCAACGTGAATGCGGAAGATGACCTCACAAAAGTCGAGGATAGCAGCAGGAATTGCTTGGGTCGGTGTTCGTATGTACAAGGTCGAAGTCGTAGGGGAGAGTTCTGTACATTCGTGGGTGATGTGAGAGCGTGAAACTTTTATCTAGCAAGAGAGTGGCGCATATTGCAAATATGGGACATCGGAAATGTTTATACAAAGTCGGCTACCAACAGCATATACCCAGTAAGGGAACGCTGCGGTCATCACGGATTATATTCTGATAGCGGCAGCATCCTGCGTAGGCTGCTGGGGTGTAGTACCGTTAGGTCGAGCCTGTTGCTTCCCCACAGGCCCTCGCTGTTGCCCGTAGGAGTTGCCTTGGGTTCGTTGATTGCGTTGAACGTTAGCCGTATTTTGCTGTTGGTATTGGCCACGGCCACCGCCTTGGGTGCGACTCTGGCCAGAGTATCCGCCATTCTGCTGGGCGCGACCACCTCGCGGCGCAACCCCGCCACGTTGGCTGTCGTTTCCTGGGGTTTGACGTTGACCGGCTGGATTTGAGATGGGTCGAGGGATGCTCTCTGGGGAGTCATAGACATAGAGTTTCTTGTCAATGGATTCTGGAATGGGCTGGATTTCTGTTCCTAGCTCCTGTTCAACTTTATATAGGTTGAGCCTATCATTCCACGTTATGAGGTTGATCGCCAATCCGAGATGACCGAAGCGGCCAGATCGCCCAATACGATGTAAGTAGGTCTCGGCGTTTTTGGGGAAATCGAAGTTGATGACGACGTTCACTGCCTGGATGTCAATACCACGAGTGAGTAGATCTGAACAGACAAGATTGCGGCAGACGCCGTTACGGAAATCATGGAACACTCGGTTACGATTATGCTGCAGCATACGAGCGTGAGAGTAGAAGCAGGAATAGTTCAGTTCGGTGATCTTCTTAGCGAGAAGCTCGACGCGATTAGTAGAATTGCAAAAGATAATAGATTGATTGATTTGGAGTCTCGAGAAGAGGGTGTTGAGGCAATGGACCTTCTGGCTTTCGTCGACATAGCAGTAGTACTGCGTAACACCTCGGAGCGTCAACTCGTCCATTAAGTTGATCTCATGGGGGTTGTTCAAATGTTTGTCCTATGCACTGTCAGCAACGAACGAGCGGAAGTACCAATGACCGACCTTGAAGGACTTGACCATGACGGGAAACGTTGCGCTGAAAAGCATTACTTGGCGATCCTTCGGATGGAATGACAGCAGTTCTTCGATGACTGGCGTGAATTCTGGAGAAAGAAGCTTGTCGGCTTCGTCCATCACGAAGCTGAGGCACTCGCTCAAGTCTGCAACTTTCTGTCTCGCCAGGTCTAATATACGCCCAGGAGTCCCAACGATGATATGGACCGAGTCCTTCAATCGTAAGATGTCGTCTTTGAGCCCGGTACCGCCGGTGGTTACCATAACATTGATACTCAGGTGCTTTCCCAAGGTTCTGCAGACCTGGGAAGTCTGAAGAGCAAGCTCCCTCGTTGGTACTAATATCAATGCTTGTATCTTTGAATTCTTCGGATTGATTCGTTCCAGTGTGGGAATGGCAAAGGCGGCCGTCTTCCCTGTGCCGTTCTTCGCTCTTGCCAAGATGTCGCGACCAGTCAAGGCAACTGGTATGGCCTCTTCCTGGATTGGCGACGGTTTCTCGAGACCGGCCTCGAAAATGCCCATCATGAGTTCACGCTTTATGAGGAAGTCTTCGAACTCGAGGCCTTTCGTGGCCGTGACATCCTATAGCTTCCGTCAAACATGACCACTCATATTGTTGGATTTTGAGTGTACCTCAGTCTGCGGTCGAACATCTTTCGTCGGTACTTTTAATTTCTCTTTCCATGCACCATCTGAAGTTGTATCACTGCCGTGAAAGAGTCAACGCGAGTCTTATACAATATCTCACCATGATGGTCATACTTGATCTGTGTGTTTCGAAGCTGGTCCACGAGCGCAGAGGCCATTGTTCTAAGCTGAGTGAGGGGAGTTCTCGTCTCGTAGCCCTGGATAGCCTCGCACCGCGGACTCCGTAGATTTAAGTGAGAGCCGTAAAGAAAGTAGTTGTCCTGCTGGGGGTGGACTTTGGTAGTAAAATTAGGAGCAGTTTCGAATATGGGAAGCTCTCGGGGTAAAAGTATCCGTCAAGTGGTTATGGGTGCTATGATAGAGCAGTGGCAAGGCGGTAGGATTCAGTAGTTATCAGTGTTGCTGATGTTCGTTTTGAATGGTTGCCTGTGTGGTGTTGGTATGGTCCAGATATAGCCCGTGATGGTACCACTGCGTTGTGAATTTTTGTGGAGATGGACTTTGAGGTGAATTGGAGGTGATGTCGTGGTCGATTGCGATGTGAGAATTTTCGTCAGATACAGGCCTGTTCTTGATGGGCTTGGGAACAATCATATCAAGTTTCTCCGAAGGTGGAGCGAAAGGCTCTGCTGCTAGTCCTCGCTTGTGGAAGGGTTACGCCTAGGGCTTTACGAGAGCTTTGATGGAAATGACTGACGCGTAGAGTAGTCGTGATACACTCTCTTGTTCGTCTCAGGCCTGAAAAGACCTGATATTACCAAAAGCAGACCAAATCGGGTGCGAGCGGAAGGCGTTACGGTGGCTTCAACTCCTATTTCAATGGCTAAACCCTCATTTTGCATGAAATAATTTGACTAGTCTACCGGCAATCGTCTGGTAGCACAAGAACTATCTGTCTCTCAGACGATATTCACAAGATAGCCAGACGGACTGCTCGCTCCACCAGATAGCCGCACTGAGGATACAGACTGTAATCCAGATACCTATAGGTATAATATGCACCTGAACACCGACGATTCTACCAGGTCGTTTGAAGCTTTGGATAGTCTTTCGAGTCAAAACCCAGATCAACAAAGACCGAGTCGTCTCCTACGAGCTTCCAGTAAGCGGATTGGACGCTAATAATAGTCAAACCGAGGGGAAATTTACCCTTCAGATGCTCCACACGTATCTCATCCTCGTGCTCTAATTTCTCCATCTCCTCCAACGGTTTATCTTTACCTTCGCCTTCATCTTGGTTCTGCTGATCAGTGGCCATCTCCAGTGCATTGTCTTTGTGGCCAATGAGAAGGAATTGCGTATTCACGTAATCGAGGTGCTTTGGCTGCAAAGGCATCCAGCGAAGGCTGCGGAACTCGCTCAAGATCCTATATGTGAGAAACGTTAGGCAAGATCATAACACGCCTTGACATTCCGCTTACTCTTGAGGGTACTCTGGACCTTGCGGCAGGTTTGTATTTGCAGGGCCTGAATAAGATGGATTCTTGACAGTAGTCAAAAAGCTACCGCGCTTCTGAAGCCCCATATCCTGCTGTACCTCGCCGATCTCGGAGGGTATCGTCAAGATGTAGGCCAGATGAGATTCGCGTCCCGTTGAGGTGATAGCATACACACCCTCCGCAAGCGGTGCCATCGCTGGACTATGACGTGTACCAGCAGTCTTGGTAGCATAATCTGAGGCGCCCATACTCGTCTTGAGATCTTCAAGGCTTACGTTCGCTTTCTCAACGAACGTCATGAATCTATCCTTGGGACTCTTAGGTAGGACCTTCTTGGGTAGCGCAAGTAACCTATTGTGGCCTGCATCGCCAATTGGTCCTTCTCCTAGCTTAGCGCCATCTATATGATTTCGGAGTCAGCGTTCCTTCTTGGAGTTGTTGTGTGGACACTTCAAGCATGTCATTCGAACATGCGGTCGCTAGACATGGCTTAAGTTCCTGAACTGCTCGGAAGGGGGGAAAAGATGCTGCAAAAGGATAACCTACGTGGCATAGGCCGCATGATGATATAGCTTCTTGCGATCTCGTCGGGCTTGCTTGGCTCATCAATGCCAACGCGACCACGCTCAAAGAAGTAGATGATTCCTTTCTCGAGGATGCTGAATGGAGTGGATTCCGCACGCTTTGAGGACTCTTGTACGGCGTTGTCTCCATTCGCTGCCTTGCTATCGTTGCCGGCTTCACCGGTAGTACCCAAATTGTCGGTGTCATCCATCTTTGATCCCTGTTCGGTAAGATTCTCACCGTTCTGAGCTGTGTCATCCTTCCCTTTGGTGCGTTCATGTTCTGGTTCGTCAGAGCCTTGGTTGCCGTCGCAAGTCTTAGTGCCACCATCCTGGCTTCCTTCGCGGGCGATTTGCGCATCAGCCTCGTCTTTTGGCGCATCTTCGTCCTTCATCTCAACGTCCTTGTCTTCTTCCTTGTCCTTCTTAGGCATGGTCTCCTCGATGGTAAGTTGTTCTTTCTTGTCTCCTTTCCTGCCACGCTTGGGTTTCGGGCTTGCCGTAGGACCGCCTTTGCGCTTGCTACCAGAAGCAGCGCGATCTCCCGCTGGCTTGCTTTGGGAAGAGCTAGGGCTGGAGCTCTGAGCGGCAGCTGCAGCCTGTCGCGCTGACGAGCGTGTCCCAGCCATATCGAGGATGGATGAAGTAATAGATATTCCTGGTGGTAAACGCAATATGTTGGCGCACTGCGAGTTGTAGTGCTTTACGAATGGGACTGCGCGATCACATCGATATGCGCTGTGATCATTTCGTAGGCCGCGTTTCCTACAGCCGGCGTAGCCGACAGAACAATAGCACAGATGGTAGTCGAAGGAGGATAGTCCTGAAGCAATATGGTGGTAAGAGGAGGAATGATTAGTGCAGAGACGTGCATATGTCGAGGTTCATGAAAGCATGCTACGTCATGCCGGCCTTTTAGCCCAGGAACCGGGAGCTTCCGTTACCTCGATATTCAGAATGTGGTTCACCCCGAGCAACTTTTGAAAATCAATTTTTTTTTTCGACCCGGGATTGCAAATATCATCAACCCCTCAACACCAACGCTATTGTTTGATCAAAAATTGCTCTTATATAGAATTATTACATTTATCAATACTGCTGTAGATTTTCAAGATCTTAAATCAATTTGCGACCAAAGTTACATGCGTAATTGTGATTTTTAACACTTCGCCTCGGCACATTTTGGGCACTTCTACCAAGCCCCACCAAGCCCCACCAAGCCCCCATCAAGCCCCCATCAAGTCCCTACTAAAAAGTCTTCGCACAGCAATAGCTAAACAACATCGCATCTACAATGCTCAAAATTGAAGACGCTCAATAGACACGTTGTTAGCAGTAGTTGAACCAGATTTTTAGTAATTTGGATGGGTTGGTGTTGAGGGATTAGTGGCATTTGCAATTTCGGGTCGAAAAAAAATTGATTTTCAAAAGTTGCGGGGGGTGTGAACCACATTCTGAATATCGAGGTAGGTCGGTGCCGTCGGCAGATTGTGGGTTTCATGCATGGATGATGGGGTTGACGTGCATGCACTTCGACGGCTCCAAATCATACTGGAAAATTGCAAAGGACAGGCCCATAAACGTCCATAGGCCTCTCTAATTACAGACCTTACCAGGTCCATCAGGAACCATATTGCCATGCTTAAACAACAATGTTCGTACATCAGGTCGCCGATAGTATACAGCTAGAGAACTGGGTATAAGAGGGACGAGAACCCGTCCTACAGAGTATAGACATAGGAAGCAACAGCAATCATGCCTAAAGTCGCTCCGCGCTCCCAATGCTCCAAAATGCGCACGATCACATAAGATCGCATCTGCTCTGCTTGCACTGCTCATAATATCCTTCCTCTTCCTCTTTGCCTAACGCCATGCCTTGCTTCTTCAGGACGCCTTTGACACTCATGTTTTGCTTTCCAGGACCATGCAACCATCTCAACTTCTGCATCAGCCCGCCGTCGGTGTTGTCAAGGCTTATTGTCCACTTGCCGCTGCTGACCTCGACTTTGGTATTGTCACGGGGAAAATGGAACTCCGGGAGGAACACTTCTGTGGGCACGACGTCCGTGGCAGCGCTCTGGCTTTCTAGAGCCAACGTAAACGTCGCGTTGCGTAGATCAAAGCCGTACGAGGTGACCTTGCCATATGTAGCAATCGGACTCGGACGTACGTAAGCTTCTGCCGCTCGGTAACCAGGTGTGCTTCCAATTTCCGGCGGGGTTTTGGACCGTTGCAATGATATCGAGGGTGCCTTAAGAGTGTCCTTGATGGTTCTGGGAGACACTAGTGAGCTATTGGTAGATCGACTTTGTGAATATGAAGGCGAGGTTTGGTCGACTGACACTGTGGAGGTACTTGCTGACTTATCTGCGTTGGCCGTAGGATGCACAGGTAGAGGCTTATCGTCTAGTGAGAATATAGAAAGATCTTCCCCATTCCACATGTCGCCCCACTCATGGTTGTTCTGAAGTGCTTAGCAAAGATTCTGCTCGGTAGGTAGAAGACAATATGTATGCTTACTATAGCCGTATAAGTCCACAGGGTGAATCCATTCGCACCGCTGCCCTCGATGGCAAAGTGATTCGCATCCATAGCCGATGACTGGCTCGAGTAGTCCCCTGTCTTGTATGCATACTTATCATCCATATCATAAGGAATACCGATCTCGGTGAAAACACAAGGATGGTTCCCTATGTAATCAGTCCCTTCCTTTCTTATGGCCGACAGCTGGTCCCGCAGACAATTGCGTATGGCAGTCTCCCCAATCTTGATGGCGAATGCTGGCGACAGGTATCTACCCCGTAACAGCCCGAAAACGTCGACATTCCAATAACGGTTCCTGCCATGTTCAGCTGATTGTTTGCTGCCTCTCTATGGCGGACCTACCACTTCTTCATCATTAGAGTTACACCGTCGTAATAATGTGGCGAAAAAACAATGTCTAAAGTATCGTCTTCGGTGCCTTTCAGAGACGGTGGAATTTCCAGAACAGGAGGCTGACAGAACATAATTGCATCCGAATGAACGTTTTTGATAGTTTGCCTGTGTTTGCGATAATAGTCCATAAACCAATGATTTGTAAAGTATTCATAATCAACCTTCTCGCCAGTCTTGGGATTCCTGGCAAAGTAATCCTTTTTCAACAATTGATCACTCGACGGGTCCCAGATTCCATGCTGAGCCCAAAGACATTCGCCGAGCTTCCAAGCTGGGTCTCTTTTCCACCCATAGTAAGTATCGTCATAGTCTGCCGAAAGCCACACAACTTCACCCTTTGGGTCCACTAGTTCAGTACCTGATTTGTAGGGGCCCATGCCGCCAAAGTCCCAGGTATCAATCTCGCAGGCCCTTCCCGAACCAGTCAAGATTGCTTGCCAGCCAGTTGGCGATGTCCCTTTCTGGAGCTTCTGTTCAGACGGTATTGTAGAAATATCCTGCCAGCCAATCAGGCCTCTGTTCGGCTCGTTCATGCTCTCCCATCCTATCACCACGTCGTTCTCAATATCACCAGCCTCTTTCATTCTTAACGCCAGGTGCCCGCAAGCGCCCAAGAAATGATCTTGCAGGTAGTCTTGGATATTCTTGCCGTCGATGATCGCTTTTGGAGCGAATTCCTTACCTCCGAAGAACAACGTGAATATGAATTGGCAGGCCAGTCGCGTATAATTCGTTGCCCAAATCATTTTTGGAAATGTCGCTGGATCGGACCATGTATTATGGACCAGGGCGGCTTGTGTCGCTAGCATTTTCGTCGGATCCAGACCCACAGCGTAGAGTGTCCACATTGGGGCACCGGAACCACCAGTGAACCGAGACCAGACATCCTGGTGAGGATCCATGAAAATGTAGAACCCATATTCCTTCGCCAGTCTCAAGATCTTGACGGTATGCTGGCACCATTCCTCATCGTACTTTCCCGGCCCAGCATGCTCGATGGCCTCCCAGGTGAATATGTATCTTATTGTATTGTAGCCCCAGCTTTTCAACCTTGAGAAGTGTGTGTGAGCTTCTTCGACGGCGAATGGTCTGCCAACGAATGATAGATCGTCACCTTCGAAGAAATGTTCAGGCGTAATCGATGGCACATTCGGCGAAAGTGGGAATTTTGCATCTCCAGCCACATTGATTCCCCTTATAGTGACTTCCCGGTTCTGCGTATCACGAAAAGTACGTCCATCAATGTGGAGTCGAAGGGGCGCCATGTCGATTAACGACTTGTGAACGGCTAGACTCTCATCAAGTCTGCCGTACTGCCATGTTCACTTGCAGATCGGTCGTAGCCAGATCCAACAGCGTTCGAGATTGATTGAACCAAGTTAACGAACAGGTTCAAAGGGCGCTCAGAGGGTCTGAGGTCGACTGAGCATTGCACTGTTGCAATAGCATACTTTGGCACTTAATCCGGCATGGTGGTCATGATCGCTTGGATCATGATGACCCCCTGCAGCGGATTTCGGGCCGCCTCCGCAACGCCAAGCCAGAAGGACATAAAGTAATTCGAGCACACACAACATGTGTTGGCCTTGTCTTGGAGGCTTGCTTACTGTTCGTGCTAAGCCATCGAGGATCTACTAACATGGTTACAAGCTGATTAGAGTATGTCAGCGGCCAGATCCGCGCTCAAGGCCGCCAAATCGGCCTTGGATGGGCAGAAGTATGACGAGGCCATCGAGCAAGCGAACGTTGTGCTCAATGCCGACCCCAAGAATTACCATGCGTATGATAGCGAACCTTGACGTCACGGAGTTACTACACTAACAGTAATCTTCCCAGTAATGTATTTTTGGGGTTGGCCTACGACAAGCAAAACCATGATGACCAGGCAGAGAGGGCATACAATGCGGCTGCCCATGTCAAAAGGAACGACGCTCTGGTATGGCAAGGCTTCATAAGTCTGTATGAAAAACAGGCAGACAAAAGGCTAGGCGAGTATCATGATGCAGCGCTGCATCTTGCTCAGCTCTACATGGACGCGGACGACAAGATCAGGTCTCAAACAGTCATAGATAAATATGTCGATTTCGCAAGGAAATGTGGGTCGCGAGCACAGTATAAACATGCGTTGGAAATCTTGCTGCCCACGAGTCCGATATACGAATTTCTTGAAGGCCGCCTTCTACGTCCTGCTTACACATATACCAAGATAGCCGACATCGTAGAGGACGAAGAGGGGGAAGAGATCAATATGGAGATCGGACAGCGCCGAACCAGGCTTGGAGCTAGAATTGATCAAGTGACATCAGATGTCAAACGGGAAGTCCTGCAAAGGAGCCGGCTTGAGGAATTGTTCCAATGTATCATCGACTGGTCCGATGACGATGAGTCTAGGCGTCGGTATGAAGAAAAGATCCTCCAAAGAGCCTATGACACTCTGGAAATACTGCCCACGGAGGATAAAGCCGAAAAGCGGGAACATGTGGAGAAATTGGCCCAGGGCCTGGTAATCTTGAAGCATCCATTCCCATTGGCATGGAACATCGTCCTGGAATGGAAAGACGTCGAGACAATTGTACAGTCAGATGTCGGGCTTTTGAGAGGGTTCATCGACCTTTTCCCTCAAGACGGGCTTAGCAAAGTGCTGCGAGGATATCTGGAGAGTGAGATTTCACCTTTCCCGACGCCTACAGCTGAAGCACTGAAGGAAACGGAGCTAGGAGGCTCAGAGGAGCAAGATGTCTCCATTGCGTTGTCGGCGGAAGATCGACTCATGCTAATGACCGAAGGTGCCGAAGAAAATTCATCATCTGTTCTTGCTAAGCGAATAATGGGAGAGTACTACCTGTACCTAGAAGAATTCGCAAGCGCAGCAGACATAGTAAGGAAAGCACTCACATTGCTATCTATTGAGGTCCGCAATACTGGCCTTGCGTTCCAAGACATCGCTGATGCACTCAACATAATTCTAGCGACAGCTTTGGTCCAATATCAAGCACCACGAAACCATCCTGAAGCCAGAGAGCTGTTCGAAAACATCTTGCATCGAAAACGAACAAGTACGTCAGCCTTAGTAGGCGTGGGATTGATCCTTGAAGAAGAGGAGGAGTATGCAGACGCGATTACCTTCCTGGGCCGAGCGTTGGAGCGAACTTCAGAGGTCAAAGTCAGAGCAGAGGCTGCTTGGTGCAAAGCACTCAATGGAGATCCTGGGCCTGGTCTGGAAGAGCTTGAGGCTTGTCTTGCGGAGCTGAAAGGTTCAGACACATCAACAAAAGCCTTGCGAGCTCAGACATTTTATCGTAGTGGTGTTTGTTTGTGGACTCTAGACGACTCAAACGCTGCTAGGAGAGATCGCAACGGGGCCTACGCTCGTTTTTTGGCATCAATACAGGCGGATATGAATTTTGCACCTTCATACACAAGCCTCGGAATCTACTATGCCGATTATGCCAAGGACAAGAAGCGTGCCCGAAAATGCTTTCAGAAGGCGTTCGAACTCTCTTCGTCAGAAGTCGAAGCGGCAGAACGCCTTGCTCGGGCGTTTGCTCGAGACCGTGAATGGGATTTCGTAGAAGTCGTAGCTCAGCGCGTGGTCGAGTCAGGCAAAGTGAAACCTGCACCTAGATCCAAAAAGAAAGGGATTAGCTGGCCTTTCGTTGCCTTGGGCGTAGTCCAACTTAACAATCAAGACTATGCAAAGAGTATCGTCTCCTTCCAATCCGCACTGCGGTCCTCGCCCGAGGATTACTATAGCTGGGTAGGGCTTGGTGAGAGCTACCATAATTCGGGCCGCTACGTTGCGGCTACCAAAGCCTTTGAGCAAGCTCAGAGGATAGAAAGAGATCCGAGATCCAATCATCTTGAAGGGACCTGGTTCTCGGAATATATGCTCGCTAATGTGAAGCGAGAGCTAGGCGACTTCGATGTAGCCTCACAGGGATATAGAGAAGTTCTCGCAAAGAGACCTGAGGAATTTGGAGTTTCCATAGCACTTTTGCAGACTCTCGTTGAGGGTGCTTGGCATAATCTTGAACTTGGCTTCTTCGGACGTGCTTCACAAGGTGCAGAGGCATCGATCAAAGTTGCTCAAGGTATTGCGGGAAATCGCGACGACGCTTTCAACTTGTGGAAAGCAATTGGGGACTCTTGCTCGATCTATTCATGGATCGAGAAAAGTGCTATCGAAGCTCCTATACAAGACCTCCAACAGCTCCTGGGATCTGGCATAGACCTCGAGAAGTATAACATCCTCGCAGATATTGACCAGCTTGGAGTAAGTGCTCTGAAGGACATGTCAGTCAAAGACGGTTTATACTCAGCTCAGGCCGTGTGTGCACACACAGCCATCTTGGCTCAAAAACGTGCTGTTGTAACCAGTACTACCGACTATCATGCACGAGCCGTCGCATGGTACAACCTTGGGTGGACAGAGTATCGAGCTCATATCGTGACATTGGAACAGCATAGAGACGATACAAAGAAAAAGCCACTGAGATTTCTCAAGGCCTGCGTACAATCCTTCAAGAAGGCCATCGAGCTCGAAGCAGGCAATGCGGACTTCTGGAATGCTTTGGGTATCGTCACAATGGAGATGAACCCCAAAGTGTCCCAGCATTCGTTCATTCGCAGTCTCTATCTGAATGAGAAGAGTGCTCGGGCCTGGACAAACCTTGGTACACTCTACCTTCTTCAGAACGATCTTCAGCTCGCCAGTGAAGCCCTGACTCGAGCACAGTCCACAGATCCGGAGTACGCTCATGCATGGCTTGCACAAGGCCTCTTAGCTCAATGTCTGGGAGAGACCAGCGAGGCTGCCAATCTCTTCACCCATGCCTTTGAAATTGCCGATTCGTCTTCCATCTTGGTGAAAAGACAGTATGCCCTCTCGGTCTTCGATGACCTCCTGAGCTCGCGGTCGGCATCGGAGAATCTTGCGAACCTACTTCAGCCGCTGCTTGCTGTGAGACACCTACGTCAACAAACCTCCTCCGACATGGCCTTCCAGCATCTGCTGGCGCTTTTCGCCGAAAGAGTTGGTGATCATGAAACAGCAATGCAGGAGTTGAGCGAGCTGTGCTCGAAGCTCGAAGTAGAATTCGAGAGCTCAGAGTCTCCAATCACACTTCTTCACTTCGCGCAGGCCAAGAGTGATCTTGGTCGGGCCCAGCTAGCGGAAGGAGATTTCAATGCTGCTATTGACAATGCACAAACAGCACTTGATCTCACTGGCGAAGAAGGAATCGAGCGAGGGGCTCGCCAGAGAATCCGGCTTTCCGCGCATCTCACTGCTGGTCTAGCTTGTTTTTACCAAAATTTGACGGACCAAGCGATAGACATGTTTCGAAGCGCGCTGCAAGAATCGCAAGGCAATCCGGATATAGTGTGTCTCCTGGCTCAAATACTCTGGGCGAAAGGTGGCGAGGAGGAACAAAACGTGGCGAGAGAGCAGCTATTCGACTGCATAGAGAATCACTCTGGCCACTTTGGAGCCGTTACGCTTCTGGGCGTCATCGCCATACTCGATGACGATGCTGACACCATAGACGCCGTTGCTGCAGATCTGCAAAGCTTGCGGACACGGGAAGACCTTACCCCCCAACAACAGCTGAAAGTTGCGCAGCTACTGACAGCAATAGCGACTGCCAGTCCAGGTGACCATGACAAGGAATCATTAGAGATGTCGCAAGCAACCACAGCCGTGATGCTTGCACCGTCGCAGCCTCATGGGTGGATAGAACTCTCGAATTTAGTTGAGGAATCATATCCGGCGGAAATGGGAGTACTCACCGCCAGAAGATCGGTACCGCCTAGAGGCTCTTTAGATGCAGAAGCCTTGTGCAAGGCTTACGCTGGGACCAATCGCTTAGACGATGCACAAAGAGCGGTGATGGTGGCGCCATGGACTGCCAGCGGTTGGCAGGCGCTGGCGTGAAGAGATCCTGTGGGGACGCAAGGAAACGACCTCATGAGGCAACTGAAGGAAGTCATCAGCGTGAATCGTGCATTTCTAGGCGTCTCCGAAAGGCGGAATCTTAAAGACCATGGCAACATTAAAGAAGTGTCGCCCTTCGATGTGGCATTCTGAGAAACCACCGAACAGCCTCTTCAGGTGTTGCTGTCTGAGCGTTGTCTTTCCATCACTTTCAAGCATTGAGTCTTCAATTCTTTAACTCCAACAACTCTGTCCCAATTCTGTAGTAGTCTTTGCACTTCAGCCCAGTCGTTATCCGCCTCTTCACTCTTCCCATCATCCAGCATGCTTTGCAGGCGCTCGGGCGCCCCCAGCACCCAACGCACAGTATCCCGTTGGGCTTTCTTCGCCGCCACAGCATCATCTCTTCCTCCCTTAGAGTCCTTGTCCGCTTTCGTCATACTCTCGTCTCGCGAGCCCGCCATCGTCTTCGCCGTCTCCGCTATAAGCGCAATCGCCGGCGAAAGCGTCGAAGTTGTCGGAGTGAGCGGATCCATATTCGTCCGCATCTGCAGCGTAACCCACCCACATCAGTCCTTCTCTGCAGTCAACCTATGAGCAGGGCCATTCCATACCCTCCGAATGGTATCCGTCGCCGTGATCAACTTCGAATAATTGTCGTAAACCAAAGCTTTCCTCTCCCCATCCAAGCCTTTGATCTCTATCCCACTCTAAATCAGCCCTCCCATCTCTTCTCTCCTAAGAGGTAGCAGGGTATACCATTGATCAAGCCCCCCTCAACCTGCAATACCCCCTCCAGGCCCTGCCCCGCCAGCACCCCCCTTACGTATGCCTCCGCGTCAAACCCCTCCGCATCGAGCTCGCTCTCTTTCACGTCTGCCTCTTCATGCTGGGCGCTATTACTGGCGTCGACGGGAGCGGCGGATTTGAGGTTGTAGTAGTCGCGGAGGGCGGTGCGGTTGCGGCGCTGAGGTGCTTGGGATCGAGTGGGAGAGGCGGTACGCGAGAGGGTGGGGGTTGCGGGGGTGGAGGCTGTGGGGGTTGGCGAGGTGAGGGAGGTTGTGGAGGGGCGGGGGGAGGCGATTGTTGACATGGTAGAGGAGAGCTGGTCGTGATACTCCGTACGAGTACTTAAAGGGTGGACATGGGTAGAAATTTGGGGGGGAAGCTGTGGCGCTGGCTAGCCGCGGATTAGGCGTTTTGGGGGCTGCTTAGTGGGGTTCCTTTGTTAGCTGAGTGATTGACTCGGGGGCTGACAGTCCGCACCCACATCCAATAAATATTTGTCGTCTCGACTGAACGCAAGAGTCGTCTGTTGGTGGTTGAGTCCAGACCAGAGGTCATCATCACATACATACCTTAGACGCGAGACTAACCACTAAATAAGGTTCCCAACCCCAACTTGCGGCCATTTGCACCATGTTGTTGACCGAGCCCGTGGTTTGAGGACGGTGAATCAACGATAGGTGGAGCTGTCGAGTATCTGTGATACCAACGGATACTTTGATACGCCGCATTCCTCGTTGACACGCCAGCGCCATGTCGTCTTGGTCTCCGGCTGTGCTCACTCAAATCTCCAACCAGCTCACCAGCACCAAAGGCCTCACCCCGTCTCGAGCCTGGCTCGAAACTTTCCTCACAACCCAGAAGCCTACCACGCCAGTCCCGGCGCTGACGTCCACTGCTTCTTTCCGTCTACTTGCTTCGGATATCTCGAGGTCTCACGACCGCAATACATCAGCAGCCTTTCCTCATGACGTCTCCAATGTCAACTTCAAAGAGCGAAAGCTCCAGAGCCTAGTTGTAGTTCAAGTTCTAGCTGTCGAGGACATGAGCAAAAGTCGGTGGGAACAGATCGAAGCTATCGAGGCATTGGAAAGGGGAGAGGGCACAAAGGGAAGAGAGATCATTCGCGTGGTGCCGACTGAAGTTGGGGATAATGCCGAGACCGGTGTGCAAAAAAGCGGTGGACCACATAAGCTGCTTCTACAGGACGTGCAGGGCAACTGTGTCTATGCTATCGAGTTGAAAGGGGTGGATGTTGTAGGGCTGGGAATGAGTATCGGTTGCAAGATCTCACTCAAGAATGTGGTAGTTGCGAGAGGCGTGGTGCTGCTAGAGCCAGGGACAACTAAGATTCTGGGTGGGAAAATAGACGCCTTGCATAAGGCGTGGAAAGAGAATAGGAAGGCCGAACTCAAAGCAGCTATCGAGGCCAATGAAGGAAGGGCTCGGAGACACGGCTGAAAAGCTGACGTGTAATGAGCACAGCGACTCTAGGCCATTCACGGTAAGCTTACCGTTATATCTCTATGCTCGCTTCCCATCACAAGTTCTCATGGACCCTGAAATTCCATACGCAGAGCTTCCTGTCGTAGAAGCTTGTCGAAACCACAATAAAGGTGGGTGACTGCCCGTCCGAGTCGAACTGAGCATCGATGGCATAGTTCATGCTCTCGTGTTCTTCGAACCGAGCTGCTACCTCGATTGTCCATTCCTCTCTTTTCGATCGACGTATCCTAAGTATTTTCGCTCCTGCATGCATACAGCTCGCTACAACGGTAAAAGTTACTTCATCTCTGGGATCCACCATGGAAATCTCTTTGTTCATCAATTTCCATACACCTCCGTGGAGTCGCTTCTCGGCCAGGACTTGAAACTTGGTGCTATTCGGTGACGTATCAATTGCCAATACTCGGACGTACTCGTCATAGCTGCCTGTCAACAGGAACTCCGTTTTTCCTTCATCGAAAGCGAATAGAGGAGCAATGGCAGTGACTCCGGCCATATGTATCTTCGTATCGAGGCTGGCCGGGCGGCAGTCTGCCTCTTCTGTATCCGTGCTTCCCCCGACACTCAGCTGGTCCGATTTGAGGTTGTGCCGGCAAATGGCAGAATCATCTCCACCAGAATATAGCTGCAAAAACTCTGGGCCACTTGCTCTTGTTGACCAGGCCACGGTCCAAGCTTCCAATGAATGGCTGGTAAATGTCCGCATGGAGCTTTGACGAGCTTTGTAATCAAACATCACTATCCGACCATTCGATAGCGAGGCTGCTAGGACCGGAGCATCTACCTCTGGCGGAGTCCATGCCAAAGCTAACACTAGGATGGAAGTATCGGCAAGTTTGATAGTCTTAACATGGTGTATAAGCTCCGTATCCCGATGCTCAACTACGAAGAGACATATGGCTCCAGTACTCGCTGCAACTGCGAAGAGGTCCGGCTCAGTGGGAGAAAAGTGAAGATCCAGCACAGCGTAAGGGGTATTGATGGTGTAGATTGGCGAACTGCTCCAGTCAGGGCGAGATCCCTAGCAATGACAGCAATCAGCTGCACGGAAAAAGAGCTTTCACGGTGTGGCGCTCAGAGCATACATTGTTGGTCTATCATGACATCCTCTATCGAGATTGAATAAGATCAAGCTGCCACTTCGAGATTGCTCTCCTTGCTCTGCCGCCTGATCATCGTTGCCATCTCGTGCTAGGTTCTCGTGATCCCCCAAATTTAGCGAATAGGTGCCAACAACAAAATGATCTATGGAATGGAATTCAAGGCAGCTCGGGGGAGCATCTATGGTCATGGAATAATCTGACTGAATGAGAGGTCCCTCGGACGTCATGTTCGACTTTACCCAAGCGAAAGCTTGGAAAGAATCATGTCGCCCTCAGAAATGGCTCGGTTACCTTATATATACTCTACTTTTGGTACAACACTAAATAAGATACATGTAATTTTGCTTTCCCAAGACAAATTGCGGACCAAGCTGTCACCCACGCCTTATGACAAGATACAGCCTCAGCGAGTAGATATGTCAACCTCTACTCTGACAAGTATCCTCTCCCAGCTCCGAAACAACAGTCTCTCCAATCCACAAGAAGTGTCTTCTCTTCTTACCAAAGCGAAACGGCAGCTTCTAAACCTTAACGCCCTCCTTCCCTCACCCAGCACCCCACCTCAACTTCTCTCCCTTGCTCGGCAAACTCTAGAAACTGGTGCCTTGTTATCCATTCGCCTTCACGAACCTGACGCCTTCACACGATATTACCAGCAACTCCTCCCCTTCTACGAGCTGCATGAATCATCCTTCGAAAGCAACAACAGCGGGCAGCGAAGCAAAGTCACAGGATTGTACTTGCTGCTGTTGTTGACAAAAGGAGACTATGCAGGTTTCCATACCGTTTTAGAAGGGCTCGAGGTCGAGAACGAGGGCAAAGGCGGGCTGCAGGCCAATGAATACATACAGTATCCTATCAAGCTGGAGAGGTGGCTGATGGAGGGGAGCTACGATCGGGTATGGCGAGCGACAAAACGGGAGGGAGTACCGAGCGAGGAGTACGGTGTGTTCAGTGAGGTCAGTACTGCTACCATCAGAAGCTTCCTCCGCCAAACCAAAACCGCTACCTGTCCCCATGCTCAAGAGTTCCACTAACATCTGTCTCTTGCAGGTTCTCGTTGGCACGATCCGCTCGGAGATTGCATCATGTTCAGAAAAAGCATATTCGTCATTACCGATGGCGAGCGCGAAAAACCTACTATTCCTTGATAGCGAAGGCAGCGTGGTAGAATTTGCACAAGGAAGGGGATGGGTTGTGAAGGACGGGAGAGTATACTTTCCCCTACAACAAGAAGATCAAATGGCGTCCGAGAAAGATATCTTGGCTGCTAGTGGGCAAGTCATTGAGAACACGATCGGTTACGCCAGGGAATTGGAGATGATTGTGTAGCCTACTTGAACCAAATTATTGAAAGCATTTAGCGAGCTCCTATTTATCCTTTTCTCCATTTTCATTAAAGCATGGCATGGTTGGATTAGTCCTGCCACCCTCTCCATGGTCATACCATTGATGAATGACATGGACGCGTAATAAACCGTCATGGCGCATGCACTATGATAGATTTCCATCTTCAAACCATTTGCTCACACCAGATTTCCCACTGCTCGTGAAATGTCACAATATTAATGAACCTTCGCTCTCAGCCGGATGACCGCAAAACAGGACAAAGCCCGCTGAATGACAGCCATGGGGGTTATCCGTCTGTCGCCCGGTATTGGTATTTCTCAAGATTGGAGCGATGTGATCTTCAGTACCCCCTGCTGCTTGCTGCGTTGCAGATCTTCTCCCGTGTATGGGCAACCATGTAGCTGTTCATGAAGACTGTAAACTGGCATGGGACAATTCGGGGAAAAACACCTCGTCGATGGGGACGAGGACTACATATCTGATGATTCTAGTTTCTACGGTCCGTCATCCTCGATTTCAAGCGAAACATACACTGACCATTCTCTTCGCACCAGGTGACGACTCATTGCGCACGTCTCTAACAAAACGAGCCCGCTCCTTCGACCCCTCAACCTACTGGTCCTCCCACAACCTCCGCCTCTTCACCATCGCCGTGACCGCAGCCACCAAACCAGCCAATCCTCCACCCACCACCTCCGCCTCCCTCCACAACCCCTACGCCAACCTCCCCAGCGGCCGTCAGTTCTCCGAGATCGTCTCCGCCTTTCTCACACGTCTCCCGCCATCCGTCACCACCTCCGCCAGCATCGGTAGTCCCTGGATCTTCATCGCCAACCCGCATGCCCCCAACCGCGCTACATCCGAGGACTGGGCCGGCTTCACCGCCAGGGGTACAGAGCTCCTAGACGCACTTTCAGCTGCCAGGGCGGATATCGAAGCGTCGATGCCAGGCAAGGCCAAAGGGACTGTTACGCGGAAGGTGACCCCGTTGCGAAAACAAGTCGAGAAAGATCTGCTTGCTGCGGCGAAAGAGCGGGAATGTACGACTGGGAAGTGGATGCTGTTTCCCACTGTGGAGGATGTGGATTATGTATGGGGCAAAGTGGCCAAGGGGACGGCGGAGAGAGAATTGGGCATTGCGGCGAAGGTTGCGGCGAGGGAGGATGGTGGGGAGGGAGACGGTGGGGCAAGGAGGCTGATATGTGTGTATACGAAGGATTTTGCGGACGCGGAGGATGTGAAGAGGGTGCTGTTGGGGCTGAAGGGACAGGGCCTATTAAGGGGCGATGATGGTGGGGAGGGAAGGGGGATTTACTACAAATGTGGTGAGTGCTCCTGTTCTCTGGTTGCGTTGTGGTACTGGGTAAAGTCCAAGGTTACATTTGCTGATAAAGATTGTAGACGCTTTCACGCATCTAGGCATCAACTCAGGGAATGAGTGGGGCATCAAGGCCAGCTTGTTCTCGTCGAAGGATATACTGAGCGGCATCACGAAAGATTAGGCTGCACAGTGGGGAAAATTGCAAGCTTGGGACTTGGCGAGCTTCTACAAACGGGCGTGGCTTCGTTTCTTTCATAGCTATATACCCGATTTGCGCTTCAGTTATCTATCCTAACCATCTGGGTGCTTCGTTCGCTCAAAGTAGAATTGCTTCTGGTCCAGCCTCATTCGCCTGGTACTGGTTTTCGCCCATATAATGGATGACCTAAGGCTCGATGAATTTGGTTAAAGACGTCGATAATAAACCTGCCCGAACCCCATATACCATCAACTGCACTGGAAATCCGAAAGTGGTCAAAACACTTTGGGAATAGCAGTTTACTGAATGTCGGACGCTACATGATGAAAATCCTCGCTAAGGCTGCCTAAGCCGAGACACATGGTAGATGTGATCTTGAGAGTTTCCTGCCTTAGTACGTGGTCCTGGAACAGATTACAGCACGTATTGTAGGCAGAGGAGTCTTTCCAGGCCTCCGCGAGCTCGCGATGCGACATCTGCAAGGTGCCAACGTTTGCAGTCTCAGGAATAGGCGCCTCCCAAGCTTTCGAATCTGCGATATCGCCTTGACTTGAAGATTATAATTACCATAAAACGGATCACGCGAGCTTACAACGTGATATGGACAGAGGTCCTCAACGTTCCCTGTCTCGCAGTACGTCTTCCAAGCATCGTCATGGTCTTCTCGGCGGCCACCCGCAGCATCTTTCCTCTTCTGTTGCTGAGTAGCTCTTTGGGCCAACCAGCCAGCTAGAATCGACGTCATTGAGGTGATCTTGGGTCAAGAGAAGAAAAAGGAGACTGTATGGCAACGTGGAAAGTAGGCTTCCTGTAGAGAAAGCTGGGGTGGCGTTGCTTTGTGTGACACACATCACATAGCCATCACAAAGCGTCTGGACGATGATGACGGGATTTCTCTTCACGTCTACACTCTCCCCCGACTCGCTTGCAATCCGTCCTGTGCGAGCGTGAATCCTCGAGTCATGGTGTAAATGCCAAAGAAAGAGTCCTCATGGACTCGTTGAGTATTCCTCGATATCAGTGGTCTTTGCAGCATCCAACGCTCGGAGCTGCGCTTGATTTGTTGCACACCGAAGGCATTAAGCCCCAAGCATTTCCCATAGAGGTGCTCAAGGTCATGAGACGCTTGGAGCCCTCAGTCCCTTCAATTGGTAACAGTTTACCTTGATCTGGCTTGCCCTTTGTGTGACTTGGTCTTCACTTTAGGCGCTTAGGTGTCATGCTCGATAAGGAATAGAGAAATTGCTATAGATTATTGTTTTCTGGTACAGACTGCGGGAAAATTGCAGTACTGGAACATCCAGATTCGAATCGTAAAGAGTGGGAAGAGTATGAAGTTTTTCTTGGACTGACTCGCCAGAATAGAAATCCAATACCTACTGCAGACTCTGTGTCCATTTGTAGGATTGAAACAGGCCTCAAGGCTATTCAAGCAAAGAGCTGAAGACCATTTTTGCTCTATGAGCTTATCACCTGCCACGAGAGTTTCACATGTACCTGCACATAGAGTAGTCAGCGAGTGTCGGATGAATAATGTTGTAACCAAGCCCTTGGTGTAAAGGGCGCTTATCGCGTCTATCGGATAAACCACGGCGTTTCTTGACATATAAAGTTGTCTTGCAGGGTGAACTGTTCAAGATATCCTTACTTCATATACTACCTGATCCAGTAGTATACTATATCAGCTCAAAGAAAATATGCATCTGCAACATGGCGTCTTAGATAGCACCCAAGGTCGCAAGGTAATTGATTGTGAAATCAAGTACAATAAGGCAGACAACAGCAAGCTAACCATTCCCTAGGCATCACCGGCCTCCAGTATATGTTTCACATTTGATAAGAAAGAGGCATACTCACAACACGACGCAACATTACAACAAGTCGAGTGTCTAGTCGATCTTCTCCCCCACTTCAAAGTCAGTGTTCTGGGTCGATGGAAGGAACGCTGATAAGATCATCGTTTCGATGTTGACAGGTTGGATACCTTGTTCATTGTGCTGCGGAAAGTCGCGAGCTGACATACTACCGGCGCGTGCAGATGGATTCTCCGTTGGGGTCAGACTATGGGTGTTGTCAGGCGAGGATTGGCCGGAAAATTTCCTTGTCCCCTCGGCCACCATTACTACGAGGCCCCGAAACACCCACCGAGTTGCTTGATATATCACTGCACGAAGCTTTCGACAATTTGTTCCACCGAACTAGGGGTTTCCTGTATGCACTGTAAGTGAGTGCCTTCGCCAGTGGTTCTGCGAGGGACGTGTTCGACATGCAGACCGAAGCATGCTAATTACCAACACAGAGCACATTTACCAACTTCACAAATCCTCGGGCATGGCTCCCGTGTCTACTTTTACCCTTGCTCCTGAAATCCAATTGTTGATATGCGACTACCTCTCAATCGACTCTCTGTCTAAAGTCGCCCTCACCTGCAAGGCTCAGAAAGATATAATCGACAGCTACAAAGCCTCGTACAATGCTAAGATATCTACCCACCACGCAGTCGAGCTATCCTTCTTCGACTCCCGTCTTATCAGCGGTTGGCTGTGCCCCTCTAAAGCTCGCCTGATGTGTTTGAAAGATCGGGTCAAGAGAGATTTGCTGGTCTTCCACCGTGACGAACGTTTTGGCTTAAGACCAGATATCTCGTGGTCTGGGCCCGCACTACGCAACCGACAAGAAGAATATACCAACGAATCTCTTTGGTACCATGATTTCCTCGAAGGCTTCAGCAAGCGGCACAAGTCTTACGCGAAGTGGCTTGCAATGATGTCACATGCCAAAAACCCGAGCGTTCAGTGGGACTTGGACTCATTGTACGAAGCATTGCTGTTGTGGACGACGACAGACTGGCCAGGTGTGGCAAATGTGATGGTCAAGGTGGTAGCCCAAAGCGGGCAAGAAGACAGCGGTGCCGACAGATCATTGGCTGAATTACCACTTACTCTCCAGCATTGGCTCGATAAGGCCATTTAATGTACCTCGGATGAATTGCAGCAAGGTCTAGGGATGGGGGAAAGCGCGAATGAGACATGGCTGGGAAGGCGGCGTGCGTGTACCTGGTGTTATTCCTACAAGACAGGGACGGGGAGATTGAAGACAGTGCCTTTCTGTCATCGGGGATAGTTGCTGCATGTTCACAGACTTTGATGATGGCAGTGGCGCATTTATGGCAAAGTAATCGTTCGTATCGGCCAAACCCCAGCTCGTCCTTCAGTATTGTTGCAATTTCGAGTTTTAATGCGATTGACTTGATAATGGATGGTCTAATACAGTAGCTCCAAAGCTGATCAAGGACGCGGGTAGCTTGACGAGGAAGCTATCCATGGCGGAAGCGCTTTGAAAGATTACTGACCATTATTTACTCAGCGTCTGCGCCGATCGATTCGCCGTGTCAGTTGACTGCAGACTTCCTGTGACGCAGGTATTGATCATGATTAGATTATCGGTCTCAATCTCTTAAGCCATACAGAACTGACATCTCCCACCCATCTTTGTCGAGCCATCCACCTCAACAAACTCACTCTCCACACCATCAAGAACAACCCCCCAAGGTTACCACTCTCACAGCAGCTCGTCTAGAATATCCCCTCCTTCCGCTCGCTCTTCGATCGTCTCCTCGTATATAACGCGATAGGGTCCTTGATGGCGGAGATAGGTTCATTGAGAGGCAGGCAGCATCAGCAATCTGGCGAGTTCATAGCTTGACTCGTGCACTGCGCTATCACCCCCTTCGAGATTTTGTCCCAGTTTCCCCAACAATCCCTTGAAGCGTATGGGGACTCCGATTTTCTCCAGCTGCGTATTGCTCACTGTGGCGGCGAAGCTTTCTAACTCTTGTACACTGTGGCTCCTTTTGGTATTCGCTAGCTCAGGCTTGCCCATCTTCTCAGCGCAGTACTTCGCGGGGTCGATAGCGAGATTCGCTAGCAGGAGGTTTCATTCTCGCCTTGATGATCAGGTTCAGCTGTACCTACAACGCTTTAGTAACGATCCAAGTATGAGAGCCATGCCCGTACCATCATCGTGCTGTTCTCATGCAGCGAGTCTCCTATCTGGTGTCTCAGGTTCCCCATCTCCCTCCCATGACTATCCGCCTTCTGTTTCAGTTTCTAGCTGTTGTTAGCCGGCCCCTGAAGAGAACAGAAATCTACTAACGTCGATTCATGTAATGAAATCGCGGTCAAGTACCACGTTGAGTCCCTCGATGGGTTTCGGCACCCCCAGACGCTACGCTGTGCCAGTAGTCTGGGGTTGTATGATCGACAGCTGCTGTGGGTGGTTCGAGCCGAAGTCTTCTTGCTGATTTGGTGGAGAACTCGAGGGGTGTTCGGCGCTTCGAGTGACTCAAGATGTCAGAAATCGTGAGATAGGATTTCGGTGACACGTTGAATCATTGACTGCCTGATTTCGGAGGAGTGAGTTGGGTCCGCATGTCTGACATGATGGTTATTTTGGGGTGGATTGATGAATAAGTGTGGGTTGGCAAGCATTGAACTATGGCACTGTGCTGGGAAGTAATATATAATAGACGAAGAGCCTTTCAATAGAGATTGAATCAAGAGAACGGAAGGGGGAAATTTTACCGGAGAGTAAATAGATGTTTGGTAGCAAGTGGTGTTGGTCGCACCTTCCTATTATTTTGAAGAGAATTTTCAACTGAACTTGCCTTTATGAGTTATTTTTCCAGCAATCTGACATGCTCAACTCCTGCAGGTAAGGCATAACTCGCCATTAGCAACAAAAATTTGGAGTAAAAATTCTTTCTCCAGTATCAATTGTAATTTCAAATGATATGACAGTCTAAGTATTGAGAATTGCGAGAAGATATACCCTTTTCTGATCAGATGGTGCGGGTGGGGTGTGAGCAAAGCAAGTAACATGGTGTGAGCGGAGTGGCTATCTTAATATATTAGCAACAACCTACTCTGTCTGCTGGATGTGTTCAACAGGCTATCTTAAGAGGAGATACACGGAGTCATTATAATCAAAGTATTTCAAGGTCAGAGGAACCAACGGCTATGGTTATTTATCAACCCCATAATTAACGACGTGCCTCCATTGGTGACCGATCTATGCAATCAGAAGTAAGAACGACGAAGAATATATGACTTCAGATACGAGCTTAAAGGCGACAAGCTATCAGCCGTCTTCATCAGAACAAGACTACGTGAGCTGCGGGTTCGCATTTGCTTCCCAGGAGCGACCAAGCCAATAACTAATGACACAAGCGCCAAAGTAACAACTGACGCCAGAGATGTCGGATCACATCAAGCCTGATCCTGATACTGGTTTCCAGAGTCTGTGACACAATTGTCCTTTCAGTAGACGAGATGAAAGTAGACAGTAATGATGATTGGGCCTTTTGGAGTATTGGGATAGAGTTCTATCGGAAAGGCTCTCTCTACGTACTTAGACTCACCGCGTTGGGTCGGGTTATCCAGTTCGGGTCGAGTACCCGACCCGAATCTTGGCGATTCGTACCGACCCGACCCGAAAGTCTTGGCGATTCGATTCCTGGATGCGACAGCCGTATGCGACCCCTCCGGCGTACCAAGAATAAGGGACAGAGCTCATCAATTCCAGGAATGATTCGCGCGTGCGCCTGTATAGTATCATCTACAGGTACCTGAGCTACCGGTATGGCAGCCCCCTACAGAGTACCAGGAGGCTTGTTTGCAGCTCAAAGTTTCAACAAACCTACGTGGCCGCATGCTCGTAAGCGCTTTGGTTGAACCAATTCTTTTTCTCACATGTCTATGCCACCCTATCACAAAGATACTGCGAGAACAGCATACGAGCTCTAGAAATGTGAGTCCCTTCACGTGTTGTGCTGAGAGAGAATCCGGAGTGATCTTACAACAAGAGATCATTGGGCATAGGTTCTGTTGCAAACTTCTCTGGTCTGTTATTACATATTTGACACGTTTGTTCATCGCCAAAAGTATTTTGCGAGCGGCAATTGGATATCGGGAGTACGCTTGGTGGCACTTACTTTACGGCTGTTCCGCGCGATGTTGATAATCACCGCTTTCTGAGAAGATCTATAGTCCGTAACTCGGCTCATTCCATCTCAACTTCTCTATCACACTCGGAGACTGCCGATACCATGATGATAGAACACCCGAACGCCTGTCCGATGAAAATCCTCTTACTACTGCTGTTGGTGGTCACAGTTACCCCAGCATCTCTCAGACTGCCAAGCTCATTAACAGCTCCCTCATCCATGCTCAATCTTACCGCGAACTCATTACAAATACCCCATGTGCCCATTGACCCTCGGTTCGGACTCAGGAGTATATACTCGGACAACATTCCGATCGACGAGAAAGGCCTGCTCGTGACCGCTGTGATTACTATGGCAAGACTTGCCACAAAGGATTTTAACGGACAGATCGGCAGTTTCCAAAGTATTCCGGCTACTACGCCGTCGAGAGTTTCTCTTCGCTTCTATGTGACTGCTCCTGGGGGACAAGTTGACACCAAGATTGCTGTCTGGGCCGGGTACACCTCCGTCTTAGCGATGGCTCAGGGTAACCAGTATAAGGAAGCAAAGCATGAGATCTATTGGGACCATGCCCGAGTCGCCATTCTCAGAATCGTACCTACAGCACCATCGCAAGGAACCCTTGAGCAGCGAAGTGACTCGCTCCAGAATCATTCGGGTTCTCTACCACACTTACAACTCCCTGCCAACGATTCTGCGACTCGACAGACTGAAATCCCCGGGACTGTTAATGGTACGAACATCTTGACCTCCGGCGAATTCGAGATCGCCTGTCTGGATCTAGATGACGGTCCTGAAGTCCTTAGTGTGAGCGAAGTCCTGGGGCCGGTCATGTCCGTTTTGAAGAACGTTGCAGCGGAGTCCGGCAATAATCGTGTGGACGGATCTTTCATCACGCGAGCTCCACGGATAGATACAAAAGTAGTATTTCTCGGCAATGACATTGATCCAGATCATCCCAATTATCGATACAAACATGTCATCAGAGCCTTGCGTGACATGACTCTCTGGTTGGTGGATCGAGGTAGGCTGGGTGAGGTCGTTTGCGGTTTGATAGTAGATAGGCAATATGTCGGTGGCGTGCTTTTAGGGAAGCAAAGCAGACCTGACTGAGGGTGGGAGATAGGGGGTATTGCCTCGCTACCTGTGGCTTGGTATACCATAGTTTTGCAAAAAATTGGTGGGACAGGTCAGCCTTGCATTTACTACAGCTTGACTTCACTATCCTGGGTACTTTGTAGCTGAGACATATACATTTGCAGAGTTAGTCCAAGGTCTTTCCCAGAAATCCGGTTCTATGTTTGCGGTTATAGATAGAACGTCCCACTCCAAGGGCCTGTTTGGATTCGCATTCAGTAGTCCTACTGGTACCTACCGGACCCCCCTTACCGGTACTAATGGTACTATTTTTCGCTACCGTTTGGATTCAAAACACAGTAGCACTCCTGATCAAATAGTACCGGATATTCGCGGCAATGATACTATAATTGGTGCATTTTCGCAATTCGCCAACTGGAACATATGAGGTGCAAATAGTGCTACTGGTACCTAATCTCCTTTGCTAGATTTGGCACTACAAAAGTGCGTGTTGGTGTCTTTTACAATGCGCCACGACACAATATTTACAAAAATTTCTTTGATTCTAGAGATTGATGCTACGTATCTTTTGAGTCGCGAAAAGCGAGATTCGAGCGATTGATGTAGAAGTTATTTGATTGCGAAAGTTGACTTGACTTTGATGTGACGTTAGGGTTGTTCCAAGTCCTGCTTGATAATCAACACTAGCAGGGGCTTTATCGTACTTTCATAGGCACGAATCCAAACAGTAAAGAAGCACTATTGAAACATGCAATTAATGCTATTGATACCCTTGGTACAAATAGGACTATTGGGAACACTACTTGAATCCAAGCAGGCCCTAAGCTATTCGAGGTGTTGTTGGTGGATGTTAGCATTTGAAATTCCCTTGGGTGGCATCGATGCGGTATCTAGCGTCTTGACCAATCGTCTATATTGATAGCTCCATCTCTTACGACCGACTCTTCCATTTTCTTATGAGTTTGGAATCTTTCCATTGACGATGTCAACCAAGGCATATATTGATAGAAAGGCAAGTGCATGATCGCCAGTGCTCTCTGTATTGTGGCTGTATGAAGCATCGTAGGCTCAATGTATCAGTCATTGTTAAGGCCTATACTGAGAAAACATTGTGGCTAGCATGTCAAGGTTCGAAGTCACATGAACGCTACAGCGTACGTTCCAACATATAGCCTCCAACTGTTTAGATTCCTCTTCCAGGTCGCATTTGCTCCATATGTGACCCATTATGGCCAGCATATTGGGCCATGATCGAGCCAAATTTAAATCTCAAAAATGAGTCCTAACCATAACGATCCAGCTCAATCAGTCATAGTGCACGTTCCATGGGGGCAAGATAGTTGGCATTCGTCGTTTTGATGCTGAACTCAAGGTTCTATACATCACAGAGTCTCTTGAGCCGGGGTTCCTCTTCACCGTTACTTGCAAACAAGCACTGCCAAGTCTAATGCAACACGCACCTTCTTGAAGGTCACCAAGTCCACGCAATGTGCAGCCTCGGAGTCCTTGGACGAAGTTCTCCTGCCCTTGTTTCAATTTTCCAGGTGTCAATCAAGGAGATTCGCTTCAGACCAATGCTGTCCATGTTGGCCAGCCTCCTCATCTGACCTCTACGATGTTTGCGAGCGTGGACTGACATTCATTCATGAGCAGCAAATCCAGTATTACAGTAGCAGGAGGAAACGACAGAGCACGGCGGAGTCGTGTCCGTCAAGCAACCATGTCGATGGCTTGCACCATACAGTCAAGCATGAGAGCCATCGACTTCTCATTGAACAGCAGCATGAAATGGGCATGGATACAGGAGGCATTGCGATGAGAAATACGGAGGAAGAGAAGGATCAATACCATCAAGCTACACTGGAGTTGAAATATCATTGTATATTACAGTCGCCAGTTATAAAGAGTAGGTATCCTTTACATCCCGTATAGCAGACGCTCGTAGATTCCGCCTGAGAGTGCAGCACAAGTAGCGAAAGTCTCAATATTAGGTGTAGAGGTCTACCAAAGCAGTTCGGCTCTGAAGATTCTCGTTGAAGCGATCCATATGGAACCCTTATCAAGGCCTTGGCACCACAAGACGTCAAAAATGTACCCCTCGCTCACCCGGAAGTCGCCTGGGCCTTGCCGCTTTATGTTGTAGCTAGTGCCAAAGGTGAGCAAGGGGTAACGCGATACGGAGTACCCCACCGAGGTAATATATCACCAATTTTTAACGACGTCGAGCTGTAAGCAACCGAGCCCTGCCCGCTAGCTAGATTCTTCACGCAACATCTTGAGCCTGAATTTCTGTACCTGATTCAAATACACGAATTCACCACGATTGCTCACTAGTTGGTACGGCTAGGTGCTTGTCAGCAGTAGTAGGTAGCCTTCGGCTACGGAGTGGTAAAGTCGCATAGTGTCTCTCCTGTCTCTTGTTGCAGGGAAATAATAATAAAAAAGGATTTTGAACGAGCACGGGATCGCACCGTGAATCTCTTGATTCGTACTGTGGCATATATTAGCGGCGATCTACTCCGGGTAAGGGGAGGCGAACGTCAAGCGCCTTGCCTGGTAACAATGTTAGTGTCGAATTGATTGTAGACAATCGAGTTCGCTTACCATTGGGCCACACGTCCGTTCTTTGTATCCTATTGTAACGATATAATATATATTCTATTAAAAGAATGCCTCTAAGAAAGGACATTTTCATGCAGGATTCTGAATCTGTTAGATGCTACTTTACGCATAATATAGATATATCGCACTCCCCCACCACCTTTGTTATGTACTGTGGGCCGCCTGAGATGTATCTACCCTCTCAGGGCAGAAGTCTGCCTCAATGAGCTCGCGGCCATCCCAGCCATCATATCAGTCCTAAGAAAGGTATGTGTACGAAGAGCTATGCCTATTGCGCATATAGTCTCAGGCGTCATATGGTGGTATCACGTTCTTGAAGGACATGAGCGTGGAGCTATTAACATAGAAGCATTGTATCGATTTCTTAGCGTCTCTCACTGTTTCTGGTCCATCTTCCCCCTCCGAGAACAGAGGGCAATCAACTTGACAATCCATCCTTTCGATTGAATTGATGCCTTATACTTCAAGTCCTTCACTCGACTTGACAATGCCACCATGTCTTGAAGGTTTGTCTTTGCTGATCCTGGGCATCCATAATACCTGCCTTCTATGCTTCATATATACCAAATTCCACCTCCGCGACAGAAGATTTCAAACCGCGTATCCTCCAACCCTATTACTGATTCCGAGTTCGGTTTGAGCTAGCCGAAGATCTTGATATCGCTAGAGGAGTCCGTCGAGGACGCACATGTGTAGACCTGTCAAGCCTAAACGGCGTGTCTCTCACGACTTTTCACCCCAACCACCACACACCTGTTCTTAATGCCTCGTTTAGACTCGTTTACCATAGTATATAGCCACCACGGGAATCTACCTCTGCTCCTCAGCGAGCTCCCTCACAATCGCTCCTCGAGGCTTGACAAGACCAAGGGCTGCCTGCTATCGTAGGAGTAACAGTCCTCAGAGGAGAGAATTCAGGGCCTTACCTTTAGCTCCGGTTCGTAGAGCTCAGTTTGTGTATGATGTCTTGAACCTCTTGCGGCTGTAATCTCTATCCAGAAATCGCCGTGGTTGCTGAGCTGTCCAATCTCCATCCTTATCCTCCAAGAAGTCAACTAAGGAGTTGAGCTTCTTAATGTTGCCTTACGCTGAAGTTCTGTACCAGAATTCCTCCTGTGCATTTTCATGCATGGTTCTGTATCTGATTTGGATGCTAAGACGATGTGCTGGATCGCCTGCCTCGCCACCATTGATACATTCATGCGGATGGACTGTCCCCTCTGGAACAAGGTCGACCCGAACACAAACTGTTTGAGTGTTCGCTTTCAAGGGGACCGTCAATTGCACGCCTCGAAAGAACACCCTGTTTTCAGTATGAGCTCCGCGTCTTTTCAACTGAGCGCAGTGGAAATTAGCACCCTGCAGAAGCTTCCTCTTCAGTTCTCCGTTTTTATAAGTGCTACCATGGCGCTCATGAAATATGAAATCAAGGCTGCTATGAGGTTCTGCTTCCGCATGTTCATCTTCGTGTGGTGTTCCCCGGAACGCTTGTTTTTCAAGAATCAACTGAGAGAGCCACTCAGCTCCTTCAAGAGACCCCAAAAGACGTTCAATTAGCTTTATATAGACGAACTCCTTATCAACCCGAATTTCGATATCTATAGGCGAGAAGTAAATGCTCGGCGCGCTCCCGAAGCTGCAGATCTTCTGAGCTTGTGTATTGCTAGTACGGAATTCTAAAGGAAACTCCGCACTAGAAATGATGACCCTTCCATTCTTGTATACTTTAACAGCAGTTCCGTGACAAGTCGTTGGTTTACCAGCCTCGTCGGAACCAGCCTCGCTTTCTATTGGAAGACCTTGGTCTTCATCGTCATCCTCATACGAATCGTCGATTGGCATAGGGATGTCTATTTCGTCCACCAGTGGACGATGGAGACTGGAGGGCGATCTATTTCGTGAATGCGCAGCCGACGTGTTGGTAGAATCGCAGGTGGACTCATCTTTCACCGAGGTGAGCGCATGTTGCGGTTTCACTATAACCTCTTAGAATGTATCTCTCATTGGAAAAACCGGACTCCTACCTTCTCCCAGGACCGCTCCTGGCTTCGACTCCCTAACATCGCCTTCGATCTTAGCCAGGGCCGGTTGTAACCCTTGAGAGACGTGTTCGCGCAATATTATGACAAAAGACTGTTGTTGACATCCTTCTGGACAGGACTCCTTTTGGGACCGCTCCTTGCTTTCTTGCTCAAGTTCCACGTGGGAAATTTCCGGAACAGTATGTTGTCGATGTTCTTCCTGGCGGCGGTCGTTCCCCAGATCATCCTGGCTTCGCTTCTTACTCTTATTAGGACTGCCACGCGGAGGTTTGACAGGCAAAGACATTGAGCTGGTCTCCTGGATAAGTATGGGTGGGGCTGAATTAGGGACGTGAAGAAGGGCTACAGGGGCTTCTCTTTTGCTGTCGGTTTCCTGATCTTGCTGGGGATGCCTTTCGCATTCCTGATCGTCTGAGCCGCTCGGTTCAGCGACTTGAAATGGCGTGGAGGACGAAGTCCTGGTGGAGCGTTTGTGTATCCTTGAAACGATCTTCTTTGCTGTCGTCCCAGCAAGGCTGGCTCCAGTAGCGAGAACGTGCGCCGGGTCGTGACCTATGTACCTGCATACCCAGCTGAGAAAGCTTGGCGAATAGTCTTCGAGCCGCAACCTTTTTCCTTCTACAGCCTCTTTTCGACCATAGCCCCACATCTCTGGAAGAGGCGCGGTGTGGACAAAGCGTGGGCGGCTGCCTGAATACCGATTAACGAAGCTAGTAGGATTGTAGTTTTTACCTATCAGCCATAGAATAAAGTTCACGCCAGCGTCAATTTGGGTAGCCATTGATCCTCTGTTCTTTCGGCTTGTGAAGAACCCAGCGGTGGGTGAGGGACATGGAGAATGATACGGCGTAAGGTACCATCAATTCTGAAGTCTAGATCGAATCTCAAAACATTGGTAGGGGCGGCGAGTTCGATCTCCAAGGATATCGCAGTCTTTGGCAGGTATTTCCGGAGATTATCCCGGGTACAGCTGGATGCTGTGATCACGAAAGGTAGCGGTAACATCTCCAGAAGGTCGCTGGAGAATTGGTTGTGGAATTCTCTCAACTGTTGATTCCATGCCGATGCAGGACAACGACTGTTGCGATGAAAGCGCCCCTGTGCGCGCCAATGCCAGTCCTAGCCGAATGTGAAGGTCTCATGGATTCCTTTCTCATGGAGAAGACTTATAGTTGCGCTACGAGAATCCCAGAACCCACCTCGGACATCATCCTCACATTGAACGTATAGAATCAGTCCTAGGTTGGCATCCCCTGGACCACCGGGGCGAGCAAGTCTATCGCGACCTTCACCGGAAATTTCGACTTCTGTAGAATGGAACTGCTCAAGTTTGCGTGCCAGAAATTGTTCCAATAACTCCATGTTCTGAACGTTGCCGTGCGCCGGACCTCGAAGAAATTGCAGTAGCTGGTGAAACTGGTGTTGTGAGAGACGGTTTGCGGCTTTTGCTGCGAATTGTTGCGCAATCTGAAGGGCACAGACAGCGCTGGGTACCTGGCTAACATTCATAGCGTCAGAACCAGCATGGTTAGAGCTGCATTGATATAATGCATCGAGGCAGTCGCTCATTTGGCTGGGGAGATTCTTCATATTGATCTGAAGCTTTGGCTGTGTGCATTCCATGATCGTGGCGGACTTTTGTGAGGGAGTTCAAAGGCAGGATTTATCTGATATTTTTGAATTTATACGCAATGACAAATGGACGAAACGCGGCTCCAATCGACAATTCCACAGGCTGTGTGACCTCGGGCTGTGATTCGCGGCCGATATTAAAGTCCTGATGCTCTCACAATTCTCGATATCGCTTGTTCGTGTTTGGTACCGCCGGTTTTGACATTTGGGGAGACTCATGCGTACCTGGTGCGCAAATTAGGCTCTAGCTAGGGTTCAAGCTATCGGTGTGCAGTGAATAGAAGTAGCAGAAAAGTGCGGGGATGTCTTTTGTATCAACCCTATTGAGTCAGCAATGTGTTGTAGGTGTTAGGTGCACTACAGCTGATTCCGAAAGGTGTTGCGAGTAGGGAGTGCGCTCTGTCGCAACACTTTCTTGAATGTCGTAACCGTCTGATGCCCTTTGGTCGAACCGCAGAGACGAAACTCGGTCCTAACGGCGCCGCTTTGAGCTTTGCTAGTATCATCGGGTCCATCGTCTTGTCTTGTGCGATGTCTTTCGCCGTCCTTACATTCACATCCTGTAGGCCTACATCTGCCCCAGCTTTAAGCAGTGCGTTCAATCACGTCAAATTGACTAAAGTATTCAACATAGCCACGTGTAAGGCTGACGTAAAATCAGGAGCTGCCTTAGACGCGTGCTATGGAATGTTCCTACCTAATCCATCTTTTCGTACACTACAACAGTATAGTTAGCCTGTACTGTACGGAACTCGACCTTATTCACATCTGCGCCTCGGGCTAGCAGTGTAGAGTGTAGCTGTATATGTTTCAGACTGCCCTGCTGCGCCGCGAATACCGGAGCGCCGCTACCCTGCATGCGCGCTCCATAGTTAAGGAGTAGCTAGACCATTCTTTCATCGGAATATACTGCCGCGCTAGATAGAGCTAGGATACCATTCACCGGCAACCGAACCCAAAGACACGATTACGAAGAGCTGCTGTTCCGAATCTCTGGTTGTTACCAGTAGCGCTTTCTTGAGAGCCGCGACTGCAGACTGAAGGCCTGCACGTTTACCAGTTATTTGCCATAGAGTACAGTGCATTTCAGCTCACCCTTGATCACCCATGATCGCGCATGGGTCAATGGTATCGCGCGACGGTAGGGGGGCGCGCACCCTAGCCCGTAAGGGGGGGGATTTCGGGGTAGATTTTGATGTCTTGGCGTATAAGCTTCGCGTGCGCGATCGACGAGCAACACAAGTCCAGCGTAAGACCCTAGCAGGATCTGAATAGTCAAGAAATTGATAACTGACCCCGGACTTAGATCGTTATATATGGCATTGCTCCTGCGATTAATGGCTCACCGAAACGGATGATAAAGTGATTAACTTGATGTGCTTGATGGATGATGTCTATTATACTTACATGTCAGGGGTCGACCTGTCTTGCTCAAGCAGACTAGAGCTTAGCAAGACATTTCCTAGGATTGAAGACGTACGATATCGCGTCTTTTCTGTAATCAATAGCTAGGATGAACCTTATAGTATAAGGCGCAGAAGGTAGCGGTTTAACAAAGGAAAGAGGCGCTGCGCCAGCGCAGCGCCGACGACAATATATAGACTCTCGCATAGGCCTGTAATGGGTGTTGAATCGAGTAAGAAAAAAAAAAAAAAAAAAAAAAAATAGCTAGGATGTTAGTGAGTTGGTTGATATTTCTGGCTGGTTATTCGGATTTTCCTCATCTATGCGCTACTGCTGGATCTTACGATACACAAACCGGATGTTGGAAGGGGATACTCTTCAATTCTCTTCTCGCTGAGGTCGGTGCACCTGAGTCCTCTGATGTGGATGCATGGACAGGTAGTCGGGGCAGAGGAAATCAATATCATCCTCTGCACCCGTCGACACATAAGTCTAGAGACGAAGCGCAAAGGGCTTTCGATGATCCCTTGCCACTTTGTGTCGGTGATTTCTAGAGAGAATACCGTACTCTTAAGTCTCTTGGAGTCTCTCAAGAAGCTTCTCGTGCATTTCTCTATCAACCGCTTTAGGATACGGTTTCTCAATTCTTCCGAGCACTGGCTCATTGTTCCGCAGCAAGACAGTATTATCGATTTTACTAACAAAGCTTAGAGATATCAGATCTTAAAAACATCTCCGGGAGTATTGGGTGTTTAGCTCAGCAGAGTGAATTCGCGTCTGGTGCTTTCCAGGTATATCATGGCTATTGAGATATGTTGGCGCGAAAGCATTAGAATAGTCCAGTGGCTTGCGTGACTTGGTTTGCCATCGCTGTCGGACTCGCTCGAACTGTTATTGTCGGATTCGCTTGGTTCATCGTCGTGAGAGACAACAGTCTCATTGCTATCATTGGCAGAAACCTCGCAGCAACCTTTCGACGCGGCGTCTTCAGAGTAGGAGCGTGATACGAATGGAAGGACGGGTGCGTGATCCCTTGTAGCTCCCATCAAGACAATCCGCAGTTGTCTCTGATAGCGAATGTTCGGGGAGATGATAGTACTCACAGTAAAATCGGGGAGGTTCAAGGGCTACGTTGACTAAATTGCGTTACAAAATCATGACAACAGCAAGGACTCGATTGTCCTTTGTAGGCAACGACTAGAACCACATGTCTGAGGTACTGACGCGCGCATGATAACTGTTGATACTGCAGACGGAAGGATTATCAGGACGGCAAAATATGATTCCAATCAGGTCACCTCCCGGTTTTGGGTGTTGTGTTTCGCCGTCGAGCCCTGTTCCCCGAAGGTTCTATAGCAATCTATGATACACTGCAATTGCTCGTAGATTTGTATGTGGGCGTCGGGAAGTACTTGGAGAAGTATGTAAGTGGTGAGTGCCGTGCAAAGGGGTTGAGGTTCGTCATGGGGTTTCATCGAGGTATGTAGAGGCGGTCGTATATAAGTGAGTATCAAAGCCGATATCTCTGCTTATACTATAATCAAGATAATTAAGTTATAGCATGGCATGAGACTCACACTCGGCGGTGCAGAGAAAGGGCAAATACGGCGAACCAGCGGGGATTGCGAAAAGATGTCGTCTTGGGTAGTACTTTTCGTTTTGTTCACCAACCATCGCGACAGCGTAGACAACGTGTTTGACCTCATTGAAGAGGATCATGAAGCTAGGCATGGCCAGTGACCGGGTCTTTGACTGGCTTCGGTAGGCTCAGATTGCTCTGCAGTGCATTAATGGCAGACCCTAAAACACGGCGAAGCTTCAGATGTACTGTTGGATCATCCGGGTGAATACCAACGTAAGAAGCTGGTTGACAATCGGGAGGTCTCACTGGAGTAGATCTGAGGGTCGGCCGTCGAGAATCACTTTCAAGTACCGACACGAGGACGATATCTGGGGAGTGGGTCTTGGTCCTGGTGTCGAAATAGGTAGAGCTTCCGGAGGTATCTGATGCTGGTCTGATCTCGATGTTGCGCCTGATCCGACCTGCCACTGGGAAGGATGTCGCCTTCAGCGTCAGCTCCCAACACCGAACGGTATCATAATGTCTCTGTATGTGTTCCACCAGCCTTCGTTGATAACTTCATTCTCATTCGTTGAGAGTAATTAATGGCCCGAACAAGAATCTCGTAGGTCGTGATGGGCAAGTTCTAAAGCTGCGTATATCAGAAATCGTTAAGAAAAGGTATCGCCTTGCATGACTCACTATCGGCGATGACCGATCCAAATACCAGCGGAAAATATCCAGCATCGTGGAGTCCCCCGGGCAAAGTGGCGTGACACAAATGCCGCGATCTCGCTATACGGGTCCCTCTTGCATGGCTGAGGGGAAAATGCCAAGAAGCTCTGGTTTGAGATAGTGAGCTGCAACATCTTCCAGCAACATATATTTGAGCACCCCACGTCTGCAAAGTCCCCAGTCCAGGTCCAGAAAACCAAGGACCTTGAGCTCCAGAAATTGTAAATTGATCAACGGGGCGAGGGCTGGAATCTGCTTCTGCCAGATGTTGACGAGGGCAATACCTGAGTCGAGGTTGGGTGTGGAATTCCAGTCTGGAATAACATGTCGTTGCTCCCAAGTTGTTTGGTCAATGAAGAGTTCAACTAGGACGCGCCGGAAAAGTGTGGCGTGACTATTGAATATCGATGGCTTTCCTGAGATCGAATATGAAGAGGACAATCGAAACGTATTCAGAGAATAAAAGATCACGTTGGCCTCATTGTTCAGTGTTCGACTGACTTGCAACAAAGCTGTTGGCGCTGATTTTCGTGGGTTTATTCTAGGATCAAGATCATTTTCAGCCTCCTTTTCTTCTTTCACAAGGATCTTCTCGGAGACCAAGGCCTGGACGTAAATCAGGTCTCAGATTTCGCGAGGAAGGTCCATGAATTTCGGCATCTTGATGAGTTTCTGCAAGATGCAGAGTCTTAGATCTCCTCGTTGGTAGTGTCAACCGACATTACTTCAAAAAGTTGAATCACGTTGTATCCTCAGTTGATTTGCGTCAGATCGGTCTGCGTGAAAGAAAAAGTGGCTGAGGGAATTTTGCACTTTGCTGAGCCAACAAGATCTAGCTTGGCTTAAGACTCACATGTGCTGATAATGGTTTAAGTTTTCTCTTCGCTATCAGCTCTTCAGTATCATACTTCAAGGAATATCCGGTAAGCGAGGACACTCACTGGAAGCCGACTACGCTGAGGACAGTGCAATTGGAAGGCTGGGACGACGGTCACACAGCCAAAGAACTGATGTTCACTGCCAGCTTTGCTATCAATGACGCTATTCACAAAAGTATCCGACAACTTCGAAGTCTATGGATAGGAGATTGACACACCCAAAGACGATGAAAAACTCGCCTCTGCTATGAATGAATAACTTACGCCGCAGGATCCGGAGGTCAGAAGGTTGTGGTTTGTACGATCGCAAATGGGTACTTGGCACCAAACCGTACTGACCAAAAAGAGCATATTGTATCGATTAGAGGATCAAAGTCATTCTCATGATTAGACCAACCGTACCTGCATCAACTTCTCTACCGTATCTCCACAGCTTGCCCTCATCTTCTTATCTCGCCTAGCGCAGCCCTCGACCGAGGATAGGATCTTGTCCGATGTTGATCTCCTCCGAAGATTCTAAGTTCGAAGCAGACGAGTTCGAATGATCCCATGCATTCTCACTTGCCATGCATTTCATCAACTGCAAAGCCCCCTCGTCCATTCAGGATGTCGAATGCGGCTGGGCATAATATTCCACATGGATGTCGACCACATCTAGTTGTACCAATCATCTGGAGTCCTCGAGCATTGCTCTACAGCGCTCCACTCAGGCCGGTTTTTCTGGAATGCTTTTGCAAAGGTATTGGAACATCAGTTTCGACGCACGATGCGAGTTGGAAAGGCTCAATGACGCTTTAATCGGTTGAAATCTTGATGCTGCTTCAGGTTCTTGCGGTTCCGAATCTCAAAGGAAAGTTTAGGAATGGAAGAAATTTTGTCTGCATGTACTTTACATGTAGGCTGCATACCAGCCTCGAGCCATCGAGCCCCAGTCGCGCCGGAGTTTAGCCGAATGCTTTTGGTGGATAGTCTAGTCTTGACAATTTCGTATAGTAGTCACAGATCAGACGAGCATTTGATCGGATTCTAGCCTTTCATGGCTTCAAACATTAGTGGCTCATCGGACGAGGAGTTGGACAACTACACAGCGACCGAAGTCCTTCTTGGCTACACCTCAAAGGAACCCACCGACGATCCCTTCAATCAACTCGGAGGGCAGCCAGTGAGTATGGCGCTCAATGTTCAACATGCAAACGTTCCTCTCTGACCAATTCCTACAGAGATGGCCAGATCAGGCCAAACCTCCCTCAGCCTCGCTCGCAAAATGCAAGGTCTGCAGCCGTATATTAGCGCTGCTGCTGCAATTGAACGGTGATCTGCCAGAACGATTCGCAGGCCATGAACGAAGACTCTATATCTTTGCCTGTCGGTCGAAGACCTGCAAGAAGAAACCTGGCAGCATCAGGGCGATCAGGGGCACTAAGATAGATGCTTCCGCCAGTATTTCTTCGACCGAGAAAAGGAATGCCATCACTCAGGGCACCTCTCAGCAAACGCCGCCTCCCATGCTCGGTAACAGCATTTTCGGCAAAGCCAGCTCCTCTTCTAGCAACGCAAACCCCTTCTCCACCCCAAATCCTTTCGCCGTCGCCTCGTCCTCGTCCTCAAGTCCCTTCTCCTCTCTTGCCTCCAAACCGCCTCAACCGCCCTCTCCGTCCAGCGACCTTCCCGCAACCTTCGCCCAAAAGGCGCGCATCTCCTCACCTTCTCCCTCTCCCTCCCCTCAGAAGGCCCCCTTCGAGCCCTGGCCGCCACAATCCGAGCTTCCTCCTCCATATCCCAGCTACTACCTCGAAGCAGACTACGAAACCCTCGATAACACACCATCCCCAGCTGCTACACCTTCGAAAAACTTCGATATTGACAACGATCCGTCCTCCAGCGGCGGGAGTCGCAAAGACGACGCCAACGCCTACGAGTCCTCCATGGACACCACATTCCAAAAATTCGCTTCCCGCCTTTCGCACAACCCCCTCCAGGCCCTCCGCTACGAGTTTGGCGGCACTCCTCTTATCTACAGTAAGACCGACAGCGTTGGGAAACTGTTGTCGGCTTCAAGGCCGAGAATCCCGCGATGTGAGAACTGTGGGAAGGCCAGGGTGTTCGAGGTGCAGTTAGTGCCGCAGGCGATTGCGGAGCTGGAGGTTGAGGAAGAAGGGCTGGAGGGGATGGAGTGGGGGAGTGTGGTTGTGGGGGTTTGTGGGGGCGACTGTGGGGATGAGCGTGGGGAGGGTTGGGTATGGAGGGAGGAGTGGGTGGGGGTGCAGTGGGAGGAAAGTGGCGGGGTGGGTATGAAGAAGTAGGAAACGGAGGAGCACGATGGCTGACAAGGTAGCTACCACAGGAAAACAAGATGACCGAACTAACAGTGGCTCATGGATGGATTGGCAGTCCTGAATTCGGCTTAGATATGGCTTCCGCTATCATAGATTGTTGAAGTATCGCCCTCCAGACATCGGGAACATCTGCTTGAGCTTACCGAGAACGCTTTCGGTTGTAGCTCATGCTTCGACGGTCCGAACCACCCCCCTTTGCTCAATATTTGATACCTGTTGTCTAACGCTTTCGCGGGACAATGCCTACCATAAGGCCACAGACGCAGCGTCTTTAAGATTTCAAAAGGACATCATATCACAGATTGTCAGCCCAGGCCCACAGTGACTATAGTGCGGTGAAAGTTTGAGCCGGTACACAGCTTGGACTACTCTCACACCCCGAACCACCCTCCAAGCTGTGACTTATGCTCTCAAACTCACGGACCGACGATGAAATCTGAAAGCATCACCATCACCACCTCCATATACGCACCCGCGTATGCAAAGATAGAGAAGCAAACCCCCAACAACCATCCACTCATTCTGAAGTCCAAAAGCAAGCGTAGAGCCAAAGAGGAAAGACCATGAGACCATTCCAAAGCCTCAACGTTTCAGTATCGTTCGGACGAGTACAAAGAACCTCCTGCCGCACCTTGAGAGTCTCAGAAGGAGGGCAATGACGGAAATCCTAAGCTTTATGTGCGCGTAGAGTCGAGGCAATATGGCGCCACGAATACAACGCAAAGTATAGTGATCACTCAGATAGAGAAGGTAGACTCCGTTTCAAGGTACGTCAGTTACATACGGACTGGAATTTGTTTCTGAGATTGAAGTTCTGCTAGATCTGGTGAGAGAGCTTAAGTTCGTGCTATCATGTTACCAACCTTCAGGGGACGGCTCAATAGGAGCGAAAACAAAGGTTCTGTGAATCTCGTACACTAGGATATTTCGACGGGAAACAGCATTGGCGACCTTTAGTTGTTGGTGACGTAGATCAGGACATCCATGTTAATCGCTGATGCACTTTGAGATACTTCAACGTTATTCCGTGTTGTCGATCTTTGAGAGGCACAAGAAGCGTTTTTAGTGTGGGCCCGGAGATCGGAGTTTGCCAACCGGCTACTTCAAGTGTACGCTAAGATCTCTCGATCCTTGTCCCACGCGAGATAGCGCAATGCGCATCCGTATCCTGGCACCTGCAGACGCCTGACAGATGACAGCTGAGTAAGAAAGAGGTCCGTCTGCTAATTTCCGGTGAAGCGAATGATCCCACCGCTATGGTCCTGCACCTCGTAAGGGGAATACATATGAGTACCTCGTATCGACATTGCGTAGAAGAGTCTTAGCGTTGCTTTGCGTTCCGCCTTTGGCTAATACCGACGGTCTGATTGGAGCGCGCAAGCCAAAAGTTCGGACCTCCAAGGAAAGGAGAGCACACGACTCTTTTCCGAACATTAAAGTATCCCTCCCCAGTTGTGAAGCAGACCGAGCTCCCCGCCTTTGAACTCATCGCCTGGTGGGCGTGCGTTTGCTTTGCAACACCGCCGCAGCACAACCCGCCCGATCTGAGGTCGTCGGCGCATTCGGCGTGTTCTAAGTATCACAAGAGACCGCGTGGTCGCAAGCTCCCACACCACTACGTAATCCTTGGTAGAACCTGATTGAGGGAAGCCATGTGGCGCTCAAGGCACCAGCAACGCTGAAGGTGGGGCCGACATGGACTTTGTTGTAAGTCGCGCCTACTGCGCCAACATCACGAGCTATGGTAACACTCGTGCGACATATGAGCGCAGGCAACGAAGTCGGCGCCGGCTCCGCGCGCTTGGATAGTTCTCGATCTCGTTACTGACATATTTCGGGGCTCATAGATCTCCTTAGCACACTTTTGTGAGAACGACGGGCCAACGTCCATCTTATGCACACAGGTTTTACCGGTTGCATGCCAGGCATGTCATCCTCTCGCGTCTGTTTTATCCAGCATCGGCGATCTGGGCTCGCTTGCTCTGCGCACTCAGTCCAAGCGGTCCTTTGTGACAGGATTCGATACCTCAGATCTCGATGATGCGCTTGCAGCGGAGCATACGCATGCTGCGCTAAACATGCAATCCCCCACTGCTTTAAAGGACTATCGACCACAGAGTCAGTCGTCTTCGGTAGAGACAAGGCACAAGAAGGGCAAAGCTTATAACGTGCTGGGCGATGATGTTGGCTGTGTAAGCTGTACCATAAGCATACCGGACACTATACGCTCAAAGCTTCCCACAGGCGCTCCAGGCAGTCCGAAACCAGATGGCAGTGGGAGGAATGGAAGTCCAGTCTTACGCTCCAAGGAAGCCGTTCATGCTTGTGGGAGCCAGCACTCCGACTGCAGCACGGACGAAGATTTAAACCCATACCACTCTTCCCCAGAGTCATTCGCCTCCGATACATCAGCATCTGCGTGTCACACCCATACACTCGAATTTGTGACGACATCGAAGCCCATGAAACCAAACACGTACTCGCTACTGCGGCGAGCTAGCATTCGAACGTTGTCGTGCGAGCAGTTGCCCCGTGGTCTTACCGCTGGAAAAATCTTCTTCGGAGACCCGATGGCTGGCTACATCGTTGCGTACAAGTTTCGGCTCACTGATCCTTATGCTCGTGGGCGTCAGCGCCATTATGCGCTGCTGGCGCTTACAGGCCATGATCCTGGCCGAGCTTTCAAGACTACACCGATTATATGGCGTGCCTTCGAGCGTATAGCCAGTAATATTCTAGCCTGCACAGAGAAGGCCATCCAGACTGGCAAGTCAACCACAGCTGGAGCGAGCGAGAAACAGAAGCCGCCTCCAATATCGTCGTTCCTAACACAACGGACTATGGATCCAGACGGCTTTCCTCGCCGGGGTGGTACGGCAATGCGGCCGAGAGGGCTTGCAGAGATGGTGGGCAACGATCTGTTCTTCGCGGAGCTGCACCGCAGCTTTGTGGCTCTGTTGCAATGCTTGGGACGGCAATTCGGCGGAGTCACGGTCGAGCCTCCCTCCGCTGATACACAGAGCGAGGACATCCGTAATGGACATGACGAAACAGAGAAGCAGCCGCTCGATGGCAAAGACCAGTTCGAACGAGAATCCGGGGTATCAACTCCCATCGCCGTATGACTTTATGCCAAAGTAAGGACGGCCGGTTACGATAGATTGAGCGGTTTTGGTGTACGATGTGAGCCGATCGAGCATGCTTTCTGTTGCGCTTTAGCGATTCAACTTCGTTTCGGTTAAGATACCCTTTTTCATACTGCCCATAGATACACAGGCAGGAAGTAGACTTATTATGGAGGATTGACGAAGACTTAGAAAGGGCGATTTAACCACTCTATCAGAAGAGAAATTACTTCTTACCCTTCAATGTCCGTGAAAAGTATTTCTCTCTGTTTTCGCAATCGCTATCATTGATCCCCTGACCTATTCTCTCGGCTACCGCGCCGTCGTCCCGCACACTGCACTAGGTTCTTCGACCTGAAATTGTCGATCCACCGCTTGAGTTCTGTAAAGTACCGACTCACGACGACAATGGGCATTGCCTTCGACTATGCGCCCGAACGGCCTGAGCACATCGATGCCATCCTCAACGGCCTCGATCGCTACAATCCCGAAACCACCACCGTGTTCCAAGACTACGTAACGCAGCAATGCGAGGACCGGACCTATGACTGCTACGCGAACCTGGCGCTGCTGAAGCTGTGAGTCTGCAGATTTCCTCGGAGAAACCCGACGACACCATTTGTGTCTTATTGGGCGCCCAGCGGGCTGCAAGAAACCCGACCATGATGATCGACCAAACGTTTCCTATTACCTGACTTTCGCAGTCCCGCGACCTTGAATCAGTCGCCCCCCTGCGCCTGAAGCCAAACCAAAACATATTAGCTCTATCTGAACCCTCCCCCCTTCACCTCCCAAAAACCATCCCTCACCAACCCCCTTCCCTCCAACCCGCACCCCCCAAGCTAACCACCACCTCCCTCTTCCTTCCTCCCCCACAGATACCAATTCAACCCGCACCTCCTCGTCCACGAACCCACCACCAACATCCTCGTCAAAGCCCTCACCGTCTTCCCCTCCCCCGACTTCTCCCTCAGCCTGCACCTCCTCCCCCCGCACATCCTCTCCCCGGCCACCCCCCCCCCCCCCCGCCCCGCCCCCCCCCCCC
>JAABUS010001530.1_pt1 | contig 49974 bp, 38 predicted proteins | sample 5560161 | NCBI WGS metagenome assembly JAABUS01 (sample SAMN10711885, study PRJNA513376) | rock metagenome | isolation source: Antarctica rocks | place: Antarctica: Victoria Land, Trio Nunatak nord | collected 2016-01-04 | reverse complement strand
CTCTACCAACACTGCGGCGACATCCCGCCAGCCGAACTCGAGGCTGCGTACTACCGTCACGAAGAAGCTCGGCAAACCGCCGAGTTCTCAAACAAGTAAGTCTCCGGACACGCCGTCAGGATTCAGGTCACCGCCACCGCCCGCGCACTGCACGTCGGCCGGACGACGATCGTCCTGGAGGTCGACCTCACGGCCGAGTCGGGAAAGCTGATCGCCCGGACGACGCAGGTGCAAGCCGTGCTCACCGCCCGGCCCTGACGAGTCACAATTCTCAAAACGCGTAGGCAGCCATGTTCGCTGTCACGGCAGGTTCCGGCGTCGTCGCAGCGATCTGAGCGCGGTTGCCGTTGGTGTTCATCCAATACGGGGCGTGCAACGCGGACCGGATGCATCAGGCTCTGAGCCGGTCGGGATGTCTTCGTCGATGGTCCGGCCAGTGGCATGGCTGCGACACCACGTGGTCTTGCCGGTCGCGCTCGGCCCCTCGACGGCGATGATCACCGTCACCGGAGACGTGTGGACGGAGTGGAGACGAGGGGAATCGAACCCCTAACCCCTGCCTTGCAAAGGCAGTGCTCTGCCAATTGAGCTACGTCCCCGAGGAAAGATCTGATCCTAGCGGGCACCAGGGCTCAGGGGCGGGTTGCATGCTTCCAGACGTCGCCGCTGTCCTGGCCTTTCTTGCGCTTGAGTGCGTACTGGACACCGGCCGCAGCGGCTACGAGAGCGAGCAACTTCTTCACGGGTCCCCCTGTGTGAAATTTGGGCGTACCGTCCACGTCGCCGTGGCACGCTGTCTGCCGTGCTGATCGTGCTGTGCAGAGTGGGCCTAGGAGGACTTGAACCTCCGGCCTCATCCTTATCAGGGATGCGCTCTAACCATCTGAGCTATAGGCCCGTTACCTGGCGGACATGCGAGACCTGACTTTACCGGTTGGGAATCCGCGGACCAACCGACCCCGGCTACTCCCGCTCCGACAGGGTCACCTCGACACCGCCGACCAGATCGGCGCACAGGTTGTAGATCATCGACCCGATGGTGCTCATCGCGACGAAGAGCACGATGTTCACCGCGCCGATGAGGAACGCCCCGCCGAACACCAGGGAGGGGGTCACCACGTTGCCGGTCTTGGCGTCACCGGAGATGGTGTGCACGGTGTCGTTGATCTTGCCGAACACGCCGGCGAAGTCCAGCACCGAGTACAGCACGCCAATCATGATCAGCCAGACGAAGAACAACACGATCGCCAGCACACACGAGAACTTGAAGACGGAGTACACGTTCAGGTGGCTGAGGGTCAGCCGAGCCCGCCGTGGCTGCCGAGCGCCCCGTCCTGAGGACGCCCGCGAGGACGGCCCGGCACTTGACTCCGAGTCGCCGGCAGCGGTCCGTGAACTGACCGGAGTAGCCGTGGTGGTGGCATTGGCGGCGTATCGGCCGGGTTGCGAACCGTCATCGGCCGGAGCGCCCCGCCCCGAAGACGGAGTGGTGGCTGACCAGCCGTCGGATCGCTGGCCGGCGCCCTGAGTCGGCGTGCTCACCTTGGGAAGCGTCGTGGTGTCCTGATCGGCCCTGATGCCACTCGCGCTACCCGGAGCGGTCGGTGGCTGGTAGCCCTCGGTCATCGCGTGCTACTCCTGCTCCTCGGGTTCGTCGGCATTTCGGGCGATCGAAACCAGGTTGACACCCTCCGGCAGATTCATCAGACGTACACCCATCGTCTGACGCTGCGCTCGCCGTACCTGTCCTGCCGACGTCCGAATCACGACGCCATCAGACGTGATCGCGTACACCTCATCTTCTGGCCGGACGCTCATCGCGCCGACCAGCGCACCTCTCGTCGAGACTATACGCGCGGTCAGAACACCCTTTCCGCCGCGACCTTGGATCGGATACTCCTCCACCTTGGTCCGCTTGGCGAAACCACCATCGGTCGCGATCAGGATTTCCATGCCATCCTGGACGACCTCCATGGCCAGCAGCTCGTCCACGCCGGAGAACCTCATACCGATGACGCCGGATGTCGCACGTCCCATCGGACGGAGCGTGTCGTCGTCGGCCTTGAAGCGGATGGACTGAGCCAGCTTGCTGACCAGCAGCAGATCGTCGTCCGGCGAGATGAGCGCGGCGTCGATCAACTCGTCCTCTTCACGTAGGTTGATGGCCACGATGCCGCCGGAGCGGTTGGAGTCGAACTCGGTCAGCTTGGTCTTCTTGACCAGACCCGACTTGGTGGCCAGCACCAGGTACGGTGCCACCTCGTAATTCTTGATGGTGATGACCTCGGCGATGTGCTCGTCCGGCTGGAAGGCCAGCAGGTTCGCCACGTGCTGGCCGCGGGCGTTGCGGTTCGCCTCAGGCAGATCGTAGGTCTTGGTGCGGTACACCCGTCCCTTGTTGGTGAAGAACAGGATCCAGTCGTGCGTCGAGCAGACGAAGAAGTGCGCGACGAGGTCGTCGGTCTTCAGCGCCGCGCCCTGCACGCCCTTGCCGCCGCGCCGTTGCGAGCGGTACAGGTCGGTCTTCGTCCGCTTGGCGTAGCCCGTCCGGGTGATCGTGACCACGACATCCTCGGCCGCGATGAGGTCTTCCATCGACATGTCGCCGTCGTAGGCGATCAGCCGGGTCCGGCGACCGTCGCCGTACTTGTCCACGATCTCGTTGAGTTCGTCGCGAATGATCTGGCGCTGGCGCCCGGGCTTGGCCAGGATGTCCTTGAAGTCGGCGATCTTCGCCTCGATCTCGGCCGCCTCTTCTTGGATCCGCAACCGCTCCAGTGCTGCCAGTCGGCGCAGCTGCAGGTCGAGGATCGCTACCGCCTGGATCTCGTCGATGTCGAGCAGTTCCATCAGACCGGTGCGGGCCGCATCCGCAGAGGCGGCACCACGAATCAGGGCGATCACCGCGTCGAGGGCGTCCAGCGCCTTGAGCAGCGCGCGCAGGATATGAGCCCGCTCCTCGGCCTTGCGCAGCCGGTACTGCGTGCGCCGGACGATGACCTCGACCTGATGGGTCACGTAATAGGACACGATCTGGTCCAGCCGCAGCGTCCGGGGGACGCCGTCGACGATCGCGAGGTTCGTGACCCCGAAGGTCGTCTGCAGCTGGGTGTGCTTGTAGAGGTTGTTCAGCACGACCTTGGCGACCGCGTCCCGCTTCAGCGTGACGACGATGCGCATGCCGATCCGGTCGGAGGACTCGTCGTTGATGTCGGCGATCCCGCCCACCTTCGCCTCTTTGGCGAGGTCGGCGATGTTGGCCACAAGGTTGTCGGGGTTGACCTGGTACGGCAACTCCGTGATGACCAGGATCGTCCGGCCGCGGCTGTCCTCTTCGACGGTGACCACCGCGCGCATCCGGATCGAGCCACGCCCGGTGCGGTAGGCCTCTTCGATGCCGTCACGTCCGACGATGAGGCCCCTGGTGGGAAAGTCTGGACCGGGAATGTCACGCATGAGCTGCTCGAGCAGCTCTTCGGAAGTGGCATCGGGGTGATCCAGCGACCAGGTAACACCGGCCGCGACCTCGCGGAGGTTGTGCGGCGGCAGGTTGGTGGCCATACCGACGGCGATACCGCCGCCACCGTTGACCAGCAGGTTCGGAATGCGGGACGGCAGGACGACCGGCTCTTGCGAGCGTCCGTCGTAGTTCGGCTTGAAGTCGACGGTATCTTCGTCGATGTCGCGCAGCATGTCCATCGCCAGCGGCGTCAGGCGCGCCTCGGTGTTGTGCGACACGAAGCCGTTGGTGATGAACGCGTGGTCGGTGGAGTCCACCCGCAGCGAGTACACGGCTTGGACGCCGGACTCGACGATGGAACTCACCGGTGCCAGTGAGAACTGCCGCGGGTCGCCACCGTCGTCCGGCAGGTGCCGGGCGGGATCGGAGCGGTAGGCGGCAGTGATGTCCGGAAGCATCGGCAGCGCCGTTGCCCAGCTCTGCTGATCAGACTCGGGACGGCGCAACACCAGGACGTCGCGGTGCGAGATCTCGCCGAGCAGCTTCCACATCAGCGTCGGGACATCGTGCACCCGCCCGACGACCAGCAACGGGTGGTTCTCGGTGGCGGTGACGGAGTGCTCGCCCGCGGTGACCGTGAGGACCGGATGCGCGCCGGAGTGGTGGAACGCGCTGACTCGAACCGGAGCGCCGTCGCGGCCGATGACCTTGAAGTCGACCTCGGTGGTGCTGTCCGAGGCGACACCGGGCACCAGTTCGGCGATCGGGGTGTCGCCGTCCGGCGTCACGACCAGGGTGTCGCCCACCACGCAGTACCGCATGGCCGCCGCCGGGTCGTTGCCGGGCGACCCGAAGTTGCCCTGTCCGTCGATCAGCGGCGCGCGCATGGACCACGGCTGCGACAAGCGGACGAGGGTGTCATAGATCGAGGTGTCACCGTGCGGGTGGTAGTTACCCATCACGTCGCCGACGACGCGCGAGCACTTCACATGGCCGCGGTCGGGCCGATATCCACTGTCGTACATGGCGTAGAGCACGCGCCGGTGCACCGGCTTGAGACCGTCCCGGACGTCGGGCAGGGCCCGCGCGACGATCACGCTCATCGCGTAGTCGAGGAAGCTGCGTTGCATTTCCAGCTGGATATCGACCGGCTCTATCCGATCGCCAGTGGATGGTGGCGGCGGAGTCTCAGTCATGGTGACCTTTCGTTCTAAGGCAGTTCAGAGCGCCGGACAGAAAGCCTTGATGCCGTCGAGTTCCCGCGGAACCCGGCGGCAACGGACGGCGGCTCTAGATATCGAGGAAGCGGACGTCTTTGGCGTTGTTGACGATGAAGGACCGGCGCGCTTCGACGTCATCGCCCATCAATACCGAGAACAAGGAGTCGGCGGTCGCCGCGTCGTCCAGGGTGACCCGGAGCAGGACGCGGGTGGCCGGATCCATCGTGGTTTCCCACAGCTCGGTCGCGTTCATCTCACCGAGACCCTTGTAACGCTGGATGGAGTCGCCGGCCGCACGCCGACGTCCCGCGGACTCGCCGGCCTCGATCAAGCCGTCACGCTCGCGGTCGGAATACGCAAAATCCGGCTCGCCCTTGGACCACTTGATCTTGTACAGCGGCGGTTGCGAGAGGAAGACGCGCCCATTTTCGATCAGCGGGCGCATGAAGCGGAACAGCAGGGTCAACAACAGTGTGGTGATGTGCTGGCCGTCCACATCGGCGTCGGCCATCAGCACGATCTTGTGATAACGCAGCTTCGTCAGATCGAAATCGTCGTGGATACCCGTGCCCAGTGCAGTGATCAGCGACTGCACCTCGGTGTTCTTCAGCACCCGGTCGATGCGTGCCTTCTCGACGTTGATGATCTTTCCGCGAATGGGCAGGATCGCCTGGTACATCGAGTCCCGCCCGGACTTGGCCGAGCCACCCGCCGAGTCACCCTCGACAATGTAGATCTCGCTCTTCTCGGGATCGGTCGACCGGCAGTCCGCCAATTTGCCCGGCAACCCCATGGTGTCCAGGGCGTTCTTGCGGGCCAGCTTGCGAGCTTGTTGCGCAGCCTTGCGGGCACGTGCCGCCGAGGCCGCCTTGTTGACGATGGTCCGGCCCTCGGCGGGATTGCGCTCGAACCAGTCGGTCAGCCACTCGTTACAGACCTTCTGGATGAACGATTTCGCCTCGGAATTGCCCAGCTTCGTCTTTGTCTGGCCCTCGAATTGCGGCTCTGCCATCTTGATCGAGATGATCGCCGCCAAGCCTTCGCGGATATCGTCACCGGTCAGCTTGTCCTCGGTGGGCTTGAAGATCTTCTTCTCGGTGGCCCACTTGTTGACCACCGTCGTGAGCGCCGAGCGGAAGCCCTCTTCGTGGGTGCCGCCCTCATGGGTGTTGATGGTGTTGGCGAAGGTATAGACCGACTCGCCGTAGGACTCGTTCCACTGCAGCGCTATCTCGGCCGACATGCGCTGGGCCTTGTCCTCGGCCTCGAAATAGACCACGGAGTTGTGGATCGGTGATTTCGTCGCGTTCAGATGCTTGACGAAGTCGGCGATGCCGTTCTCGTAGTAGTACTTGACCTCGCGGGCCTCGTGCTCACCGCCCCGCTCGTCCTTGATGATGATGGTCAGCCGCTTGTTCAGGAACGCCATCTCTTGCAGCCGACTGATGATCGTCTGATACGAGAACTCGACCGTCTCGAAGATGTTGACGTCCGGCCAGAACGTGACGGTCGTTCCGGTCTCGTTGCTCGGCTCACCCTTGTCCAGCGGAGCCGCCGGCTTCTGGTTGACGTAGGGCTGGCGCCAGACGTGGCCCTCACGCCTGATCTCGACCTCGAGCCGGGAGGACAGCGCGTTCACCACCGAGATGCCGACGCCGTGCAGGCCGCCGGAGACCGCGTAGGAGTCGCTGTCGAACTTTCCGCCCGCGTGCAGGATGGTCAGGATAACCTCGACGGCCGGCTTCTTCTGAGCGGTGTTCATACCGACCGGCATTCCACGGCCGTTGTCGACGACCCGGACACCGCCGTCAGCGAGCAGAGTGACCTCGATGCGATCGCAGAAGCCAGCCAGCGCCTCGTCGACGGAGTTGTCGACGACCTCCCACACGAGGTGGTGCAGACCGCGCTCGCCCGTCGAGCCGATGTACATACCGGGGCGTTTACGGACAGCTTCCAGGCCTTCGAGGACCGTGATCGAATCTGCTCCGTAGGAAGACGCAGTCTTAGCCGCCACTCGGTACTCCTTCGTCTGGGCGTGCAGTGCGGGTGGGCGTGCGGTGCGGGATGATCGTGCCGCGGGCTCTCAACGCCATTCTGAGCCCCCACCCGTGGGATCAACCTCATCAGTCTACTGGTGCCACTGACGTTCCGGTGCCGCGCAACACCCCTGGTGGCGACACAGAGCGATTTTGCGGCACCGGGTGACTCGGGATACGCGCGCCATCGGAATGAAACCGCGGCGGCTCACCAAGGGTGTCTGCCGGGACGCTCCAGCCGGGTCAGCCGTAGGTGTCGCGGGCGCCGCGGCCGCCACGCATCGACCAGGGGCCGTGCTTCCACGATGGCGCGGAAGGTCCCGAGATGATCAGTTTGCGCACCATACCGGCGGGAAGTTCGCGAGAGATCCTGCCCAGGATCTGTGGTGCCATCAAGCGCAACTGGGTGGCCCAGGCCGTCGACTCCGCCGTGATCCGCAGCTCGGCGTCGACCAGGCTGACCGGATGGCAGCGACCGGCGATCTCCGGACCCACCACCGAAGCCCACTGGCTCATCAGCCTCGCCTCCGCGAGCGGCGCGACCCAACCGAGCTCGCCGAACGAGGTGCCCACGATGTCGCCGAGCCGTGCCGGGTCCCGGCCGTCCGGCCGGGCACCGCTGTAGCCACCCGCGGGTGCGGCATTGCGCCGTCGGCGACTGGCAAAGCTGCCGCGCCCTCGCGCGCCAGGCCGTCCGGATGACATCGCCCGCGCTGAGCGCAGCGCTCCTGACACCATGTCACCCTGCTCCACAGCAGCATCCGCTTCTGTGGATAAGTCGTCTGGTTTCGGGGGTAACTCTTCACCAGCCCGGGTAAAACGGTCACTGTCGCGGTGGATATCTTTTTCGTCGCTGTCACCTGACACGGCGCACCTCGCCGTCGCCGACGTCGTAGCGCGCTCCGGTCAGCAGCACCGGCACGTCCGCGATCTCAGCGGCAGAGATCAACACCTGCTCCGCCTTGCCGGCGATCGCGGCCAACTGGTCACGCCTGGTGGCATCGAGTTCGGCGAAGACATCGTCGAGGATCAGCACCGGTTCGGCACCGTCGGAGGACAGCAGGTCATAGCAGGCGAGCCGGAGGGCGAGCGCCGCTGACCATCCCTCGCCGTGGCTGGCATAGCCGCGCAGCGGCAACTCGTTCAGGCCGAGGTCCAGGTCGTCGCGGTGCGGACCCACCAGGTTCACGCCACGTTCGATCTCTTGCGGGCGCGCTCGTGCCAACTCCGCCAGCAATGCCGCCGACAGGACCGAGATCTCAGGAATCACAGCGGTGTCATTAGGCAGGGACGCAGCAACAGAGCTGACATAACGAAGGGCCAGCCGGCCACTGGTGGGAGCGAGGTCGGCATAGGCCCGGACGGCATAGGGCGTCAGCGTGGCCACCAACTCCAGCCGCGCCGCGAGCAGCTCCGCGCCGTGCTCGGCCAGGTGACCGTCCCAGACGTCCAGGGTCCGAAGGTCGCCGCTCCCACCGGCCCGGCGAGCGGCGCCCGCGGTCTTGAGCAGGGCGGCCCGCTGCTTGAGAACCCGTTCGTAATCGGCACGGACGCCGGCCAGCCGCGGGGCACGCTGCACCAGCACGTCGTCGAGAAACCGGCGGCGCTCGGACGGATCACCACGAACAATGGCCAGATCCTCCGGTGCGAACAGGACCGTGCGCAGGCCACCGAGAATGTCACGAGGCCGGGGCACCGGACTGCGATTGAGCTTCACCCGGTTGGTCCGGCCCGCGGTGATCTCGACCTCCAGTACGAGCTGGCGGCCGCCGGAGACCACCGCGGCCTGCACCACTGCCCGCTCCGCGCCGGCTCGGATCAGCGGAGCATCGGCCGCCACCCGGTGACTGCCGAGGGTGGCCAGGTACCCGAGCGCCTCGAGGAGGTTGGTCTTGCCCTGCCCGTTCGCGCCGACCAGCACGCTGGCCCCAGGCTCGAAGGCCACATCGGCTCGGGGCCAGCTACGGAAGTCGGCGACGCTCAGGTGTTCGACATACATCGAGAGAGGCGTCCGGAGTGGGGATCAGCGGGAACCGGGCGCGATGGCGTCGGATGCCGAGACCGATCCGGCTGTCTCCACGGCGTGGCCGCCGAACTGGTTGCGCAGAGCGGCCACCATCTTCATGGCGGGTGAATCGTCCTGCCGCGAGGCGAAGCGGGCGAACAGCGCGGCGGTGATCACCGGCAACGGCACGGCGTTGTCGATGGCGGCCTCGACCGTCCACCGGCCCTCGCCGGAGTCCTCGGCGTACCCGCGCAGCTTGCTCAACCCGGGGTCGGACTCGAGCGCGAGCACCGCGAGGTCGAGCAGCCAGGACCGGATGACCGTGCCTTGCTGCCAGGACTTGATGGTTTCGGTGACGTTCTCGATCAACGGCGACGCGGCCATCAGCTCGTAGCCTTCGGCGTAGGCCTGCATCATGCCGTACTCGATGCCGTTGTGGACCATCTTCGCGAAGTGACCGGCACCGACAGTGGAGCCGGCGTGCACGAAGCCACCCTCACCCTCGGGCTTCAGGGCATCGAACACCGGCTGGATCCGGGCGACATCCTCCGGCGCCCCACCCACCATCAGCGCGTAGCCGTTCTTCAGGCCCCATACGCCGCCGGACACGCCCGCGTCGACGAAGCCGATCCCCTTCGCGCCGAGCTCCTCGGCATGCCGGGCGTCATCGGTGTACTTGGAGTTGCCACCGTCGATGACGATGTCACCTTCGCTGAGCAGGTCGCCCAGGGCATTGACGGTCTGGTCGGTCGGACCGCCCGCGGGCACCATGACCCAGACGGCTCGGGGTGCGGACAGCTTCTGCACCAGCTCTTCGAGGGAGGCCACGTCCCGCGCCGACGCGGGCGACCGGTCGAAGCCGACGACGGTGTGGCCACCGTCGCGGATTCGCTGGGCCATGTTTCCGCCCATTTTCCCTAGGCCGATCAGTCCGATTTCCATAGCAGTCCTCCCGGTCTCTGTGGGCGTTCGCCCGCGATTTACACCGTAGCCGCGAGAGGCTCGCGAACGCAGGCCACCCCGCTCAGCCCGGCATTCGGACGGGCATGATCAAGTATGTGTAGTCCGACGGACCCGAGGCTGCCCCCGGCGCGCCGGCCGGCCGGATGATCGCCGGTTTCGTCGGGGTGGTGAAGAACAACCGTGCGACAGGCTCTTCGATGGCACCGAGCCCCTCCAGCAGGAACGTCGGATTGAACGCGGTGGTGATCTCGTCGCCGTCGAAGTCTGCTTCGAGGTTCTCTTCGGCGCGGCCCTCGTCGTCGCCGCCGGCGGTCAGCGTAAGGCCGCCGTCGGAGAATTGCAGCCGCACCGGGTTACCGCGGTCAGCCACCAGGGCTACCCGCTTCACGGACTCGATCAGGGCGGCGACCTGCACGTCCGCGGTCACCGAGAACTCCGTCGGCAGCAACGTCCGATAGGGCGGGAACTGCGCGTCGAGCAGCCGGGTGGTCGTGCGGCGCCCGGTGCCGGAGAAGCCGATGATGCCCTCGCCATTCCCGGAGTTCGAGAGCGAGATGGTCAGCTCGGCCTCGGACGTCAGGCTCTTGGCGGCATCGTTGAGCGTGCGCGCCGGCACCAGCACCTGGGCATTGGCGCTCTCGGGGGTGGCCGGGTTCCAGTTCAGCTCCCGGATCGCCAGCCGATAGCGGTCGGTCGCCGCCAGGGTCAGCCGGTCGCCGTCGATCTCGAACCGGACTCCCGTCAGCATCGGCAGCGTGTCGTCCTTGCCCGCGGCGATGGCCACTTGCGACGCGGCCCGGGCGAACACCGAACTCGAGACGGTCCCGGCGGTAGTGGGCAGCTCCGGCAGCCGGGGGTAGTCCTCGTCCGGCATGGTCGGGAGGGTGAAGCGGGAACTGCCGCAGCTGATGGTCACCCGTGAGCCGTCGGCGGTGAACTCCACCGGATGCGCCGGCAGGGATTTGCTGATGTCGGCGAGTAGCCGGCCAGAAACCAGCGCCCGGCCGGCGGAACCGGCCGTGACGTCCAAGCGCGCCTGGGTCGACACCTCGTAGTCGAAACCCGAAATCGAGAGCTGGTCATCGCTCACCTCGAGCAGCAGCCCCGCCAGGACGGGTGCCGCCGGCCGTGCGGGCAGGCTACGAGCCGACCAGGCCACGGCTTCGGCGAGTGCGTCCCGCTCGATTCGGAACTTCATGAACCCTCCACTGTCATCAGCCGAACCTGTTCAGCTCGGCCCGTGCGCTACATCTTGCTGTAGTTCATTCCCGGTGGCCCGGCGGGGTAGGGCCCTCGCGTCGGCACTCGTCCCAGCGGGAAGGCCCGTCCGGCCTGCTCAGCGTCCACAATCCCCAGCAGCAGTATGTGGGGTCTTTTTCTCTCTCAATAGAACTAAGCCATCGTCGTCATCAGGGCTGTGGACACTGTGGGCAACGACCGCGAGCCCAGTAGAACCGGCACCTCGTGATGTGGGTAACCGGTCGACGAGCTGGGGGCGTCCGCGTCGACGCGGTGGACGCCGGATGAACCGTGCACACCGTCCACAGCAACGCCGGTGTTTTTCCACATGGCTACCCACATTTGTGGAATCGGTTCAGCGGCTCGTCGGCCGGCCGCTTGCGCCGGAATGTCACGCCCGGGCACGAGACCGGATCCGGCTCGTCAGCTCGGTGATCTGGTTGTAGACGTTGCGACGCTCGGTCATCAGTGACCGGATCTTGCGCTCGGCGTGCATCACCGTCGTGTGGTCGCGGCCGCCGAAGGTCTGCCCGATCTTCGGCAGGGACAGTTCTGTCAGCTCGCGGCAGAGGTACATGGCGATCTGACGGGCGGAGACGAGCACCCTGGTACGGGAACTGCTGGTGAGGTCCTCGAGCGTGATGCCGAAGTACTCCGCGGTGACAGCCATGATCGTGGAGGCCGTGATGTCGGGGCGGTCCGACTCCGAGATCAGGTCCTTCAGCACGATCTCGGCCAGCTTGAGGTCGATGTCCTGCTTGTTGAGGCTGCCGAACGCGACGACCCGGATGAGGGCGCCCTCGAGTTCGCGGATATTGCTCTGGATCTTCGAGGCGATGAACTCCATGACGCCCGGTTGCAGCGTCATGCCGTCCTTGGCGGCCTTCTTGCGGAGGATCGCGATGCGCAGCTCGAGGTCGGGCGCCTGGACGTCGGTGATCAGACCGGACTTGAACCGGGTCACCAGACGGTTCTGCAGGCCGGACAGTTGCTCTGGCTTGCGGTCGCAGGAGATGACGATCTGCTTGTTGGCCAGCTGCAGGGTGTTGAACGTGTGGAAGAACGCCTCCTGGGTCTGCTCGGCCCGCTCCAGGAACTGGATGTCGTCGATCAGCAGCAGGTCGACGTCGCGGTACCGCCGCTGGAACGACTGGACGTCGTTCACCCGGACGGAGTTGATGAAGTCGTTGGTGAACTCTTCGCTGGAGACGTAGCGAACCCGCATCGAGGGGTCGAGCCGGCGGCCGTAGGTGCCGATCGCGTGCAGCAGGTGCGTCTTGCCGAGACCGGACTCGCCGTAGATGAAGAGCGGGTTGTAGGCCTTAGCCGGAGCCTCGGCGACAGCTACCGCGGCCGCATGCGCGAAACGATTGGACGAGCCGGGTACGAACGTCTCGAAGGTGTACTTCGGATTGAGCCGAGCCTCGTGGTCGACGCGGACCATGCCAGGGTTCAACCCGTCGGAGTACCTGCCGAACCCGGTTCGAGGATCACCCTGGTTCAGCCGGTCGGGACGATCATCGAAACGGTGCTCGTCGGGACGGTCGGCGAAGCGGTCGTAGGTGTCGACCTCGTCCAGCTCCGAATCCGGCTCGAGCTCGGGGGTCGCCACCATCACCGGACGGTCGGCGGAGTCCATCGGCTGGATGGTCACCGCCATGTTGATCTGGCGCCCCAAGGCCTCGGTGAGGGTGGCGGTGATCAGAGGCCGGAGGTTGTTCTCGAGGTACTCCTTGGCGTAGGTGTTCGGCGCCGCGAGCAGCGCCGTGTCCTCGAGCAAGCCGATCGGTCGGGTCAGGCTGAGCCAGGCACGCTGATGAGGCCGCACGGAAGGATCATCGAGCTGGTTGATCGCACGATTCCAGACGTCGGCGAGATCGGCCAGTTCGTCCGCCACTTGGTGTTCACCCCCTTGGTCAGTGCGCTCACTGCTGCGCGGCGACCCGGCCGACCCGGGCGGAGAACGGCGCAGCGGGCCCCACCGTCGCGGACCGAGTATCCACACCATTATCCACAGTATGTGGAGAACCCAAGAGCCACGGCGACCGCATCGATCGTCGTGAGCATTCAGGTCCGCACTGGTTTGTATGAGCCGACAACGTAACAGCGAGAGGCGCTAACTCACAATGGGCGCTGTGGCCTGGAGGCCTCGTTCTCGGCGTGTCGTCCCGTCCTGGCCGGGCCGGCGGATATTTTCGAGGGCTCGGCACGGATAGCTGAGGCGGCCGGTCAGGTGGGCGTCATGCGGCCAGGTGTGCGACGGGTCGTGCGGTGACTCCGGTTTGACCCTGACCGGGGTCGATCCGTACCGTTGAGTCCTCGCATGCCGTCGATATTTTCCTCGGCTGCAGCCTGTGCTGTTCAACCAACGACACCGCCGTCGGCAGTGTCGTCGTCCAACCCAGCCGACCGCGTGCACGATGCGGCTGGCGCCTGATTGTGATGGAGCGAGACCGTGAGCAAGCGGACCTTCCAACCGAACAACCGCCGCCGGGCCAAGACCCACGGCTTCCGGCTGCGGATGCGGACTCGCGCCGGTCGCGCCATTCTGCAGGCGCGTCGGCGCAAGGGCCGCGGCGAGCTGTCGGCCTGAGCCGGCTGCTCTGTGCTCCCTGCTGTCCATCGGTTGCGGGCGAGTTCTGACTTCGCGACCGTGACCAAACGAGGCCACCGGGTCCGCTGCGGCGACTTGGTGGTCTACCTGTTGATGGACGGCGGTTCGATGGACGGCGGTTCCGAATCGGCGGCACCGGCTCGGGTCGGGCTGGTGGTCGGCAAGTCGGTCGGCGGCAGCGTCGTCCGGCACCGGGTGTCGCGTCGGTTGCGAGCACAGCTGAGCGCGCGACTTGCCGACCTGCCCACGGGATCACGGCTGGTAGTTCGCGCGCTGCCTGATACGGCCACCCGGCGCTCCACCGAGATCGGACGAGATCTCGACCGGGCGCTCGTCCGGCTGGGCAGGCTCACTGCCGGAGCGACGCACTGATGACCGACCACGCGGTTTCGCCACCTGGCCGGGCAGCTCGTGCCGGCGTCACCGCGATCACGGTCTATCAGGCTGCGTGGAGTTCGCGTCGACCCCCGGTCTGCCGCTACACGCCGAGCTGCAGTGGCTACGCCGTGGACGCCATCACGGCGTATGGCCTCGGCCGTGGGGCGTGGCTGGGCATCCGGCGGATCGCACGATGCCATCCCTTCCACGGTGGCGGTTACGACCCCGTACCGCCGGCCGTCGCTCGGCGCAGTGGAACCGATTCCCCCACCGATTCGTCGGATGAGAAGAATCTCGTAGAACAGGCTGATTGATGCTGGACTTCCTCTATACCGCCGTCTCGTGGGTGCTGTTGCGCTGGTACCAGCTCTTCACCATGCTTGGAATGAGCAAGGACAGCGGACTGACCTGGGCGCTGTCGATCATCATGCTGGTGGTCACGGCCCGGCTGGTGCTGTTCCGGTTCTTCGTGAAGCAGGTGCACTACCAGCGCCGTATGCAAGAAATGCAGCCCAAGATCAAGAAGCTGCAAGAGAAGCACAAGGGCGACAAGGCCACCCTGCAGCGCGAGATGATGGCCATGCAGCAGGCCGAGGGATTCAATCCCATCTCGGGCTGCCTGCCCATGTTCCTGCAGATCCCGATCTTCATCTCGCTGTTCCATGTGCTCAAGCACATTTCGAATTCGGTGGGCTTGGCCCCCGGTTCTCGCGGGCTTACGCTGTACGGCTTCACCGAGGCGCAGACGACTGCGGCCGCCCACGCCAAACTCTTCAACGCCCCGCTGGCGGCCTCGCTGCGGGAGTCATCGGACAAGATCCTGCAACTGGGCGGGCACGTCACGACGACTCGTACGGTTTCTCTGGTGCTGGTGCTCATCAGCGCCGCCGCCACCTACATCACCCAGCGCGCGGTCATGAAGAACCAGACCACTCCGCCTGAAGGCCAGGCGGCGATGATCCAGCGGCTGATGCAGATCGGTATCCCGATCTCCGTCGTCTTCTCCGGATTCATCTTTCCGCTGGGCGTGCTCCTGTACTGGTTCACCAGCAACCTGTGGACCATGGGGCAGCAGTTCTACATCTTCCGGTTCCACCCGCACACCCCCGGCGACACCGCCGCGGTTGCTGCTGGCCCGGTCGGTGAGGTCGGCAAGACGCTTGCGCCCAAGGTGGGGCAGAAGCCGGTGAACGCGAAGGGCACCCGCGCCGGCGTGACGCCCGCTACCGGCAGTAACGCGACCGTGAACGCCGCCAAGACGAACACTGCCTCGAAGGGCGCCACCGCGATGCGCGTCTCCGACGACGACACCTCGACCGTCCCCGAGCCACCCGTGACGCGGCAGCCAGCCAAGCCGCAGCGACCGAACGGCAACCGCCCGGGCAACAACAAGCGTTCGCCGGGCAAGAAGCGCCGTTAACCAGCAGTTTCACCCGAACACCTCTTCGCTGCGCCCTGCGCATGCCGCATAGATAGGGATTGGTCAATGACTGACACCGCCTCCGCGCGAACCAACGATGCCGTGGCGCAGGATGACGACGCTGAGGCCACCGGGCGCGCGACCGGCTCGGCGCTCCTGGTCCAGGAAGGCGACATTGCCGCGGACTATCTCGAGCGCTTGCTGGACATCGTGGACTACGACGGCGACATCGACCTCGACGTCGAGAACGGTCGCGCCATGGTGGCCATCGTCGGCTCGGACCTTCAACCGTTGATCGGTCAGTCCGGCGAGACCTTGGATGCCTTGCAGGAACTCACCCGGCTAGCTGTGCAGCAGCAGACCGGCGTGCGGAGCCGCTTGATGCTCGACATCTCCGGTCACCGCCGTGCCCGCCGCGGGGAACTGACCGCGCTCGCCCAGGAGACGGCCGATAAGGTCCTGAGCTCGGGAGAGCCGGCGCGACTGGCGCCGATGAATCCGTTCGAGCGCAAGGTGGTGCACGACGCCATTTCGGCCACCGACGGAGTGATCAGCGAGTCCGAGGGCGAAGAGCCGGGCCGTCGGGTCGTCGTCCTGCTGGCGCAGTGACGGACGGTCTCTCGACAGGCCGGCAGGCAGAGCCGGTAGCCCCGGCCCCACCTGCTGTCGTTAGCAACCGGTTAGCACCTTTTATGGCTATTTTAGGCCGATATGCTGGGTGGCTCGCAGGGCCCGGAACGGTGCGTGGGCTCATCGGACCCTGTGAGGTGCCGCGGTTATGGGACCGGCACCTGCTTAATTCGGTGGCCCTCAGTGAATTGCTGCCGTCCGGAGGGCGGCTAGTGGACATCGGCACCGGAGCGGGGTTACCGGGCCTTGCGGTGGCCTGTGTGCGCCCAGACCTAGAGGTCGATCTTGTGGAGTCGTCACTCCGTAGAACCGACTTTCTGACCGAGGCCGTACAGGATCTGGGCCTGCTCGACCGTGTTCGGGTCGTCCGAGGGCGTGCCGAAGACCGGGACGTCGTCCGCACGGTAGGTTCATCATCATTCGTAACGGCGCGGGCTGTCGCCCCGCTGGACAAGCTGGTGAAGTGGAGTTTCCCCTTGCTGAAGCGCGGTGGCAGCCTGCTGGCCATCAAGGGAGAGTCCGCCGAGGCTGAACTCGCCCAGCACCGCTCGCTGATCACTCGAATGCGCGGGGAAATTGGCGGCGTGGTCGAATGTGGCGCGGGCTTGGTCGATCCACCTACTCGTGTCGTCACAGTGACTCGACGCTGAGCCTCGTACTGATACCGCTACTCAAGGTGATGAGATGACATCAGCAATGCCCGATAATGCGACACCTCTGGTCGCGGCAGACGCAGATCTGGGTTCCGATGACGCTGACGTGGTCGCAGCCGAAGAGAGCATGGGTCAATCCGACCGTGTTTCACGTGAAACAGTGACGAGCTTCCCTCACCCCCAGCTTGGTAACTCCGGACCGCTCGACAGCGCTGCCGCTGCGGTTTCACGTGAAACATTCGACACACCCATCGCGCGCGAGGCGATGCGCGCCGTTCAGGTGCGCAATGTCCGCAACGAGGTGTGGCCGAAGCCGGTGGCCACCCGGATCATCACCGTCGCCAACCAGAAAGGCGGCGTCGGGAAGACGACAACAGCGGTCAACCTCGCGGTAGCCCTGGCGCATCACGGGCTGTCAGTGCTGTTGATCGACCTTGATCCGCAAGGAAACGCCAGTACCGCCATGGGTGTTGCGCATCATGCGGGCACACCATCCGTTTACGACGTGCTCCTGGGCAGCTCGTCGCTTCAGGACGTTGCTATCCCCGTCGAAGCCGCTCCCGGCCTGCGGTGCGTCCCCGCCACCATCGATTTAGCGGGCGCTGATATCGAGCTGGCGTCGCAAGTTGCCCGCGAGCACCGTCTTCGCAAGGCAATATCCGGTTACGAACCCCAGGCCGACTACATCCTGATCGACTGCCCGCCCGCGCTGGGTCTCTTGACGCTCAATGCCCTGGTGGCTGGCAAAGAGATTTTGATCCCCATTCAGTGTGAGTATTACGCACTGGAGGGTCTGGCCCAGCTGCTCAACACGGTGGAACTGGTGCGAACACAGCTGAACGCGACCTTGGACGTCTCAACCGTGCTGCTGACCATGTACGACAGCCGTACCCGACTGGCTGACCAAGTCGCCGACGAGGTACGACAACACTTCGGAGCGAAGGTCATTCGGTCGGTGATCCCTCGCAATGTCCGGGTATCGGAGGCACCGGGCTACGGGCAAACCGTGATGACGTACGACGCCGGCTCTCGGGGCGCCGTGAGCTATCTCGAGGCGGCTCGCGAGCTGGCTGAGCGGGGACGGCCATCGCCAGCGGAACAAGACCGGCCAGGCGGGAGTTCGGAGCACCACAACGAGGGACAGGGGACGCAGGAGTGAGCACGGCACCACGACGGGGTGGACTGGGCCGCGGCCTGGGAGCTCTCATTCCAACCACTCCCCCAGATGCTGACATCGCTGCGGAAACAGAGCCCGAAATCTCATCCGTTATGTCAACTGCTCCTTTGGTTGGCCAAGGGACGGGTGCCGCCGACGCACCCCCCGCCCCGGTCGTTACGCCAGGTAGCAGCGTGAAAGGAGGGCCTCGGGTGCCCTCCATTGCGTCGATGACGGCGTCCGCGGCCACCGATTTATACTTCGATCCAGCACCTGTACCGGGCGCAACCCTTCGAGAGGTCCGCCCCGAGCTGGTTCGCACCAACCCGAAGCAGCCACGGCAGGCATTCGACGAGGAAGCCCTTGCCGAGCTGGCACATTCCATCCGCGAGTTCGGAGTTCTACAACCCATTGTCGTCCGTGCCGTTGACGATGGCTATGAACTGGTCATGGGCGAGCGCCGTCTGCGTGCGGCAACCGCTGCGGGATTGGAGAAGATTCCGGCGATCATCCGCGACACCGCGGACGACGCCATGCTGCGGGATGCCCTGCTGGAGAACATCCATCGCGCTCAGCTCAATCCGCTCGAAGAAGCTGCGGCGTATCAACAATTGCTCGAAGAGTTCGGCGCGACCCACGAAGAGCTGGCAAGCAGGATCGGCCGCAGTCGGTCGCAGGTCACGAACACCATCCGACTGATGAACCTGCCGGTACCGGTGCAGCGTCGGGTTGCGGCCGGTATCTTGTCGGCCGGCCATGCGCGCGCACTGCTCGGCTTGGCGGACCGTGACCAGCAGGAGGAGCTGGCGAGCCGTATCGTCGCCGAGGGTCTGTCCGTCCGGGCCACCGAGGAGCTGGTCGCGCTCGCTCTCGGTTCCGGGGCCAAGTCGGTCGCGCGCAGAAGGCGGGCACAGCGGATGGCCGCTCCGGAGCTCGAATTACTGGCGGATAAGTTGTCAGACACCCTGGACACGCGGGTGCGCGTCGATCTGGGGCAGCGCAAGGGGAAGATAACAGTCGAATTCGGCTCGATCGACGACCTCGACCGCATCATCGCCGTGATCGCGCCCCAGCTCGGCTCCGTGTCACCCGCCTCAGGGGCTCGGCAGGCAGACTAGTCCGTCATGGATTGGTATGAGACGACCTCATCCAGGCCACGCCTGCCGCGTTTCAGCGACGGCGACTTCGGATCCGGCACCCCGTATCCCAGACTGATCACTCCGACGACAGACATCCGCGGCGGGATGCCGAATGCCGATTTCGTCGTGTTCTGATGTTCTGGTGGCACGCCGAAGAAGCAACTGGACAAGCCACGGTCGACGGCACTCAGCAGGATGAGCAGGCTGGCCATCCCCGTGTCGATGTCCCAGTACGGCACCGGCCAGCGGGCCTCGTCCTGATCGGTCCAACCCTTGTCCGGGGCCGCATACCGCTCGAGATAGGCCTGCTTGTCCGACATGGCGAGGATCAGCGCGGGCGCCGACCGCATTCCACGCTGCCAGCGGTCCGTCGGCGAGTCCGGGTCCGTAGTCGTGGACCAGAAGAGCTCGCGGCTCTCGTCGGTGTCCAGCACGAGGAAGTGCCACCCCTGGCTGAAGCCGGCCGACGGCGCCCTGATGGCCAGGCCCAGCATGTCATCGATGATCGCTCGCTCCACCGGCCGGGACGCGTCATAGTTGCGGACCATCCGCCGCGCGCGAACGACCGCTGAAAATTCCATGCAGGCTGTTTACCACGCCACGCCGGAGATATAGGCGATGCGCGGGCAGCACCGGTGTGACACGCTGCACGGGTGGATCTCGTGCAATCAACGAAGCTAGCTGACGTCTGCTACGACATCAGAGGGCCGGTGCTGGTGGAGGCAAAGCGCCTCGAGGAGCAGGGTCACCGCATCCTCAAGCTGAACATCGGCAACCCCGCACCGTTCGGCTTCTCGGCGCCGGACGAGATCCTCGTGGACGTCATCAGGAACTTGTCCGATGCCGAGGGCTACTCCGACTCCCAGGGCCTGCTCTCCGCGCGGACGGCCATCGTCAGCCACTACCAGGACCGGGGCTTGGACACCTCCGTGACCGTGGACGATGTCTGGCTCGGCAACGGCGTCAGCGAGCTGATCGTCATGGCGCTGCAGGCGATGCTGAACAACGGCGACGAGGTACTGGTGCCGGCACCGGACTACCCGCTCTGGACGGCGGCCACGTCACTGGCCGGTGGCACCCCGGTGCATTACCGGTGTGACGAGTCCGAGGGCTGGCTTCCCGACCTCGATGACCTGCGTGCGAAGATCACGGCGCGAACCAAGGCAATCGTCCTGATCAACCCGAACAATCCCACCGGTGCCGTCTATCCGCGCCCGCTGCTGGAGGATCTCGCCGAGATCGCGCGGCAGCACAGCCTCACCGTGCTGGCGGACGAGATCTACGACAAGATCCTCTACGACGACGCGAGTCATGTGCCGTTCGCCGTCATCGCGCCGGACCTCTTCACGCTGACGTTCAACGGGCTGTCCAAGGCGTACCGGCTGGCGGGGTTCCGCGCCGGGTGGCTGCTTGCGGGCGGCCCGAAGAGCCACGCGGCCAACTACCTCGAGGGCCTCACCATCCTGGCCAACATGCGGCTGTGCGCGAACGTCCCCGCGCAGCACGCCATTCAGACCGCGCTCGGCGGCCGCCAGAGCATCCGGGACCTGGTGCTGCCGGGCGGGCGGTTGCTCGAACAGCGCGATGCCGCCGTGTCGGCGTTGCGAGCGATCCCCGGCGTCAGCTGTGTCGAGCCCAAGGGAGCGCTGTACGTGTTTCCGCGGCTCGATCCCGAGGTGTACCCGATCGTGGACGACCAACGCTTCGTGCTGGACTTCCTGCGCGACCAGCACGTGCTGCTGGTCCAGGGAACCGGCTTCAACTGGCCGACACCGGATCACCTGCGCATCGTCACCCTGCCGCACGCCGAGGTGCTGACGGAGGCGATCGGCAGGCTCGGCACCTTCCTTGCCGACGGTGGTGCGGACGGTCGTGCCGGCGGTCGCCGTGCCAGCCTGGACAGCACCGGCCTTCGTCGGATTAGCTAGGACCGTGTCGGTTTCGCGCCGGATCATGCCGCTGACCCTGGACAACCTCGACGATCTGCCGTCGCCGTGCCGCAGTTGCCTGTTCTGGGAGCTGGGGCCGCTGGTGGACACGAACCCGGTCGAGGCGGACGAGGCGCCGCTCGCGAAAGAGGCCTGGCTGTCGGCGACGCTGCTGGACTGGGGCAGCTGCGGCAAGATCGCCTACGTCGCCGGCGTTCCGGTCGGGTACGCGATGTTCGCGCCACCCGGCTTCGTACCCCGATCGATGTCATTTCCGACGTCCCCGGTGGCCGGCGACGCCGTGCTGCTGATGAACGCCCGGGTGCTGCCCGAGTGGACCTCCGGCGGGGTAGGCCGGATGCTGGCGCAGGCGGTCGCGGCGGAGCTCGTCCCGCGGGGGGTCAAGGCAATCGAGGCCTTCGGCTCCACCGGCCCGCTGTCCCGGGGCTGCCTGATGCCAGCCGACTACCTGCGGTCGGTCGGTTTCAAGACCGTCCGGCCCCATCCGGCCTATCCCCGGCTGCGCATGGAGCTGAAGTCGACGGTGTCCTGGCGCTACGACGTCGAGTACGCGCTCGAACGGATCTTCGGCACGAACGTCGGCCGGTCGCTGACCCCGGTCAACTATGCCAATCCGAGCGGCTGACCCACCCGCCTCTCTAGCGGAGTGAGCACTCACTCCGCTAAGGTGAGAGCATGACAGTCGAAGCCCGTCGCGCCTCGCCCATGGCGCCGGACGAACGCCGGGCCGCCATCGTCGAAGCGACCCTGCCGCTACTGCGGGCACACGGCAATGCCGTCACGACCAAGCAGATTGCCGACGCCTGCGGTGTCGGCGAGGGGACGGTGTTCCGGGCGTTCCCCGACAAGGCGGCGATCATCGACGCGGCGCTTGCCACCGCCTTCGACCCGGCTCCCGGACTGGAACAACTCGGCCGCATCGACCACACACTGCCCCTCGGTGAGCGCCTTGTCGCGGCGGTGGAGGTACTGCAGGACCGGTTGCGGTCGGTGATCGGCCTGATGACGGTGCTGGGCCGCACGGCGCCGCAGGCTGCCGCCCGCCGGCGGGTTCACGACGACGATCAGCTGCGCGAGGGCCAGGCGCGGATACTCCGAGCCATCGAGGACCTGATCGCGCCGGACGCGGACGCCCTGCGGGTCAGCCCGGCACAGGCGGCTCGGACGGTGCGGATGCTGACCTTCGCCGGCACCCATCCCGGCGTCACCGACGAGACCCCGATGTCCGCGTCGGAGATCGTGTCGATACTGCTGCACGGTGTCCTCAACAGCGGTGTCCTCAACAGCGGTGCTTGCGACAGAGAGGCCGGTTCGCCATGCTGTTGAGGCTGCTGCGCTCGTACCTGCGGCCTTACCGGCGCCCGCTCGGCCTGGTCATCGTGCTGCAACTGATCCAGGTCGTCGCCGGCCTCTACCTGCCCAGCCTGAACGCCGACATCATCGACAGGGGCGTGGCCACCGGCAACACCGGCTACATCACCTCGACCGGCATGGTCATGCTCGGTGTGGCCCTGGTGCAGATCCTCTGCTCGGTGGGAGCGGTGTGCTACGGCGCCCGTACCGCGATGGGCTTCGGTCGCGACCTGCGCTCAGCCATCTTCCACCAGGTCGGCGCCTTCTCGGCCCGGGAACTGAACGATTTCGGAGCCCCGTCCCTGATCACTCGCAACACCAACGACGTCCAGCAGGTGCAGATGCTGGTGCTGATGAGCTGCACCATGCTGGTGTCGGCACCGATCATGTGCTTCGGCGGTGTGGTGATGGCGATCCGGCAGGACGCCACCCTCTCGTGGCTGCTGGTGGTCAGCATGCCGGTGCTGATCGGCTCGATCTTCCTGATCGTCCGGAGCATGGTGCCGGAGTTCCGGCTGATGCAGACGCGGATCGACACCATCAACCGGATCCTGCGCGAGCAGATCACCGGCATCCGGGTGGTACGCGCCTTCGTCCGCGAGCCGTTCGAGACGGAGCGCTTCTCCGGCGCCAACGCCGCCGTGACGGCCAGCGCCATCCGCGTCGGCCGGCTGCAGGCCTTGATGTTCCCGACCGTGATGCTGGTGGTCAACGCGTCCAGCGTCGCGGTGCTGTGGTTCGGCGGCCACCTGATCAGCGACGGCCGGATGCAGATCGGTTCGCTGACCGCGTTCCTCAGCTACCTGATGCAGATCATGATGGCCGTGATGATGGCGACCTTCATGGCGATCCTGGTGCCGCGGGCAGCCGTGTGTGCCGAGCGGGTGGTCGAGGTGCTGGACACCGAGTCCTCGGTGGTGCCGCCGGCCGAACCGGTGACCAGCGTGACCGGACGCGGCAACCTGGAACTGCGGGATGTCGAATTCTGCTATCCCGGGGCGGCCGACCCGGTTCTGAAGAACATCAGCTTCACCGCGACGGCCGGCCAGCGCACCGCCATCATCGGCAGTACCGGCGCCGGCAAGAGCACCCTCGTCGGCCTGATCCCCCGGCTGTTCGACGCCACCGCCGGATCGGTTCGGGTGAACGGGGTCGACGTGAAGGACCTGGACCCTGACTTGCTGTGCGGCCTGATCGGGCTGGTGCCGCAGCGGCCGTACCTGTTCTCGGGCACCGTCGCGAGCAACCTGCGCTACGGCAACCCACAGGCCAGTGACGAGCAGCTGTGGCAGGCCCTCGACGTCGCCCAGGCCGCGGACTTCGTACAGGCGATGCCGGACGGCCTCGAGTCGGTCATCAGCCAGGGCGGCACGAACGTCTCGGGAGGTCAGCGGCAGCGGCTGGCGATCACCCGGGCGCTCGTCCGCCAGCCCGAGATCTACCTCTTCGACGACTCCTTCTCGGCGCTGGACCTGGCCACCGACGCCCGGCTGCGCAGGGCGCTGGCTCCCCTGACAGCCGACGCCACGGTGATCATCGTCGCGCAGCGGGTCTCCACCATCATCGACGCCGATCAGATCATCGTCCTTGACAACGGCGAGATTGTCGGCCTGGGCACGCATACCGAACTGCTCGACAGTTGCCCCACCTACGCCGAGATCGTCGACTCGCAATTCAGCGAACGGGAAGCGGCATGAGCAGGACCGAGACACCCGACCGAGCAGCGTCGCCGGTATCGCCCACCGGTACCGGCCCTGGTACCGGCTCCGACGTCCCGGCCGGCCCGCGACCGCCGATGCCCCGCGGGCCGTTCGCCGCCGTGGGCATGCCCGCCGAGAAGTCACTGAACTTCGGGCCGTCCGCGCGCCGGCTGATCGGACGGCTGGCCCCGGAGCGGAGAACCGTCGCGGCGGTGATCGGCTTCACCCTGACCAGCGTGGCGCTCAGTGTGCTGGGACCGAAACTGCTCGGGCACGCCACGAACCTGATCTTCAACGGCCTCCTCGGCAAGCGTCTGCCGGCCGGTGTCACCAAGGATCAGGCCGTCGCGGCGGCCCGGGCAGCCGGCCAGGACAAGCTCGCGGGCCTGTACTCGGGCTCCGGGATCGTGCCCGGCCGCGGCATCGACTTCCATGCCCTGGCGCTCGTCCTGCTCGCGGTCCTTGCGCTGTACCTCTGCTCGTCCCTGTCCAGCTGGATGCAGGGCTACCTGCTCAACGGGGCCGTTCAGCGGACGGTGTTCCGGCTGCGCTCCGACGTCGAGGACAAGATCAACCGGTTGCCGCTGGGGTACTTCGATGGCCAGTCGCGCGGCGATGTGCTGAGCAAGGTCACCAACGACATCGACAATGTCTCGCAGAGCCTGCAGCAGACACTGAGCCAGCTGCTGACGTCACTGCTGTCGGTGGTCGGAGTGCTGGTGATGATGCTGATCATCTCGCCGCTGCTGGCGCTGATCGCGATCGTCACCATCCCGCTGTCCATCCTGGTGACCCGGCTCATCGCCAAGCGCTCGCAGCAGCTGTTCGTGGCGCAGTGGAAGCACACCGGGACGCTGAACGGGCAGATCGAAGAGGCGTTCTCCGGCCACGCGCTGGTGAAGGTCTTCGGACGCCAGCACGAGGTCGAGGAGACGTTTCGGGCCAAGAACGAGGAGCTGTACGCCGCCAGCTTCGGAGCCCAGTTCGTCTCCGGGATCATCATGCCGGCGATGACGTTCATCGGGAACCTGAACTACGTCGCCGTCGCGGTGGTGGGCGGGTTGCGGGTCGCCTCGGGCTCCATGAGCCTCGGCGACGTCCAGGCGTTCATCCAGTATTCCCGCAGCTTCGCGCAGCCGCTGACCCAGGTCGCGGCGATGGCGAACCTGCTGCAGTCGGGTGTGGCGTCCGCCGAGCGGGTCTTCGGGCTGCTGGACGCCCCGGAGCAGGAGCCGGACGCGGCCGAGCCGGTGGCCATCCAGAATCCGCGTGGTCGGGTTGAGTTCGAGCACGTGTCCTTCCGCTACGAACCGGACACGCCACTGATCGAGGACCTGTCCCTGGTCGCGGCACCGGGCCAGACGGTGGCGATCGTAGGTCCGACCGGTGCCGGCAAGACGACGCTGGTTAACCTGATCATGCGCTTCTACGAGCTCGACGGCGGCCGGATCACCATGGACGGAGCTGACATCGCTCAACTGCGGCGGCCGGACCTGCGCTCCCGGATCGGCATGGTGCTGCAGGACACCTGGCTGTTCGGCGGCACCATCCGCGACAACATCGGGTACGGCAACCCCGCCGCGAGTGAGGCCGAGATCGCGGCGGCGGCCAAGGCGACCTTCGTGGACCGGTTCGTGCACAGCCTGCCGGACGGCTACGACACGGTGATCGACGACGAGGGCAGCAACATCAGCGCGGGCGAGAAGCAGCTGCTCACCATCGCCCGGGCGTTCCTGGCGAACCCGTCGTTGCTCATCCTGGACGAGGCGACCAGCTCCGTCGACACCCGCACCGAGGTACTGGTACAGCACGCGATGGCAGCACTGCGGGCCGACCGGACCAGTTTTGTCATCGCGCACCGGCTGTCGACGATCCGCGACGCCGACCTGATCCTGGTGATGGAGGCAGGCCGGATCGTGGAGCAGGGCAGCCACTCGGAGTTGCTGGCGGCCGGCGGGGCGTACTCGGCGCTGTACAACGCGCAGTTCACGGCGGCCGTCCTGTAGCCGCCGTGCAAACAGCGACACGGCCCGTGCTCCGGTGGCTGGTAGGCCACTCTCGGAGCGCGGGCCGCGCTGGGTGGTGCTGTCTGTCGGACGGACCCGGACGGGTCCGAGCGCGATCAGGCGATGTAGTCGGACAGGTCGCGCAGCAGGGCCGCCTTCGGCTTCGCGCCGACGATGGTCTTGACGATCTGGCCGCCCTTGAACACCGACATCGTGGGGATCGACATGATCTGGTAGTCCCGCGCGACGTTCGGGTTCTCGTCGATGTTCAGCTTGACGACCTGCAGCTTCTCGCCGTGCTCGTTGGCGATCTCTTCCAGCACGGGCGAGACCAGCCGGCACGGGCCACACCACTCGGCCCAGAAGTCGACGAGGACGGGCTTGTCGGACTGCAGAACGTCCTTGGCAAAGCTGGCGTCGGTTACAGCGGGGGTGTTTGCGCCCATGAGAGCAACTCCTACGAGTATCGGAAAATGTGGCTGTTGAGGTAACGCCCGAGGCGCGGGAACCCTTCCCCGCGCCCGGACGGTGGATCAGCTTTCCAGTGCCGCCAGTGACACGTCACCGACGGCGTCGAGGGCGGCCAGGAACTTCTCGGCGTCCAGTGCCGCCTGGCAGCCGGTGCCGGCCGCGGTGATGGCCTGCCGGTAGACGTGGTCGACGACGTCGCCGGCCGCGAAGACGCCCGGGAGGTTCGTCCGGGTGGAGTGCGCGTCCGTCACGATGTAACCGTCCTCGTCCAGCTCGACCTGGCCCTTGACCAGCTCGGACCGCGGGTCGTGCCCGATCGCGATGAACAGGCCGGTGGCGGGGGTCTCGCTCGTCTCACCGGTCCGGGTATCGCGCAGGGTCAGGCCGGTCACCTTGCCGTCGCCGTGGATCTCGGCCACCTCGGAGTGCCAGGCGAACTTGATCTTCGGGTTCGACTCGGCCCGCTCGGCCATGATCCGGGAGGACCGCAGCGTGCCCCGCCGGTGCACGATGGTCACCGTCTCGGCGAAACGCGTCAGGAACGTCGCCTCCTCCATCGCGGTGTCGCCACCGCCGACCACGACGATGTCGTGACCCCGGAAGAAGAAGCCGTCACAGGTCGCGCACCACGAGACGCCGTGGCCGGACAGCTCCTCTTCGCGCTCCAGACCGAGCTTCTTGTACGCCGATCCCATGGCCAGGATGACCGCGTCGGCGGTGAACTCGCCGGACAGGGTGCGGACGACCTTGACGTCGCCCTGCAGATCCATCGAGATCACGTCGTCACTGACCAGTTCGGCACCGAACTTCTCCGCCTGGGAGCGGAGCTGGCTCATCAGCTCGGGGCCCATGATGCCGGCCGGAAAACCCGGGAAATTCTCTACCTCGGTGGTGTTCATCAGGGCCCCGCCGTACTGGCTGCCCTCGAACACCAGCGGCCGCAGGTCGGCCCTGGCGGTGTACAGCCCGGCGGTGTACCCAGCCGGGCCGGAGCCGACCACGATCACCTTGCGGTGGTTCTCGCTCACAACTACCTCGATCTCAGTCGGCTACCGCGCTCTCATCGAACATCCGTTGACGAGCACCATCGGCAACGATATTAGGGTGGTCGATATTTCACAGTGTCGGGCACTGTCGGGGCCGGCCACCTGCTTCAGTCGGACTGGGTGTCGGCCGGCCTGCGGGCGCGGCCACGGACCGCGCCGACGATCTCGGCCACCTCGGGCAACGGCAGCCGGACGGCGATGAGGGCAAGCACCGCGGCTCCGAGCCCACCGCCGACCACCAGCTCGGCGAGGGCCGCCAGCCGTCCGGTTCCGACAACGGAATGCCCCGCCAGCACGACCACCAGGGCAACGACCGCACCGGCGACCGCGGCGACCGAGATCCACCCCATCGTGCGCAGTACCCGGCCGAAGCCGAGCGAACCGAACTTGCGCCGGAGCAGGACGTGTCCGACGACGGAGCCGACCAGGTAGGACAGCGAGGTCGACACCGTGAGGGCCACGATGATGGCATCGCCGTGCAGTGCCGAGCGTGCCGTGAAGACCAGCACCACCTTGGTCGCCACCATCGCGAGGTTGATGATGGTCGGCGTCCGGGCGTCTCGCATGGCGTAGAAGACCCGCTGCTGCAGCATGACCAGGGCGAACGGCAGCAGGCCGAAGGAACCTGCCGCCAGTGCCACCCCGATCAGCCGGGCCTCGCTCAGGTGTGCGTGGCCGACGAAGATCACGCTGGTGAACTCCGGCGCCAGGACCATCAGCCCGGCGGTCACCGGTATCAGGGCCACCGCCGACAGCCGGGTGCCGAGCCGAAGGTCGTCCAGCACGCTGCCGGTGTCACCGCGCGCGGCCGCTCGGCTCATCCGCGGCATCAGCGCCGTGAGCAGCGAGACGCCGAGAATTCCGTAGGGGACCTGGAACAGCAGGTCCGCGTTCGCGAACGTCGACGGGCCACCCCGGCGTACGTTGGCCACCCGGTTAACGGCGAAGACCCCGACCTGGCTGATCGCCACGTACCCCAGCACCCAGCTGGTGAGCGTCCGGAACTCCGCCATCCGACCGACCTCGGACGGCAGCGCCCGGAATCGCCACTGCCAGGTGAAGCCGCTCTTCTTCAGCGGGACGAACAGGACGAGGGCCTGGCCCGCGATGCCCAGGGTGGTGCCGATGCCCAGCACCAGGATCTGGCCGGCACTGATCGAGGACGCCGTCAAGGGCTTGGCACTGGGCAGCAGCAGGAACAGGCCTACCGCGGCGATCGTGATCAGGTTGTTGAGCACCGGGGCCCAGGCCGGCCAGCTGTAGACGTCGCGGGTGTTCAGCACCGCGGTGAACATCGCGCCCAGGCCGTAGAAGAAGATCTCAGGTAGCAGCAGGGTCGCCCACAGCCCGGTCAGCGCCTGCTTGCTCGCCGAGCCGCCGAAGATGGACGCGAGCAACGGTGCGGCCAGCACGGCCAGCACCGTCGCGCCGCCGAGGATTGCGGTCGCCATGGACAGCAGCCGCTGGGTATAGGCAACGCCGCGGTCGACATCGTCATGCTGCGCCTGCACCAGCACCGGGATGATGACGCTGGCCAGCACGCCGCCGAGCAGCAGTTCGTACACCATGTTCGGCAGGGTGTTGGCCAGGTTGTACGCGTCGGCGACATCGCTGAGACCGATGCCGAGGGCCGCGACCAGCACCAGGCTGCGAAGAAAGCCTGTGACGCGGCTGGCCAGGCTGGCGATCGCCATCGTCCGGCTGCTCGCCAGCAGGCTCGGGGCGCTCGCCGCCGCGTCGCTGGGTAGCTCGCTGGGTGAATAGCCGCTTACCTCGGACAGCTCACCGAGATCACTGCCCGGGCCGGCGGCCGGCCGCTCGGCCTGCTTGAGGCGCTGCCCGTTCTCGGCCGCCTGTGCCATGCCATCAGCTGCGTGCTGGCTCGGAACTGGAGGGGCCTGCAGTGCTACCCCAGCGGTGCTCGCGCCGGATGGGGCACTCGGCCGGCGGCGGCGGCGTGGGCCGTGGTAGTTCGGCGTGCTCCAGCCGTCCCCCGCGCTGTCGGGTTGAGCCGTCTCTACCGCGAGGGCCGAGCCGTCGCCGGGCAGCGGTATGGGGGTGCCGTAGATCTTCGGAGTCGACCAGTCGTCGCTCACGAGGTCGCTCCCATCGCCGTCTCGGTGCCGGAAGTGCCGGGCCCGCTCGCCCCGCTGCCCGCGGGCGCCTGGCCGTGCCGGTTGCGGTGGCTGGAACCGTGCCGGACGCGGCGCACCAGCCGGCGCAGCAGGGCCAGGATCAGGACGGTCACCGCGACGATCGTAATGATCTTGCTGATGGTTCCGATGGAGGTGGCACGCAGATTCAGGGTCACAGTCTGTCCGAGTTGCCGGCCGTCCGGCGTGCTGACCCGCGCGATCACCCGGAACTTGCCCAGCCGGTCGACATGGGTGGGTATCCGGATGGTAGCGATGCTGCGGGCGGGAATGGTCTGGGTCTCGACGGGCGGTGGCCGGAAGCCGATCACGCCGTTGGCGGCGGCCACCCCGACGCGGACCGTCACAGGCTTCGGAAGCTGGTTCGACACCGTGACGACTACCGGGGAGTCCGCCGAGGACAGGCTGTACGTTCCGACGGCCGGCTGGACGAGGTGCACCGAGGAGGTGATCTGATCGATGCGGCCCTCCAGGTTCTCGACCAGGCTGGCACCTTCGGCCGGGTACGTCCGCCACGCGCTCGACTCTGCGCGGTGAATGCCGTTGTTGAACGCGCCGAGCAGCTCGGCCGCGGCGTCGTTGTTGTGCAGCGCCTCGTTCATCGAGGTGACCGCCTGCTGGACCTGGCCGATCTTCTGCAGGCCACTCGGGCTGATCTCTGCCGACGGGTTCTCGACATTGGTCTGCAGGGCGCCGTGGTCGGTCGGGGGCACCGTCCGCAGCGCTTGCCGGATGCTGATCGCGCGGCTCCAACTCGTGTCGCGCGTTGCCAGGATGGTCGACGCGGCGGCTTGCGGGCTGGTGTCGACATAGCGATCCGGGACGATCACCACGAAGTGGCCCCGGGACGGGTCCTGCTCCGCCTGGATCGCCAACTGAGCGAGCAGTGTCTGTTGCGCGTTCTGGGGGGTGGCGCCCGGCCGCAGGATCTGGTTCGTGGTGTTCTCGATCCCGGTGTTGGTCACGAGGGCCATCGCCTCGCCGGCCGCGGACGGCAGCGACGCCAGGGCGTCGGCAGGCTGCTGGTCCTGGTCGGCACCGGGAAAGGCCGCGTCGCTGAGCATGATGGTCGAGGCGCCACCGCCCACCAGGGCGTCCAGCGCCTTGCTGGTCAGGGCGCCACCGGCCGGCCAGGTGAGCAGGTCGCTGGAGAAGTCACCGTCCAGCGTGGGCGCGATCCGAGCCTGCACCTGCGGATCGAGCGCGGTGGACCACTTCAGCCCGGCTCGGGTCACGGCGTTGACGTCCGGATCGGCATAGGCGGTCAGCACCACGTCATGCTTGGCCTTGACCTTCTTCAACCGGGCAAGCCACTCGGCAGCCAGCCTGCCGCCGGTGCCGGGCACCGTCCCGCTGCCACTGCGGACCCGGTATCCCGACGGCGATGACATCACCGTGAGGCTGTCGAGCAGATCCGGATCGATCAGCAGCGTCAACCGCACCTGCCCCGCGACGAGCTCCGCTGCCTCGAGCGCGCGGTCCAGGCGGCCCCCCGGCCCGACCTCTCCCGCCAGCTGCTCGTCGGTGAAGATGTTCTGGTCCACCGAACGGTGCGGCTTGTCCAGCAGCGGCCACACCCAACCGACGGTCACGGTTTTCGGCGTGTCCAGGAAGGACGGGAGGAGGACCTGCGTCCGGCCGAGCTCCACCGATCCGGCATCCGGGTCACTGACCCCGTGTACGACGACGGCGTACGGGTAGACGCCGTTGTAACACAGGCACAGGGCGCCGCTGGTGGTGCGATAGGTGACCGTGACGCTCTGGCGCGGCAGCAGCTGGCCGGCCAGCCGCAGCGGCTCGGGCACCTCGAAGCCGGTTTCGGGTGGGGTGCTGATGGCCTCGGTCAGCAGCCGAGGCTGGGTGATCGGCAAGCCGCGCTGTAGCCCCACCCGGAGGTCGGAGTACGTGCTGTCGGTGTTGTTCGTCAGCGTCGCCACGAAGGTCACCGGCTGGGACGGCTTGGTGGCGTCGGGACTGCGCGGCGTCACCCGGTTCAGCGTCACCCTGACCGACGAGAGGGTCGGCGTCGGCTGGGTCCGCGGCAGTGCCATGGCGTGCGCCCGCTGGAATCCGGCGGCACTGGGAACGGCGGCGCTGAGCAGGGTGATCGCCAGGACGCCGAGGGCCGCGGCAAACCGGCGAGTCGAGATCATGCGCTGTCTCTCAGCAGGTGCGAGGCCACATCCACCAGGGCGCGCTCGTCGGAGTAGGCGAGCCGCTCGGTGATCCTGGGCAGCGGCACCCACGCCACCTCGGTAACCTCGACATCCTCGTCGGAGAGCTCGCCGCCGGCGGCTCGGAGCAGGAAGTGGTGGACGGTCTTGTGCACCCGGCGGCCCTCGACCACGAACCAGAAGTCGATCGTGCCCAGGGTTCCGATGATGTCACCGTGGATCCCGGTCTCTTCCGCCACCTCGCGGATCGCGGCCTGCTCGAAGGTCTCGCCGGTCTCGACGTGGCCCTTGGGCAGGGACCACAGCAGTCGGCCGCGGCGATTCAACCGGCCGATGAGGGCTCCCAGCGGTTCCGGGCCGGACATGTCCAGGACAAGGCCGCCGGCGCTGGTCTCATCAACCCGAGGAAGCCGCGGACGCCGGGTGTTCGACGCGCGAGACATAGGGCGATGCTACTTGGCGGTTCAGTAAGGTCTGGCCCGTGAGTGAGCACCCGAGTGACGTAGGAGCGAGGCGCGGAGCGATTGGCGGCATCGTGAGTGAGCACCCGAGTGACGTAGGAGCGAGGCGCGCAGCGAATAGTGGGCTCGTGAGCGGCAACCCTGGTGATCTCGTCCCCATCCCCGATGTCGCCGTCCGGCTCGGCACCGCCTTCGCCGCGGCCGGCCATCAGCTGTACCTGGTCGGCGGCCCGGTTCGCGACGCCCTGATGGGGCGTCCCGTCAGCGATCTCGACTTCACCACGGAGGCCCATCCGGATCAGGTGCTCGCGATCGTCTCGCCGCTGGCTTCAGGCGTCTGGACGACCGGAATCGAGTTCGGCACCATCGGCGCGCAGATCCACGGTCAGCCCTGCGAGATCACGACCTTCCGCGCTGATCGCTATGACCGGGTCTCCCGCAACCCGATCGTGGCGTTCGGCGACAACATCGCCGACGACCTGCGCCGGCGCGACTTCACGATGAACGCCATGGCCGTGTCGGTCCACGACCGGGCCTTCGTCGATCCGTACGGCGGCCTGGTCGACCTGGCGAAGGGCGTCTTGCGGACTCCGGCCACGCCGGCGGAGTCGTTCGGTGACGATCCGCTGCGGATGCTGCGGGCCGCACGCTTCGTCTCGCAACTCGGTGTGAGCCTGGCACCGGAGGTGGAAGCCGCGATATCGGCGATGGCTCCCGAGATCGGCCGGATCACGGCGGAGCGGGTGCAGGCAGAGCTCAACAAGCTGCTCGCGGGAGCCCATCCCCGGCGGGGCCTGGAGGTCCTGGTGGACACCGGCCTCGCCGATGTGGTGCTGCCCGAGCTTCCCGCGCTGCGGATGGCCGCGGACGAGCATGGTCAGCACAAGGACGTCTACGCCCACACGCTTCAGGTGCTGGACCAGGCCATCGGTCTGGAACAGCGCGGAGCCGCTTCCTCAGAGCCAAGCGGGTCGGGTGGCGCCGAACCGGACCTGGTGCTGCGCTGGGCGGCGCTGTTGCACGACATCGGCAAGCCGGAGACCCGCCGGTTCGTGGACAGCGGCCAGGGCGCGCGGGCGGTCACCTTCCACCACCACGAGGTCGTCGGCGCCCGGATGGCCAAGGCCCGGTTGAAGGCCCTGAAGTTCAGCAAGGACATGACTGAGGACATCTCCCGGTTGGTGTTCCTGCACCTGCGGTTCTACGGCTATGGCCGCGGCGAGTGGACCGACTCGGCGGTGCGCCGCTACGTCACCGACGCCGGTCCGCTGCTGGAGCGGCTGCACAAGCTCGTCCGGTCCGACACCACCACCCGGAACAGGCGCAAGGCCGCGATGCTGGCCGCGACGTACGACGCCCTGGAGGAGCGGATCGCCGCGCTTCGCGAGCAGGAGGAGCTGGACTCGATCCGTCCGGACCTCGACGGCACCGAAATCATGGCCATCCTCGGGATTCCACCCGGCCCGCTGGTGGGCAGGGCCTACCAGCACCTGCTCGCGCTACGGATGGAGAACGGGCCGCTCAGCCACGAGCAGGCGGTGGCGGAACTACGGCGGTGGCACTCCGAGCAGCAGTGAGCGCGTCGCCGGCCGGGGCGCAGTCGGCGATCACAACAGCAGTCATCGTCCCGGCGGTGTCATCGGGCGCCGTCCCGGCGAACAGGTAGACCAGCCCCGTCACGGCGTAGCCTACTCCGATGACGACCACCGACGTCGCGGACCTGCCGTTCTCCGGCAGCACCAGGGCGGTGAGCACTCCGGCGCCGACGAAGAGGACGTTGAACAGGGTGTCGTAGAGCGAGAACACCCGGCCGCGGTAGTCGTCGGCCACCCGCTGGGCGATGTGGGTGTCGACGCAGATCTTCACGCCCTGGGCGACGAATCCGAGCATCGCCGCGGCCGGCAGGAAGGTCTGGATGCGGAACGGCAGCCCGAGGACCAGCTCGACGACACCCGCTCCGATCAGCAGGGCGGCAGGCCACGCGACGTAGCCGATCCGGCGAGCGGCGATCGGGGTGATCACCGCGGCGAGACCGCCACCCACCGCGATGGCCGCGACGATCTGGCCCAGTCCCGCGAGGCCGGTCCGGAAGAACCCTGCGTCGGAAAAGTAATTGCGATACAGCAGCAGCGTGCAGATCGCGGTGATTCCGTAGCCGAAACGGTGCACGCTGATCACCGCGAACGCGCGCACCACCGACGGATGCGAGCGCACGTGCCGGCCACCGTCGCGCAGGCCGGTCAGCACATTGCGCACCGACTCGGCGTGGTTGCGGGTGTCCTCGTCCGGGCCGAGTTGCACCTGTGTGAAGCCGCCTGCTCGAACGCCCGCCACCGCGTAGGCGACCGCGGCACCGAGCGCGACCAGGGCGTAGCCGACCTCGCCGCCACCGACCACCAGCCGGATTCCGATCGCGGCGCCACCCCCGACCGCCGACACCACGCCGCCCGCCGTCGTGGAGAGCGCGTTCGCCGTGATCAGCCGGCCGGGTTCGACGACGTGCGGCAGCGCGGCCGACAGGGCGGACAGGACGAACCGGTTCACCGAGATGACGACGAGAGCGCTCAGGTAGAAGGGCTGCCCGTGCACCCCGGCGGCGATCTCGGCGGCGACCGCGCACACCAGCAGGGCACGGATCAGGTTGGCCCCGAACAGCACCCGCTGGCGGGACCACCGATCCAGCAGCACGCCGGCGAACGGCCCGAGGACCGAGTAGGGCAGCAGCAGGATGGCGAAGCCGGTGGCGATGTCGGCCGCGTGGGCCTGCCGCTCAGGATTGAAGAGGATGGTGCCGGCCAAGGAGGCCTGGAAGATTCCGTCGGCGAGCTGTCCGAACATCCGCACCGACAGCAGGCGCCGCAGGTCTGGCCGGGCCAGCAACGGCACCGCGAAGCCGTCGTCCTTCATCGCTGGTATCAACTACGGCTCCGGTCGGTGTCCGCTGCGGGCAGTCGATCGGACTGTCCGCTCGCTTGTCGAGTCTGTTCGACCCGCGCGGGACCGACGTTAATCAATTGTGCCGGGCGTTGGTGCAGGATGTAAGGGTGACCGCCGACCCAGCCTGGCAGTTGCCACCCGCTGCCCACCGTCTGTTGATTGCCGCGCCGTCGCTGGCCGCGCCGGAGTTTTTCCGGACGGTGGTGTTCCTGATCGAGCACGACGACACCGGAACGGTCGGAGTGATCATCAACCGGCCCTCGCACACCCCGGTCGGTCACATCCTGCCCGACTGGCAGGACGTGATGAGTGATCCGGCGATGGTCTTCAACGGCGGCCCGGTGCAGCGGGACGGGGCGCTGGGCCTCGGCCGGCTGTCGAGTACGGCCGACGCCGGCAACGGCCTGCGCGCGGTGACCGGCGGCCTTGCGCTGGTCGACCTGGACGGCGACGTCGAGCAGGTCTCGCGGGGCGCGCAGAGCCTGCGGGTCTTCGCCGGGCACTCCGGCTGGGGCGTCGGGCAGCTCGAGGACGAGATCGAGTCGGGCGGCTGGTTCGTCGTGGCGGGTGGGCTGGACGACGTGTTCTCGGCCAGCCCCGGCACGCTCTGGCGCTCGGTCCTGCGCCGCCAGCCCGCGCCGTTGTCGCTGCTCTCCACCTACCCCGTGGACGTCGGGCTCAACTGACGACTTTCTGTGAGCCGGCTGGTTCGACCTGTGAGCCGGCTGTTTCGGCGATGTGAAGATCAGCGACTTCGCCCTGTTCCAACCAGGTGCGAGGTGTTAGGAAGGAAAGCCGACTCAAACCAGCAATCGGCGATAGCGGAGTCCGAGGCATCGTGGCGCTGTTCCTTGCGATCAATGCCGAACGCGGCTCGCTGGAGGACATCACCGATCCGCTGTCCCGGGCACCGAGGGCCCCGGCGGACCCGTCCGAGGCGCTGGCCTAGCGGTGACCCGGCCCCCGATCAGCCGACTTTGCGAGGAGTGCAGATGACACAGCAGCAGATGGTGAGCCCGATCGTGGTGGGCGTCAGCCGCCGCACCGGATCTCCCGATGCCGTGCGCTGGGCCGCGGCGGAGGCGCAATTGCGCAACACCCACGTCCTGGCGGTGACCGCGTGGCGCGGTCCGCGGCCGCCGGCGGCTCCCGGCGAACGTCCGCCCGGGGTGCTGGCGCTCGCGCCGGAAGAGGCGTTCGCCAGCGAGCAGCAGCGCATGACCGAGGAGCTCGCCAGGCACCTCGGCGGGGACCTGGCGGCAATGCGGGTGCAGTACCGCTTGCGCCGGGGCTCGGCCAGCTCCGTCCTGCTGTCGGCGGCGGTGGGCGCCCAACTGCTGGTACTCGACTCGCCTCGGGCGCACAACCTCAGCTCGCTTCCCAAGAGCTGGATCGGGCAGCAGGTCATCTTCCGGTCCCCGTGCCCGGTGGTGCTGATGCCGCCGGCTCCCGATCCCGATGACGCGCTGCTGTTGTCCAGCGGCGAGGAGTTGGCGGGCAGCGGGTTCGTCGACGAACCTGAGGGGCTCACCGGAGCTACCGAATCGGAGGGGCTCACCGGAGCGACCGAACCGGCCTGACGCCAACGGCCGGGTCCACTCGACGCAGTGTCGAGTGGACCCGGACCGCGCCGGCGTGTTTCAGCGCTCCACGTCGCCGCGGATGAACTGCTCCACCTTCTCGCGGGCGGTGGTGTCGTCGAACTGCTCCGGCGGGGACTTCATGAAGTACGAGGACGCCGACAGCAGCGGTCCGCCGATGCCCCGGTCCTTGGCGATCTTCGCGGCGCGCAGGGCGTCGATGATGATGCCGGCCGAGTTGGGCGAGTCCCACACCTCGAGCTTGTACTCCAGGTTCAGCGGCACCTCGCCGAACGCGCGGCCCTCGAGCCGGACGTAGGCCCATTTGCGGTCATCGAGCCACTGGACGTAGTCGGAGGGACCGATGTGGACGTTGCGGGCCCCGAGGTCGTGCTTCATGTTCGAGGTGACGGCCTGGGTCTTGGAGATCTTCTTCGACTCCAGCCGGTCACGCTCCAGCATGTTCTTGAAGTCCATGTTGCCGCCGACGTTGAGCTGGTACGTCCGGTCGAGCACGACGCCACGATCCTCGAACAGCTTCGCCAGCACCCGGTGGGTGATGGTCGCGCCGACCTGGGACTTGATGTCGTCACCGACGATCGGGACGCCGGCGTCTTCGAACTTCTTCGCCCACTCCGGGGTTCCGGCGATGAAGACGGGCAGCGCGTTGACGAACGCCACCTTGGCGTCGATGGCGCACTGGGCGTAGAACTTGGCGGCCGCCTCGGACCCGACGGGCAGGTAGCAGATGAGGACATCGACGGCCTGGTCCTTGAGGACCGTGACCACGTCGACCGGCTCGTCATCGGACTCTTCGATGGTCTCGCGGTAGTACTTGCCGAGGCCGTCCAGGGTGTGGCCGCGCCGCACCGGAACGTCCAGCGGTGGGACGTCGCAGAGCTTGATGGTGTTGTTCTCCGAGGCGACGATGGCCTCGGAGAGGTCGCGGCCGACCTTCTTGGCGTCGACGTCGAATGCGGCGACGAAGTCGATGTCGCTGACGTGGTAGTCGCCGAACTTCACGTGCATCAGGCCCGGGACGGTTCCCGAGGGGTCTGCGTTGCGGTAGAAGTGGACGCCCTGCACCAGGGACGCGGCGCAGTTGCCGACGCCGATGATGGCTACGCGGATGCGGCCGGCGGCCGACGTTGCGTTTTCCGAACCCATCGGGGGTTCCTCCTTAGTTGATCCGGCTTGTTGTTGATCCGGCTTGGTGATCCGGTAGTTGTCGGTGGTCATTCGCCGGCGCGGGGTGTTGCACGCTCGGTCTCGATCAGCTCGGCCAACCAGCGGACTTCTCTGTCCGCGGATTCGAGCCCGTGCTCTTGCAGTTGCAGGGTGTAGCGATCCATCCGCTCGCGGGTGCGGGCCAGCGAGCTGCGCATGCCGTCCGCCTGCTCGGTCATCCGCTGCTTGCGCCCCTCGAGGATCTGCAGTCTGATGTCGGAGCGGGTCTGGGCGAAGAAGGCGAGCCGGGTTCCGAAGCCCTCGTCCTCGTAGGCCTCAGGCCCCACCTGGGCCAGCAGTTCGGCGAAGTGCTCCTTGCCCTCGGCGGTGAGGCGGTACACCCGCTTGCCGCGCTTGGACCGGGAGCCGAAGCCCGCGCCTCCCGGCGGAGCCTCGAGTGGTGCCTGTTCGTCGATCCACCCGGCCTCCTGCAGCCGCCGCAGCGACGGATACAGCGAGCCGTAGGAGAACGCCCGGAAGGCACCGAGGAGTTCGGAGAGCCGCTTGCGTAGTTGATAGCCGTGCATCGGCGATTCGTTGAGCAGTCCGAGGATCGCGATCTCAAGCATGTGGTGAGCGACCCTTCTTCAATCTCGTGCGCCGCTATATATCAGCACGATACATCAGCTCGATGTATCGAGCAGCAACGGCGCGACTCCGCGAGAGTTTCGGGACGGGGCCGTCCGTTGACCGCGCGCCTCACAGGTAACACTCCGTATCCTCGGGTAGTTGCGCCCACCCGAATCGAGGAGTCGAGCCTTGCCTGAGCAGCCCCGTCCCGGCCCGCGCGCCGCGCAGTCGCCCGACGGCCGCAACGCCGGTTGGTGGCGTCGGCACCGGCAGGCGAAGAGGCGCCGGCTCGCGAAGATGTCCACCGGAAAGCGCATCCTGCGCCGGATCGGGCTGCTGGCGACCTGGCTGCTCGCCCTGTTCGCGCTGCTGTCCACGGTGCTGGTCATCGGGGTCTACTCGGTGGTCCACGTGCCCAGCCCCGATGAGCTGAAGACCAATCAGACCGCGACTCTGCAATACGCCGACGGGTCCACCATGGCGACGATCGACGGGGGCGAGAACCGGACGAGCGTGCCGCTGTCGAAGGTGCCGGTGTACGTCCGGGACGCGGTTCTCGCGGCGGAGGACCGAGGCTTCTACTCCGAGCCCGGCATCTCGGTCCGGGGCACCCTCCGTGCGGCCGTGAACGACGTCAAGGGGGGCTCGACCCAGGGCGGGTCCACGATCACACAGCAGTACGTGAAGAACGCCTACCTGAACTCCGACCAGACGCTCGGCCGCAAGCTCAAGGAGCTGGCGATCTCGCTGAAGCTGAGCCGCCAGTACTCCAAGGACGACATCCTGGAGAACTACCTCAACACCATCTACTTCGGCCGGAGCGCCTACGGCATCCAGGCCGCGGCCAACGCGTACTTCGGCGTCTCGGTCGACAAGGTGAACAGGTCCCAGGGCGCGCTGCTGGCCGCGGTGATCAAGTCACCCGAGTACTACGACCCCGCGGCGACCCCTGCGGCGGCGAGGGACCGGTGGACCTACGTCGTCGACGGCATGGTGAGTACCGGCAAGCTCACGCCCGAACAGCGCGCCGCCCTGCGGTTCCCGGCGACGATCAAGGTCCGGACCTCGGACTCCGCGCTGGATGGCCCGCTCGGCCTGGTGTGGCGTCAGGTCAAGGCCGAGATGACCGCGGACGGAATCGATCCGGCGAGCATCAACACCCAAGGCCTGAGAATCAAGACCACCATCGACCGCTCCGCCCAGAAGGCCGCGCAGGACGCGATCACGCAGACGTTCGCCGACCGCACCCCGCAACAGAAGAACCTCCGGCCGGCACTCGCCGCGATCGATCCCGCCAACGGCGGCGTGCTGGCCTACTACGGCGGCAGCAGCGGTACCGGCTTCGACTACGCCAACGGCTACCGTCCACCGGGCTCGTCGTTCAAGCCCTACACCCTGGCGACGGCGCTCACCCAGAACGTCCAGGGCAAGAAGCCGGCGTACGCGCTGAGCTCCACCTTCGACGGTAGCTACCAGGTGGTGATCAACGGCACGACCATCCAGAACGATCCGGGCGACGAGCAGTACAGCGGCAGAACGACGTTGGCGTTCGCCATGAAGGCGTCGCTGAACACCACCTTCGACGGGCTGGCGAACGTCATCGGGCCGCCCAACGTGGCCGCCACCGCGCATGCCATGGGCATCGCGAAGGAGCGCGTGGACAACGGCAAGCCGACGCTCGTCAACGCGGCCGGCCAGACCACGTTCGGTATCGGCATCGGTGACAGCGACTATGCGGTGCGCCCGCTGGACCAGGCAGTCGGCTTCGCGACCATCGCCGACGGCGGCGTCACCCACCGTCCGCACTTCGTGCGGCAGGTCAGCGACAACACCGGCAAGGTGGTGTACCGATCGAATGACGCGGGCGACCGCTCACTGGACCCGAAGGTCGCCAACGACGTCGGGCTGGCGGTCAAGCCGGTGGCCGACTGGTCCGCGCGGGCGCTGGCCGACGGCCGCGAATCCGGGTCCAAGACCGGCACGGCAGGCATCCAGGGTGACCAGAACGGCAACAACAGTGATGCCTGGATGGTCGGTTACACGCCCCAGGTGTCCGCCGCCGTGTGGGTCGGATCGGGCAAGACCCAGCCGATATTCAACGCCAACGGCAATCCCGAGTACGGCCGGGACCTGCCCGGGAGCACCTGGAAGCTGTTCATGGACAACTACCTGGCCGGCAAGCCCAAGCTGCCGCTGCCGTCCGCCCAGCTCATCGGAGAGCCGGCGGCGCCCACTCCGACGTACACACCGTCGCCGTCGGTGACCCAGAGCAGCGTCGCGCCCAGCACGTCCGCCGCGCCGAGCTCCACGCCGCCGACGACATCCGCCGCGCCCAGTTCGAGTGCGCCGGTCTCCTCCGCGCCGGTCTCGTCCGCGCCGGTTTCCTCGGCTCCGGCCTCTTCGGCGCCGGTCTCGTCCGCGCCGGTCTCGTCCGCGCCGGTTTCCTCGGCTCCGGCCTCTTCGGCACCGGTCTCGTCCGCGCCGCCGAGCACCTCGGGAGCGGTTTCGACACCACCGCCGAGTACGACGAGCTCGCTGCCGGCCCCGCCGTCGTCCAGCGCTCGGCCGGTCCCGACCGGCACCGCCACCACCCGGGCGCCGGCCCGGCCCACCGGTTCGCCTGCGGTCCCAGCCGGCTGACAGGGCCTCGTGCGAGGATCGTCGCCGTGACTGAGGCAGAGCTGCGCACCGTGAACCCGGTACCGCTGCCGTCCCGCGACGATCCGACCGTGGGACGGGCCAGCGCCGTTATCGGCGGCCCGATCGGGCGGTATGCCCAGCTCGGCGGCAGCTGGTGGACCCCGCTGCGGGTATTGCTGGCGATTGCCGCGTTCACCATGATGCTGGGTTACGGCGAGAAACTGCCCTGCGCGGACGGGCAGTGGACCGCCTCCAAGCAGTACACGCACGCCTGCTACTCCGACGTCATCCCGCTCTGGAGTGCCGAGGGCCTGTCCACCGGCGCGGTGCCCTACCGGGACCACCCGGTGGAGTACCCGGTGCTGACCGGTGGGTTCATGTGGGTGACCGCCGAACTCACCCACGGCTGGCACGTCCTGGCCACGGACGGACCGCTGCCGGGTCGGAACGAGGGCATCCTGTTCGGGGTGCTGACCTGCGTACTGCTCGGGGTATGCGGCCTGCTCACCGCCGCTGCGACCGCCGGGGCCGCGGGCCGGCGACGGCAGTGGGACACGGCGATCTTCGCGGCCAGCCCGCTGCTGATATTCCACGCGTTCTCGAACTGGGACCTGCTCGCGATGGCGTTCGCGTCCGCGGCGCTGTGGGCGTGGGCGCGTAACCGACCGGTGGGGGCCGGAGTGCTGATCGGGCTCGGTACGGCGGCGAAGCTGTATCCGGCGCTGCTGCTGATCCCGCTGGCACTGCTGGCCTACCGGACGAAGACCTGGCGCCCGGTGCTGTCCGCCGCGGCCGCCGCCGCGGTGACGTGGCTGGTGGTGAACCTGCCGGTGGCGCTGGCCTGGACGTCGGGGTGGAAGCAGTTCTACACGTTCTCCGAGAGCCGGCCCGCCGAGGCAAGCACCGTCTGGGCGATGCTCAAGCACTTCTACCCGTCCACCTTCGGCTCGGCCGCGGACGCCGGCTGGTCACCTCCCGGCGTGGCGGTCGCCCTGTTCTTGCTCGCGGCACTGGGCGGTGTCGGATGGCTGGCACTGACCGCGAAGACCCGGCCCCGGGTGGCCCAGCTGGCCTTTCTCACGGTGACCGCGTTCCTGCTCACGACGAAGGTCTGGAGCCCGCAGTACTCGCTCTGGCTGGTGCCGCTGCTGGCGCTGGCCCGGCCGCGCTGGCGTTCGGCGCTGATCTGGCAGGCATCGGAGATCGCGGTCTGGATCGCCACGCTGCTCTGGCTGCTCGGCGGCACCGATCCCAACAAGGCGTTGACGTACGAGGGCCTGACCTGCGTGCTGCTGATCCGCGACGGCATCCTGCTGGCGCTGGTCTGGCTGATCGTGCGCGACATCCGGCAGCCGGAGCTGGACATCGTCCGGTCGGTGGACGAGCCCGATCCCGGCGCCGGCCCGTTCGCCGCGTCGCCGGTGGATCGGTTGATCAACGCCGGCCGGCCGAAATTGCGAGCGTGAGCAGCGACGAGGAACACGCCGGCGGGCTGGGCGTCAGTCAGCACCGTGCGGCCGAGCGGTCCTCAGCTGCGGCTCGCTTCGACTGCCCGGCCCGTTGCCGGCTCGCGCACTTCGTCCGGGCGTCGATCCGGCTTAGGTAGCCTTGCCTCACCCGGTTGGGTGCCCGCGCTCTGGTGCCCCTTTGTCCGGAGCCTTTCTCGGACGAGTGTTCTTACCTAGGAGTTCCCTTGCTGTTGCGGATGTCCACGCTGTTCCTGCGCACCCTGCGCGACGATCCGGCAGATGCCGAGGTCCCCAGTCATCGGCTGCTGGTCCGCGCCGGCTACGTCCGCCGGGTCGCGCCGGGCATCTACTCGTGGTTACCGCTGGGGATTGCCGTGCTGCGCAACGTCGAGAACGTCGTCCGCGAAGAGATGGCCTCGATCAGCTCGCAGGAAGTGCACTTTCCGGCCCTGATCCCGCGCGAGATCTTCGAGGTCAGCGGACGCTGGGACGACTACGGGGACTCGCTGTTCCGGCTGGTCGACCGCAAGGGCTCGGACTACCTGCTCGGTCCGACGCACGAGGAACTGTTCACCCTGCTGGTGAAGGGCGAGTACTCCTCGTACAAGGACTACCCGCTCTCGCTGTACCAGATCCAGACCAAGTACCGGGACGAGGCGCGGCCGCGGGCCGGCGTGCTGCGCGGGCGCGAGTTCATCATGAAGGACTCGTACTCCTTCGACCTGACGGACGAGGGGCTGCAGCAGGCCTACCAGAATCACCGGGACGCCTACGAGCGGATCTTCACCCGGCTCGGCTTCGACTACCGCATCGTCTTTGCGGTGTCCGGAGCGATGGGCGGCTCCGCGTCCGAGGAGTTCCTGGCGCCCACGCCGTCGGGCGAGGACACCTTCGTCCAGTGCACCAACTGTGACTACGCCGCCAACACCGAGGCGGTCGACATCGCCAAACCGCCTGCGCAGGAGCCGTTGGAGCAACCCGCGAGCCTGGTGCTCGACACTCCGGACACGCCGACCATCGCCACGCTGGTCGACCGGTTGAACTCCCTGGACTGGGCTTCGCTGGGCGTGCCCGCGCAGCGGTTCGGACCGGCGGACACGTTGAAGAACGTGGTGCTGAAGACGCGCCGGCCCAGTGCGGACAAGTGGGAGCTGCTCGTCGTCGGCGTGCCCGGTGACCGCGAGGTCGACCTCAAGCGCCTGCGCGGCCAGCTCGAGCCGATCGAGGTCGAGCAGGCCGACGCCGACGACCTGGCGGCGGTTCCCGGACTGGTGAAGGGTTACATCGGACCGCAGGTGATGACCGAGCTGAAGGTCCGTTACCTGGTCGATCCGCTCGTCGTCGCGGGCAGCGCCTGGGTCACCGGAGCCAACGAGGCCGACAAGCACGCCGCCTTCGTGGTGCGCGGACGGGACTTCACCCCGGACGGTGAGATCGGCGCGGTCGAGATCCGCGACGGTGACCGGTGCGTCCGGTGTGGCTCGCCGCTGCGCATCGCCCGGGGCATCGAGCTGGGCCACGTCTTCCAGCTCGGCCGCAAGTACGCCGAGACCTTCGGGCTCACCGCGCTCGGGCCGGAGGGAAAGCCGGTCACCATCACCATGGGCTCGTACGGTGTGGGGATCACGCGCGCCGTTGCCGCCCTGGCCGAACAGACCCATGACGAGGTCGGATTGGTGTGGCCGCGGGTGGTCGCGCCTGCGGACGTGCAGGTGGTGCCGACCGGCAAGGACGCCGCCGCGGTTGCCGAGGCCGAGCGAATTGCCGCGGAGCTGGTCGCGTCCGGGGTGCGGGTCCTGCTGGATGATCGGAAGGCGTCTCCCGGAGTGAAGTTCAAAGATGCCGAACTGCTGGGCGTGCCGACGATCCTGATCGTGGGACGGGGCCTGGAGAACGGTGTCGTCGAGCTGCGGGATCGCAAGTCCGGTGAGCGGCGCGAGATTCCGGTTGTCGACGCTGTGACCGAGGTTCAGGCGGCGGTGTCGCTCGGCTAACACCAGCCGTTTGTTCGCCGGTCGCTTCGCGTGCTGCGCTATCCGGTATTCGCCCGCAGGTAGCTGATGTCCTCGGCCTGGCCCTCGCCCGGCGTCTCGACCACGACGTCCGAGCCGGCTGCCCGCACGACCGCGGCGATGGCGTCCGGCTCGATCAGCCCGGTGCCGAAGTTGGCGTGCCGGTCGGCCCCGGAATCGAACGCATCCCGGCTGTCGTTGGCGTGCACCAGGTCGATACGTCCGGTGATGGCCTTGACCCGGTCCACAATGCCGGTCAGGTCCTCGCCGCCGGCGTGGGCGTGACAGGTGTCGAGGCAGAAACCGGGCTCGTACTCGCCGATCGCGTCCCACAGCTGGGCGATCCGGTCCAGCCGCCGTGCCATCGCCTTGGTACCGCCGGCGGTGTTCTCGATCAGGATCGGTAGTGGAAAGCCGCCTGACTCGGCGGCCTGGGAGAACACCTTGCGCCAGTTGTCGACGCCGATCGCGGGATCGTCCTCGGCGGTGACATGGCCACCGTGCACGATCAGCCCCTTTGCCCCGATAGCGGCCGCCGCGGCCGCGTGCTGGCCGAGCAGTTTGCGGCTGGGAATCCGGATCCGGTTGTTGGTGGTGGTCACGTTCAGCACGTACGGGGCGTGGACGTAGACGGTCAGGTCACTGGCCTTGATCGCGTCGGCGTGCTCGTGCGGTCTCGGCCCCTTCCAGCCCTGGGGATCGGCGAGGAAGAACTGGATGGCACCTGCGCCCACGCGCGCCGCGGCGCTCAGCGGATCGGTGGAATCGACGTGGGCGCCGATGGTGTGGTGCGGGGCGGCGTTGGCGGGCATGCGGCCACATTACGTCCGCGGACTGACAACTCTGACGCGAGACGAACGGCGGCCTGACGTTCAAACCTGCGTGCTGACCCCGTACCTTCCTGCTTCGGCCCCCCGTGGCTCTACTCGAGCACTGGGCTTCGGCGATTTCGCCCTCAGCGCGGTGAGCCGGTACCCTGACACGGTTGTCTGTCTTGCGGGAACGTCTGGTGTACCCGCTTCGCTGCCTCGGCCATCGCCGCGGTGAGCGAGATGGCTTCACCCTCCTGCCACGGAGAGTCCGTGGCCGCAAAGTCCACAGGAGGCTGGGTTAATCCCATGCGCCACTACGAAGTCATGGTCATCCTCGACCCTGAGCTCGACGAGCGGACCATCGCTCCGTCCCTCGACACCTTCCTCTCCGTCATCAAGAAGGACGGCGGCTCCGTCGAGAAGGTCGATGTCTGGGGCAAGCGTCGGCTCTCGTTCGAGATCAACAAGAAGCCTGACGGCATCTACGCCGTCATCGACCTGAGCGCCGAGCCGGCGTCGGTCATCGAGCTCGACCGCCAGCTGAACCTGAACGAGTCGGTGCTGCGGACCAAGGTGATCCGCCCGACCCCGCAGAAGGCGAAGTCCAAGAAGGCCCAAGAAAAAGCTCAGGCCAAAAAGGCTGAAGCCCGAAAGACTGCCTGATGGCCGGCGAAACTGTCATCACGGTCGTCGGCAACCTGACGTCTGACCCGGAGCTGCGGTTTACCCCGTCCGGCGCCGCTGTCGCGTCGTTCACGGTGGCCTCCACGCCGCGGACCTTCGACCGCCAGTCGAATGAGTGGAAGGACGGCGACGCGCTGTTCCTGCGCTGCTCGATCTGGCGACAGGCCGCCGAGAACGTTGCCGAGTCACTGCAGCGCGGCATGCGCGTCGTGGTGACCGGACGGCTGAAGCAGCGCTCGTTCGAGACCCGTGAGGGCGAGAAGCGCACCGTCATCGAGCTCGATGTCGATGAGGTCGGCCCGTCGCTGCGTTACGCCACGGCGAAGGTCAACCGCACCCAGCGCGGCTCGTCCGGCGGCGGTCTCGGCGGCGAAAGCTCGGGCGGCTCGGCTCCGGCCGAAGACCCGTGGGCGTCGTCAGGCCCCGCCGGCGGCGGCTCGAGCGGCGGATTCTCCGACGAACCGCCTTTCTAAACCTACTTTGTTGATCACTGAATTTCCGATGGAGTTCTGACCATGGCCAAGCCACCGTTACGCAAGCCCAAGAAGAAGTCCAACCCGCTCAAGACCTCTCGCATCGAGGCGATCGACTACAAGGACACGGCCCTGCTGCGCAAGTTCATCTCCGACCGCGGCAAGATCCGCGCTCGTCGGGTGACCGGCGTCAGCACTCAGCAGCAGCGCGAGATCGCCAAGGCAGTCAAGAACGCCCGCGAGATGGCGCTGCTGCCGTACACCTCAACCGCACGCTAAGAAAGGGCAGGACGAATATGAAGCTCATCCTGACCCGCGAGGTTTCCGGTCTCGGACTCGCAGGCGACATCGTCGAGGTGGCTGACGGCTACGGCCGTAACTACCTCGTCCCCCGCGGCTCGGCCATCGGCTGGACCAAGGGCGCCGAGAAGCAGATCACCCAGATCAAGCGCGCGCAGGACGCTCGTGAGATCCGCGGCGTGGACCACGCGAAAGAGATCCAGGCACAGCTCGAGCGCCTCGCCGTCACGCTCAACGCGCGCGCCGGTGAGGGTGGCAAGCTGTTCGGCTCCGTCACCCAGTCCGACGTCGTCAACGCGATCAAGTCGGCCGGCGGCCCGCTGGTGGACAAGAAGCGCGTTCACCTGCCGGGGCACATCAAGAGCACCGGCGCGCACACCGTCACGATCGAGCTGCACCCGAACGTGATCGCGTCCGTCCCGGTCACGGTCGCCGCCAAGTAACGTCGCGGACTTCTACGGGCTCGACTGCCCCTAGCCGCACGAAGACCCGGTCTCCTCGCCTCCAGGCGTCGAGGCCGGGTCTTCGCGTGTCAGGGGACGGATAGACCACCCATGGCGAGCTGTCCGGAATCCGGTTCACGGTAGGTGGCACCGCGGGTGTGGAGTCGCCAAACCTGTGGATATGTGCTATCCCGTCATGCGCGGAGCGTAACGGCCTAAGCACTAATCTGGCTGTACGTCAAACGCAAGCCTCACGTGGTCGGTGATCTCCGGGATTGGGGAAATACTTTTCGTGCACAGGCTCTGCGTCCTGCAAGGCCCGTATTTACTGGCCTCCGAGTAGATACGACTTACTTATTCACAGGGTCGTCCCCAGGTCATGAACATGGTTACGCGGCGTTGCCCACAGGGCAGTCCACAGGTGTGTGCACAGGTCGAATTGCTCTCCGCGCGGTCGTGGTCCTAACGTCAGCGCGGGCTCGTCGCTGCACTCGAACGGCGCATCGAAGCGCCTCGGACAGAAATGTCAGAGCCGCGGGGTAGTAAGAGCGCATGGCGAGTGGGCAAAGGCGTGAGAGGCGGGAAACCAGTGGTGGTGGCGTGACGTCAGGTCCAGGTCTACGAGCGGTTGCCGGTGAGGCCGATGGCTCCGGACCCAGGTTCGACCGCACCCCGCCGCAGGACATCGAGGCTGAGCAGTCCGTACTGGGCGGCATGCTGCTGTCGAAGGACGCCATCGCCGACGTGATCGAGGTGCTGCGTGGCGGCGACTTCTACCGCCCGGCCCACCAGCTGATCTACGACGCCGTCCTCGACCTGTACGGCCGGGGCGAGCCGGCTGACGCGGTGACCGTCGCGGCCGAGCTGTCGCGGGCAGGCACCATCGCGCGGGTCGGTGGCCACCCGTACCTGCACACCCTCATCTCCGGGGTCCCGACCGCGGCGAACGCCGGGTACTACGCCGAGATCGTGGCCGAGCGGTCGATCCTGCGCCGGCTGGTCGAGGCCGGCACGCGGATCGTGCAGATGGGCTACGGCGCGGCCGGCGGCGAGGGCATGGCCGGCACCGTCGACGACGTGGTCGATCGCGCCCAGGCCGAGATCTACGAGGTCACCGAGCGGCGCACCAGCGAGGACTACGTCCGCATCGAGGATCTGCTCGAGGGCACCCTGGACGAGATGGACAAGATGACCTCCAACGGCGGCGTCGGGGCCGGCATCCGCACCGGGTTCGAGCACCTGGACGAGATCACCCACGGCCTGCACCCGGGACAGATGATCGTGGTGGCGGGCCGTCCAGGGTCGGGCAAGTCGACGTTGGCGATGGACTTCGCCCGGTCGGCGGCGATCAAGCAGCACGCCTCCACGGTGATCTTCTCGCTCGAGATGTCGAAGCAGGACATCATGATGCGGCTGTTCTCGGCGGAGGCCCGGGTGAAGCTCAACGACATCCGATCCGGCCGGATGACCGACGACGACTGGCGCAAGATCGCGCTGCGTTCCTCTGAGCTGGCCGAGGCGCCGCTGTTCATCGATGATTCGCCGAACCTCACCATGATGGAGATCCGCGCGAAGTCACGCCGGCTCAAGCAGCGCCACGACCTGAAGCTGATCGTCATCGACTACATGCAGCTGATGACGTCCGGCAAGCGGGTGGAGTCCCGGCAGCAAGAGGTGTCCGAGTTCTCCCGGGCGATGAAGCTGATCGCCAAGGAGCTCGAAGTTCCCGTGGTGGCGCTTTCTCAGCTGAACCGTGGACCCGAGCAGCGGACGGACAAGAAGCCGATGCTGTCCGACCTTCGCGAGTCGGGCTCCATCGAGCAGGACGCCGACGTGGTGCTGCTCGTGCACCGCGAGGACATGTACGAGCGCGAGTCACCCAGGGCCGGCGAGGCCGACATCATCATCGCCAAGCACCGCAACGGGCCGACCGGCCAGGCGACGGTTGCCTTCCAGGGTCACCTGTCGCGCTTCGTCGACATGCCTTCGTAGGGTTCCCGATGACACCGGACTTTTTCCTTGACGTCGATTCATGATCCTAGGACGCCTCGTCAGTGCGTGTACATGGGGATTCAATCATCGATCCGAACGACTAGGACACGAAAGTTCGCGTTACGGCGGGCGCCGGGAAGAAGGCTGTAGTCGCGCCAATGGAGTCGATGCGACCCCCGCAGTTCAAAGTCTGCTTCCCGGTTTCACCGTGGCAGGACCCCATGAATTGAACCAGGTGAGAGCCGTCCGGGTTTCATTGGTGGGTGCAGATGGCAGCGTATCGGGCCGGGGCGAGGTAGCCCAGGGCTGAGTGGCGGCGGTGCTGGTTGTAGTTGGTCTTCCAGTCGCTGATGACGATCTTGGCGTGGGTGAGGGACCAGAACTGAGGCACTCGTCTCGTACTCGGCTGTTGAACGATTCCACGTAGCCGTTGCGCCACGGCTGTCCGGGCGGGATGAAGGACAACCCGAGGCGTTCGCCGGCTTACGGCTGATGACCTCGCCGTCGGCCCGCAGATCAGCCAGGATCCGCGGCGACCCCGACACCTCATCGGACTCGCCGTGGAACCAGGCGACTTTCTGCTCGATCCGTTCACGACGAACCGCCCGC
>JAABUS010001529.1_pt1 | contig 49977 bp, 48 predicted proteins | sample 5560161 | NCBI WGS metagenome assembly JAABUS01 (sample SAMN10711885, study PRJNA513376) | rock metagenome | isolation source: Antarctica rocks | place: Antarctica: Victoria Land, Trio Nunatak nord | collected 2016-01-04 | reverse complement strand
CTCTTCAAATTGATCCGCCGGGAGAGATGCTGTGTTTTGCATCTGCCCAGGATCGTACCGACCCGCGCCGGATCAAGGGCTATTTTAACGCCAATGGCGTTTCGTCCCCTGGCTGTCGGTCTGCATGGGCATGGGCGTCGTGGCGTATTTCGACCTTCAGGCCGAGCCGAACGCCTGGGTCGGAGCAGCCGCGGTCCTGATTGCCCTATTGGCCTGTATCGTCGGCTGGCGGGCGCCGGTCTGGCGAGCTTTGGCACTGGCAGGTTTGGCTGCAGCGTTTGGCTTCCTCTCGGCGCAAACCGCTACCTGGCGAGCCCTGCCGATCGAGTCGTTGCCGATGCGGGCGGTCATCCTGACCGGCATGGTGCGCGGCGTGGACCTGCTGCCGGAGGGGCGAAGGGTCACGCTGGCCGAAGTACGGCTGGAGCCAGACAAACCGCCCCTGGCGCGCCTGGTGCGGGTCCGCCTGCATCGGGCGGATTTGGCGCCGATGGGGTCGGGGGACCGGGTGCGGGTGCGCGCGCTGATCCGGCAGCCCTCCTCGCCGGCCTACCCCGGCGGATGGGACCTGCAGCGGGACGCGTTCTTTTCCGGGCTGGGCGGGTCCGGCTATGCGCTGAACCCGTCCGAGTTGCTGGAGCGGGCGCCTCCCCGCGGCAGTGCAGCGATGCTGCAAGGGGTGCGCGACTGGATCGCGGGCCGCACGATGACAGGGCTGCCGGGTCCGGCTGGCGCAGTTGCCGCGACCTTGCTGACCGGTACGACTACGGCGGTCCCGCAGCGGGACCGCGAGGCGTTCCGCGACTCCGGCCTGGCGCATCTGCTGGCCGTGGCCGGCCTGCATATCGGCATCGTCATGGGCCTGGTCATGGGAACGGCCCGCCTCGCGCTGGCGTCGTACGAGCGTGCCGCGCTGCATTGGCCGACCAAGGCGATTGCCGCCGGCGCGGCTCTGGCGGTTGGTGGGGCCTATCTGCTGCTGACCGGTGCCCACCTGCCGATCATGCGCAGCTTTGCCATGGCATGCCTGGTGACGCTGGGCCTCGTGCTGGGGCGCCGGGCGCTGTCGATGCGTGGGCTGGCACTGGCGGCGGCGGCGCTGATGCTGCTCGCGCCGAACGAGGTCGTGGGCGTGAGCTTCGGCATGAGCTTCTCCGCCGTGCTGGCGCTGATCGCCGGCTATGAGGCGCTGCGGCCGCTGCTGGGCCGGCTGCACGGCAATGGGTGGGGCCGCCGTGTCCTGTCGCACGTCGTGGCGCTTATTGTAACGAGCATGCTGGCAGGCACCGCATCCGCCCCGTTCGGCGCCTACCACTTCGGGCATTTTCAGCTCTACTTCATCATCGCCAACGTCGCCGCCGTGCCGCTGACCGCATTCTGGGTGATGCCGCTTGGCCTTATCGTGCTGGCGTTGATGCCATTCGGAATCGAGTCGCTGGCGTTGGTTCCGATGGGCTGGGGGATCGAGGCCATCCTTTGGATCGGCCGTACCGTGGCCGCCTGGCCATCGGCGACCCTGCCGGTTCCCCATATGCCGGCCTGGGGCCTGAGCGTGTTCAGCCTGGGTCTTGCCTGGCTCGGGCTGTGGCGATCGCGCATGCGGCTTGCCGGCATCCCCGTCATGCTCGTCGGGCTGCTATCGCCGATCATGGCGCCTGCACCGGACATCCTAATCTCGTCTGAGGCGAGGCTGATCGCCGTCCGGGCCGACCGCACCTATCTGATATCGCAATCCGGCGCGTCCAAGTTTGTGCGCGAAGCCTGGCAAAACCATCTCGCCTCCGGCCCTTTGCTACCGCTGCGCACCGGCGAGCCAGCCTCATGCAGTCCTGAAGCCTGCCGCATCCTGCGCGGCGCGACCCAGACCCTGATAGTACGTGGCAAAGCAACGCCTGAGTGCGCCGGCATCGACTTGTTGATCTCCGCGGAGCCTGCACGGGGCGAGTGCCCGGCCGGAGTCCCCTATATCGACCGGTTCAGCGTGTGGCGGGACGGTGCCTTCGCCATCTGGCTGACCGATACCGGGCCGCGTATCTTGTCTGATCGCGCATATCGTGGCGACCGGCCCTGGGTGCCCGGACCGCCCACACCACGTCGCTCCGTCCCCAACCTTCCTATGGCGACACCGGACGAGCTGCCGCCGGCAGTGGCGGAGTGATCAGTAGCGCCGCAGCAGCGCCACCAGGCTGCCCTGCACTTTTACCCGGTCAGCCGGAAAAATGCGTATCTCATGCCGCTGATTCGCCGGCTCCAAAGCGACCGAGTTGCCGCGCCGCCGCAGCCGCTTCAGCGTCACCTCCGCGTCATCAATCAGCGCCACGATGATCTGGCCGTTCTCGGCTGAGTCGCCCTTGCGGATGACGACCGTGTCGCCGTCGAGGATCCCCGCCTCGACCATCGAGTCGCCGGCGACCTCAAGCGCGTAGTGTTCGCCATTGCCCAGCAAGGCGAGCGGCACCTCGATCTGGGCACCCTGGTCGCGCAACGCCTCGATCGGCAGCCCGGCAGCGATGCGGCCATAGAGCGGCAAATGCACCGCAGCCGCCTCGTTCGCCGCGCGCACTCCAGGGAAGCGTCCCGAAAAGTCTCCGCGAATGACATTCGGAGCGAACGGCGCCGGCGCAGCCGGCAGAACAAGCTCCCGGCCGACCTCGTTCGGCAGCCGCATGACCTCAAGCGCCCGGGCGCGGTGATGCCGGCGGCGCAGGAAGCCACGCTCCTCAAGCGCCGAGATCAGCCGGTGGATGCCGGACTTCGATCGTAGCTGCAAAGCCTCCTTCATCTCCTCGAAGCTTGGCGAGAACCCGGTGGACTTGAGGTGTCCGTCGATGAAGGTCAGCAGCTCGTGCTGTTTACGCGTCAACATGGCAGTGCTCTTTCGTGCCCGGTGGGCCTATCCGATGGACCAATCGGACAAATTGAAACAGGTCTAGAACAAAAAGGCAACCATATTTGTTCTATATTGGTTCGCCGCCCTGCGTCAACCGTCCTGTCAACCGCCGTGCCAACAGCCCTACGCCGATAGCGCCACGTCGCCAACGTTGCGTCAGCAGCGTTGACCCTACAATCCGATGCCATCCAGGCGAAGCACCGACACCGCTGTGCCAGCCGGCAACGCCGGCGCGTGCGGCGCACGGAGGACCAGGCATCCGGCGCTGGCCAGTACCTGCAGTAGCGAGGAGTCCTGCCGATCGAAGGGCGTTGCGACAAGGCCGCCGGCCTGGTCCGTCGAGAGTGTTGCACGCAGGTAGTCGGCCCGATGGTCGTTGGCGGTAACCGGGGCGGCCAGCCGGGCCTCGATCGCCGGAGCCGCATGGCCGGGCAGCCCGCCGAGGCGGGCGAGGGCCGGCAACAGGAACAGCACGGCGCAGACGAATGCCGACACCGGGTTGCCGGGCAGACCCAGGACGGGCACGTCGCCAAGTTGCCCGAACAGCAGCGGCTTGCCCGGCCGCATCGCGATGCGCCAGAAATCCAGATTGAAGCCGCGTGTTGCGAGGCTGGCCTGCACCAGGTCGTGCTCGCCGACGCTGGCGCCCCCAGTGGTCAGCAGAAGGTCAATGCCGGAGAGGCGGTCGGCGACCGAGGCGATGGCGGCCGGGTCGTCCGGCGCGATCGGCAGCACCACGGGGACGCCACCCCCGGCGCGGACCAGTGCCGCGAGCGCGTGCGCGTTGGAGCTAACGATGCTCCCCACGGCCAGCGGCTCGCCCGGCAGCACGACCTCGTCGCCGGTCGCGAGGATCGCGATGCGCGGCTGGCGATGCACCGCAATCCATGGATGGTTGCCCGCCGCGATCAATCCGATTGCCCGGGCGCCCAGCCGGACACCGCCGGGCACCAGGGTGTCGCCCTGGCGAAAGTCCTGGCCGGCACGGCGGATGTGACGCCCCGCCTGCGCCGCCTCCCGCACCGTGATCCAGCCGCCGTCCCGCTCGACGTCCTCCTGCGGCAGCACGCAGTCCGCGCCGTCAGGCACGACGCTGCCGGTGAACAGCCGGACCGTCTGGTTGGCGCCGATCTGGCCAGTGAAGGGACGCCCGGCCGGTGCATGGCCGGCCAAGGCGAGCCGCGCGCCAGCCCTGCCGTCCACAGCCCGCAGCGCGTAACCGTCCATGGCGGACATATCGGTAGGTGGCTGGGTCAGGCGCGCCTGGATCGGACTTGCGGACACGCGGCCCCAGGCCTCCGGAAGGGCGACGATCTCGGCTGGGGTGGGACGGAGTGGCGCGATGATGCGCGCGCGGGCCTCGGCAACCGACAGCATTGCCTCAGTCCTGCCGAAAGTCGCCAGACTTGCCGCCTGCCTTGTGGACGACACGCAACCCATCGATCCGCATGCCGCGATCGATCGCCTTGCACATGTCATAGACGGTCAGCGCAGCGATGCTTGCCGCCGTCAGCGCCTCCATCTCCACTCCGGTGCGGCCCATCGTGCGGACCGTAGCCGCGATGTCGATGCCGACGCTGGACGACGACGGCCCAAGGTCGAGCGTCACCGCGGCGATCGGCAACGGGTGGCAAAGCGGGATGAGGTCCGCGGTGCGCTTCGCCGCCATGATGCCGGCGAGCCTTGCCACGCCCAGCACGTCGCCCTTCTTGGCCTCGCCCGCCAGGATGACCCGCAGCGTCTCCGGCTGCATCACGACGGTGATGTGCGCGGTTGCGGTCCGATCGGTCTCGGCCTTGGCCGACACATCGACCATGACTGCCCGGCCCTCAGCGTCGAAATGCGTCAGTGCCGCCATCACGGAGCAGTGCCGAGCAGAGCGCGCGTCGCCGCTTCGATGTTCGGCTGCCGCAACAGGCTCTCGCCCACCAGGAAGCACGACGCCCCGGCTTCCGCCAGGCGCCGCACGTCGGCATGGCTGTGGATGCCGCTCTCGGCAATGAGGAACCGGTCGCTCGGCACATGCGGCGCGAGTTCGGCTGTCGTCTCCAAGTCAGTCTGCAATGTCTTGAGATTACGGTTGTTTATGCCGATCAACGAGGTCTGCAATCCCAATGCGCGGTCAAGCTCCGCCCGGTTATGCACCTCGACCAGCACGTCCATGTCAAGCGCCCGGGCCAGCTCTTCCAATTCGCGCGCCTGCTGGTCGGTCAGCGCCGCCATGATCAGCAGGATGCAGTCGGCGCCCATCATCCGGCTCTCATAGACCTGCCACGGGTCCAGCATGAAATCCTTGCGCAGCACCGGCAGGGACACGGTGGCCCGAGCCACTTTCAGGTGGTCGGGCGAACCCTGGAAATACGGGCCGTCCGTCAGAACCGACAGGCAGGTGGCGCCCCCATCGGCATAGGCCCGGGCGAGCGACGAGGGATGAAAATCCGGCCGGATGACTCCCGCGGACGGCGATGCCCGTTTGATCTCGGCAACTAGGCCATAGCCGCCTTTGGCGACCGCCTCCTTCAGCGCGCGCCCAAAGCTGCGGGTCGGGTTGCGCCGCAGGTTCAATCGGCCGGCCAGCGTCGTGGTCGGCATCTCGGCCCGACGGCGCTCGACCTCGGTCAGCGTCTCCGCGCAAATCTGGGCCAATGCGTCCGGAACCGCGACGTCCATCAGAATACTCCGCAAAATTCAAGCAGTTGCAAGTCGTAGTTTATCCAGCGCGGCATAAGCGGAGCCGCCGTCAATTGCCGCCGCTGCACGGATCGCACCCGATCGCAAATCCGGAACCATGCCGGCAACAATGAGGCCGGCGGCCGCATTTAACAGCACTGTATCGCGGTAAGGCCCAACTTGTCCCTGCAACAACGCGTGCAAGGCATTGGCGTTCATTGCGGCGTCACCGCCCCGGATCGCCTCGATCGGCGACCGTTCAAGCCCGGCGTCCTCCGGGACCACGCAGAACTCGCGATAGGCGCCGTCCTGCAACGCGACCACTTGGCTCTCCCCGGCAACGGTCAACTCATCAAGCCCCTGGCCGTGCACCAGCCAAGCCCGCTCGGTGCCGAGCGCATGCAGGGCCTCCGCCATGGGACGCGCCCAAGTGGCGTCATAGACGCCGGTGAGCTGCCGGCGCACCCGGGCCGGGTTGGCAAGCGGGCCCAGCAGGTTAAAGATCGTGCGCGTGCCGAGCTCAACCCGCGGACCCGCCGCGTGGCGCAGCGCCGCATGGTGCCTGGGAGCAAACAAGAACACGCACCCGGCCACCGCCAGGACGTTCGGCAAATGGTCCAGCGCTACGTCCACGTTGACACCCAGCGCGGTCAGCACGTCGGCGCCTCCAGTCTGGGACGACAGCGCGCGGTTGCCGTGCTTGGCGACCGGCACGCCGCAGCCCGCCAGCACGAACGTCACCGCCGTGGACACGTTCAGGGTGCCGGCGCTGTCGCCGCCCGTGCCGCAGACGTCGAGCGTGTCCGGCGGCGCCAGCATCGCCGTCATGCGCGACCGCATGGCCCGGACCGCCCCGGTCAGTTCCGCCACCGTCTCCCGCCGCACCCGCATCGCCATCAGCAGCCCGGCGATCTGCGCGGGCGTGGCCTCGCCGGACATGATGATGCCGAACGCCGCCTCGGCCTCGTCCGCGGTCAGTGTGGCGCCGGAGGCAAGCCGGGCCAGGACCGGCTTCAGGCTGGGCATGCAACGCCGGGTTCAGGCGGCACAGGCGGGCACGTTCGACCGGCGGGCCAGCGCCAAAAAGTTTCCTAGGATCTTGTGGCCATGCTCGGAGGCGATGCTCTCGGGATGGAACTGCACGCCGAACACCGGGAGCGTGCGGTGGCGGAGGCCCATGATGACGCCGTCTTGCGTCCAGGCGGTCGGCGCCAGCATTTGCGGCAGCGTGCCGGGCTGGACGACCAGGCTGTGGTAGCGCGTCGCCTGGAACGGGCTCGGCAACTCGGCGAAGATATCCGTCCCGTCATGCTGCACTGAGCTCAGCTTGCCGTGCATGGGTTGGCCGGCCCGCACCACATCGCCGCCGAATGCCTGGCCGATGGCCTGATGCCCCAGGCAGACGCCCAGCATCGGGACGCGTCCGGCCGCGGCCTTGATCAGGTCCAGGCAGATGCCGGCCGCATCGGGCGTGCAGGGCCCGGGCGAGATCACGATGGCCTCGGGCGCCAGGGCCAGCGCCTCATCGACCGAGATCGCGTCGTTGCGCCGCACCGTGCAGGACACCCCCAGGTCGCCCAGGAAATGCACCAGGTTGAAGGTGAAGCTGTCGTAGTTGTCGATCAGCAAAATCATCGGGCTAGGCTTTCAGGGCGGCGAAGCGGACCGCCTCCTCGGCGGCGCGGAACAAGGCGCGGGATTTCTGCCGGGTCTCCTCGTACTCGCCCACAGCCGTGCTGTCCGCCACCACGCCGCCGCCGGCCTGCACGTACATCGTGCCGTCCTTCACGACGGCGGTGCGCAGCCCGATGCAGGTGTCCATGGTGCCGTTGGCGGCGAAGTAGCCGATGCACCCGGCGTAGATGCCGCGCCGGGTCGGCTCCAGCTCCTCGATGATCTGCATTGCGCGGATTTTCGGCGCACCGGTCAGCGTGCCGGCAGGGAAGCCGGCGATCAGCGCGTCGAGCGCCTCAAGCCCCGGCTGCAGACGGCCTTCGACGGTGGAAGAGATGTGCATGACGTGGCTGAACCGCTCGACGCTGAAGCTGTCGGTCACCCGCACGCTGCCCAGCGCCGCCACGCGGCCTACGTCGTTGCGGCCGAGATCGAGCAGCATCAGGTGCTCGGCCCGCTCCTTGGGGTCGGCCAGCAGGTCGGCCTCCAGCCGCTCGTCCTCTGTTTTGTTGGCGCCGCGGGGCCGGGTGCCGGCGAGCGGGCGGATGGTGACGATTCCGTCGCGGAGCCGGACCAGGACCTCGGGGCTGCTGCCCACCACTGCGAAGCCGCCGAAGTCGAGGAAGAACAGGAACGGCGCCGGGTTGATGCGGCGCAGCGCGCGATACAGCGAGAACGGTGGTAGCGCAAATGGCACCGAGAAGCGTTGGCTCGGCACCACCTGGAAGGCGTCGCCGGCGGCGATGTACTCCTTCATGCGCTCGACGATGCCCATGAACTCGGCCGGCGTCATGTTGGACGCGGGCTCCGGCTGCGGCGGCAGCGCGACCGGCGGAGCGGCCTGGGGCAGGGGGCGCAGCAGCGCGGCATCGGCGTGGGCCAAGGCGGACTGCGCCAGCTCCCACGCCTGCAGAGCGGAGACGCCGGGCTGCGGATAGATGGGGGCCGCGAGCGTCAACTCGTCGCGCACGTTGTCGAACACGGCGAAGATCGTCGGCCGGAGCAGGATGGCGTCGGGCAGGCCCAGCGCATCCGTGTTCTTGTCCGGCAGCCGCTCCATCAGGCGGACCATGTCATAGCCGAGATAGCCCACCAGTCCGCCCAGCATCGGCGGCAGGTGCTCCGGCAGGTCAAGCTGCGTCTCGGCGATCAGCGCCCGCAGGCTGTCGAGCGGCGGGCGTTCGTCAGCGATGAAGGCGTGCGGGGCCGAGCGCGCGTGCCGGTTCACCTCTGCCCGGCCGTTCCGGCAGCGCCAGACGAGGTCCGGCTCCATGCCGATGATCGAGTAGCGGCTACGGGCCGATCCGCCCTCGATGCTCTCCAGCAAAAAGGTGTTCGCACGCCCGGCGGCGAGCTTCAGATAGGCGGCGACCGGCGTTTCGAGGTCGGCGACCCCGGTGGTCCAGATCAGCGTGCCGCGCCCGGCATCGTATGCGGCATGGAAAGCGGTCTGGGACGGGGAGGCGACGGCATTCATGCGGGGGTGCTCAAGGTTGGATCATACTGTTCAGCAGGGTCCGGTTCACCTGCGGGTTGGCCCGTGCGCGCAAGGTGGCGGCGACGGTCAGCTCGATGTCCTGGCCAATCGCCTGGGTCAGCGCCGTGCGGATTTGCGCGGTGCCCAACGGGTCGGTGGCCGGGTCGGGCGTGGCGATGTCGCCGAGCGCCATGACGTAGAAACCCTCGGGCACCTCGATCATCGTGGCCTCGCCCGGCTTCAAGCTGAACAGCGGCTCGGTCATCTCTGCCGGCACGCCGGGGGTCGGCTGCGCCCGCATCACCGGCGGCGTGCGCTGCAGGCGCAGCCCGGCGACGGTCGCGGCATCCTCCAGCCCAGGCCCGGCTTGCGCCGCCGTCAGCAGGCTTGCGGCAGCGCGTTCCTGCTCCTTGCGCCGGGCATCGCGCACCCAGTCCTCGCGCACCTGCGCCTCGACCTCGGCAAACGGCTTGCGGGCGGCTGCGGTCATCTCCTCGACCGTCACGGCGAAATAGGACTGGTCGGGCCCCTCGGTCATGCGCGCCGGCTCGTTCTTACCCAGCGCGAAGGCCGCGGTCAGCAAGGCCTGGCGCAGCGCTGGGGAGCCGGGGATCGGCGCAGGCTCGCCAGCGGGCGTGTTGCCCTGGGCATTCAGCGTGCCGGTGACCGCGGCCACGCCGAGATCGCCGGGCAAATCGTCCAGGCTACCGCTGGCGGATAGCGCATCCTCCAACTTATTGGCGCGGGCATAGACCTGGTCCACCGCGCGCTCCCGGGCGAGCTTCGTGCGGATCTCGTCCGTTGCCTGATCGAGCGGGCGCTCGGTGCCTGCTGTCACCTTGGTAACGCGGAACACCTGCCAGCCGAGGGCCGACTGGATCGGGCCGGTCACCACCTCGGCCGGGGCTGCAAACACCGCCTGGCCGAGTTCGGGCGCCGGGAACTCGGTCATTGTCGCGTCGTCGAGCGACGCCGAGGATGCGCCGGTGGCGGCGGCTGCCTTTTGCACGGCGTCCCAGCCGATGCCGGCGATCCAGGTGGTCGCAAGCTCTTTGGCCTGCGCCTCGTTCTGCGACACGACGACCTCGACGGAGCGCTTCTCCGGCGTGACGTACTCGGCCTTGTGCTGCTCGTAGTAGGCGCGGATGTCGGCATCCGGGACCTCGATATCGCGGGCGAGGGTCTCGGGGGACAGGATCACCGCCTTGATGCGGCGGAACTCCGGCGCGCTGTAGCGGTCGCCGTTGTTGTCGTAGGCGCGTTGCAGGTCGGCCTCGGTTGGCGCGGGCGGCTCCGCGGCGGTGGCGAACGGCAGCTCGACGTATTGCGCGACCCGGGTCTCGCGCTGGAAGGCGAACACCTGCTGCGTGACCACCTCGGGCGGGACGGCGCCGACCTGCACGGCCTCCATCAATTGCCGCTGCCCGAGGTCGGAGCGCATGAGGTCGAGGAAACGCGGCTCGGTCAGGTTGTTGTTGCGGAGCACGGCCTCGAAGCGTGTGCGGTCGAAGGCGCCACTGGCGCCGTGGAAGGCCGGGACGTCGAACACCGCCGCACGCATTGCGTCGTCTGGCACGACGACGCCCAGGCGGCTGACCTCGTTCTGGATAGCGGCCTGCACGATCAGCCGATCGAGCGCCCGCCCGGCGACGGCCTGGCGGATGGCCGGCGTGGGCTCGGTCTTGCCGCCCAGCATGCGGCTGACCTGGGCGAGCTGGGTCCGCATCGCTTCTTGGAACTCGGGCGCCTCGATCTTGTGGTCGCCGACGGTCGCGATGGCGCTGTCGTGGCCGACGTTGCGCACGACATCGGCGATGCCCCACAGTCCGAACGAGGCGATCAGCACGATGAAGAAGGCCCGGGCGGCCCAGGTGTTGAGGAAGCGGCGGAACAAGGAGAGCATGCGGTGGGCTTCCAGTGGACGGTCCGGCAGCATACGGATGCTCATGGATTTTTGCCAGATGCGGCCTTTTGGCTTGCATCGGAGAGATTATAGGCGTTCCACGTTGCTCAATTGAGGGGAAGCGAGTTGCGCCAACTGATCGCCGGGAACTGGAAGATGAACGGCTTGCGGGCCGAGGCGATCGCCTTGGCGGCGACGCTGGCGGAGGAACTCCGTGCCGGCGCGGGTTGCGATGTATTGGTGTGCCCGCCCTCGACCGTGCTGGCCGCAGTGGCCGAGGCATTGGCGGGCAGCCTCGTGATGACAGGCGGGCAGGACTGCCACACGGAGGCTTCGGGCGCCTGCACGGGCGACGTGTCCGCGCCGATGCTGCGGGATGCGGGCGCCGGGTGGGTGATCCTCGGGCACTCGGAACGCCGGCTTGGGTATGGCGAGTCGAATGCCTTGGTGCAGGAGAAGGTGCGCGCTGCGGCTACCGCCGGGCTGACCCCGATCGTGTGCGTGGGGGAAACGGAGCAGCAGCGGCTGTCCGGCAATGCGGAAACGGTGGTGGCGGCGCAGATCGACGGCAGCGTGCCGACAGGGTTTGCCGGGGTGGTCGCCTATGAGCCGGTATGGGCCATCGGCACCGGCCGGACCGCATCCGAGGACGACGTGGTGGCGATGCACCGCTGCATCCGCAGCCAGTTGGTGGAGACCTTGGGCGAGGCCGGGGCTGGGCTGCGCATCCTATACGGCGGGTCCGTCAAGCCGGCCGGCGCCGCGGCGCTGTTGCTGCTGCCCGAGGTCAGCGGTGCGCTGGTGGGCGGCGCGAGCCTGGTGGCGGCGGACTTCCTGGCCATCGTGCGGGCGGCGGGGTGAACGGCCCGCCTTTGCAATCCCGCAGCGCACCGCTAGAAAGCGCCGCATGACCACTGTCCTGCTGTTCATCCATCTGTTCGTCACCCTGGCCCTGATCGGCGTCGTGCTGATCCAGCGGAGCGAGGGCGGCGGCCTGGGCATTGGCACGACGCAGGGCATGGGCGGCTTCATGTCGGGACGCGGCACTACCAACCTGCTGACGCGGACGACGGCGATCCTGGGCACGGCGTTCTTCGCGTTGTCGCTGACGCTCGCGCTGCTGAACCGTGGCACGGTCGGCGGCGGGCGTTCGCTGCTGGACAGCCCGCCGGTGACGGCACCGGCGACGAGCGGGGAGACAGCGCCGGCGCCGGCGCCCAAAGGTCCGGCGGTGCCGACGAACTGACCTGCGCGTAAGGGGGTTCACGGCCGGACCGCTTCCGCGGTATCAAGGCTTCCCATGACGCGGTTCGTATTCATCACCGGCGGCGTGGTCTCCTCCTTGGGCAAAGGCGTCGCCTCGGCGGCGCTCGGCGCATTGCTGCAGGCGCGCGGCTATTCGGTGCGGCTGCGCAAGCTTGATCCGTATCTGAACGTCGATCCCGGGACCATGAGCCCGTATCAGCACGGCGAGGTGTTCGTGACCGATGACGGTGCGGAAACCGACCTGGACCTTGGCCACTACGAGCGGTTCACCGGCGTGCATGCGGCGCGGACCGACAACGCGACGACCGGGCGCATCTACTCCGACGTGATCGCCAAGGAGCGGCGGGGTGACTATCTCGGCGCCACGGTGCAGGTCATTCCGCACATCACCGATGCGATCAAGGAGGCGATCACCCGGGACACCGAAGGCCTCGACTTCGCATTGATCGAGATTGGCGGCACGGTCGGCGACATCGAGGGCCTGCCGTTCCTCGAGGCGATCCGCCAGCTCGGCAACGACCTTGGCCCCGAGCGAGCCATGTATGTGCACCTGACGCTGGTGCCCTACATCCCGTCCGCGGGCGAGCTGAAAACCAAGCCGACGCAGCACTCGGTGAAGGAGCTGCTGAACGTCGGCATTCAGCCGCAGATGCTGCTGTGCCGCTGCGACCGGCAGATTCCTGACGCCGAGCGGCGCAAGATCGCGAGCTTCTGCAACGTGCGGCCGCAGGCGGTGATCGCGGCGCTGGACGTGGACACCATTTACGCCGTGCCGATCAGCTACCACGCCGAGGGCATGGACCGCGAGGTGCTGCGGCATTTCGACCTGCCGTTCGATACCGAGCCGGACCTGTCGGCGTGGCAGCGCATCGTCGATGTCGTGCGCGGCCCCGACGGCGAGGTGCGGATCGCCGTCGTCGGCAAGTACACCAACCTGCTTGACAGCTACAAAAGCCTGGGCGAGGCGTTGACCCATGGCGGGATCAAGAACCGGGTGCGGGTCCAACTTGACTGGATGGACAGCCAAACCTTCGAGCAGCCCGACGCCGTTTCCCGGTTGGACGGCGTGCACGGCATCCTGGTGCCCGGCGGGTTCGGGGAGCGTGGCACCGAGGGCAAGATCGCCGCGGTGCGCTTCGCCCGCGAGCGCCGCGTGCCGTTCCTCGGCATCTGCTTCGGCATGCAGATGGCGGTGATCGAGTGCGCGCGGAACATGGCAGGGCTGCCAGACGCGTCATCCACCGAGTTCGGGCCGTGCGGCAACCCGGTGGTTGGCCTACTGACCGAGTGGGCGCGGGGCAACGAGATCGAGCGCCGGGCCGAGGGCGGCGACCTGGGCGGCACCATGCGGCTTGGCGCCTATCCGGCGCGGCTCGACCCGGGGTCGCTGGTCCGCCAGGTCTATGGGAACGCGGCGATGATCCATGAGCGGCACCGGCATCGCTGGGAGGTGAACGTGCACTATCGGGCGCGGCTCGAAGCGGCGGGATTGCGGTTCTCCGGCATGTCGCCGGACGGCATCTTGCCGGAGATCGTCGAGTTGCCCGCGCATCCCTGGTTCATCGGCGTGCAGTTCCATCCCGAGCTGAAGTCGAAGCCGCTCGACCCGCATCCGCTGTTTTCGAGCTTCATAGCGGCGGCCATGAAGCAGTCGCGTCTTGTCTGAGACCCAATCCTCCTCCGAGACGCGGACCGTCCGCGTTCGGGATATCGAGATCGGCAACGACCTGCCGTTCGTGCTGATTGCCGGACCATGCCAGATCGAGTCGGAGGCGCACGCGTTCGAGACGGCCGAGGCATTGCGCGACATGGCGCAGGCGGCGGGGGTGCCGCTGATCTACAAGTCGAGCTTCGACAAGGCCAACCGCACCAGCTCTGGCGCTGCGCGCGGTGTCGGCATCGTCCGCGGCCTGAAAATCCTCGCCGGGGTGCGGGAGCGTTTCCGCATTCCCGTACTGACCGACGTGCACGGCGCCGACCAGTGCGAGCCGGCGGCCGAGGCGGTCGATATCCTGCAGATCCCCGCCTTCCTGTGCCGGCAGACCGACCTGCTGATTGCCGCGGGCGAGACCGGGCGCACGGTGAACGTCAAAAAGGGCCAGTTCCTGGCGCCCTGGGACATGGCGCACGTCGCCGCCAAGATCGCCGAGACCGGCAATGAGAGCATCCTGCTGACAGAACGCGGGGTGAGCTTCGGCTACAACACGCTCGTTACCGACTTCCGCGGCCTGCCGGTGCTGGCGCGGACCGGGTATCCCGTCGTGTTCGACGCGACGCACAGCGTGCAGCAGCCCGGCGGGCACGGCCGATCGTCCGGCGGGCAGCGCGAGTTCGCCCCGGTGCTGGCGCGTGCGGCGCTGGCGGTCGGCGTGGCGGCGCTGTTCATCGAGACGCACCGCAACCCCGACGCGGCGCCGAGCGATGGGCCGAACATGATCCCGCTGGGTGCGATGCCGGCGCTGATCGCGCGTCTCAAGGCGCTGGACGATTTCTGCAAAGCTGCCACCCCCAACGACCGGACGGAATTCCCATGAGCGCCATCGCCGACATCGTCGCCCGCGAGATCCTGGACAGCCGGGGCAACCCGACCGTGGAGGTTGACGTCGTGCTGGACACGGGCGCCACCGGACGCGCGGCGGTGCCGTCCGGCGCCAGCACCGGCGCGCATGAGGCGGTGGAACTGCGCGATGGCGACAAGGCGCGCTATGGCGGCAAGGGGGTGCGGACCGCCTGCGCCAGCGTCGAGGGCGAGATTTTCGACGCGATCGGCGGCATGGACCCGACCGACCAGGTGCGGCTCGACGAGATTATGATCGACCTAGACGGCACACCCAACAAGTCGCGGCTGGGCGCCAACGCGATCCTGGCGGTGTCGCTCGCGGTGGCGAAGGCAGCGGCGGCCGATCTGGGATTGCCGTTGTATCGCTACGTCGGCGGCGTATTCGCGCGCACGCTGCCGGTGCCGATGATGAATATCGTGAACGGCGGCAAGCACGCGGACAATCCAATCGATATCCAGGAGTTCATGGTGCAGCCGGTCGGTGCTGCGACCTTCGCCGACGCGGTGCGGGTCGGGTCTGAGATCTTCCAGGCGTTGAAGGCGAAGCTGCACGACGCCGGCCACAACACCAACGTGGGCGACGAGGGCGGCTTTGCCCCAAACCTCAAGTCGGCTGACGAGGCGTTGGCATTCATCACCCAAGCTTGCGAGCAGGCGGGCTACCGGCCCGGCGAGGACGTCACCTTCGCGCTCGATTGCGCCAGCACCGAGTTCTTTCATGATGGCGAGTACCGCCTCGACGGCGAGGGCAAGCGGTTCGACGCGGCTGGCATGGTCGCCTACCTTGAGGAATTGGTCGGCCGCTATCCCATTGTCTCGATTGAGGACGCTTGCGCCGAGGACGATTGGGACGGCTGGAAGCACCTGACAGACGTGCTGGGCGGCCGGGTGCAACTGGTCGGGGATGACCTGTTCGTGACCAACAGCGAGCGGCTGCGGCGGGGGATCGAGACGGGGACGGCCAACTCGATTCTGGTCAAGGTCAACCAGATTGGCACCCTGTCCGAGACGCTGGAGGCGATGGAACTGGCGCAGCGGGCCGGGTTCAGCGCAGTGATGAGCCACCGGTCCGGCGAGACGGAGGATACCACGATCTCCGACCTCGCGGTGGCGACCAACTGCGGGCAGATCAAGACCGGCAGCCTGGCCCGCAGCGACCGGACGGCGAAGTACAACCAGCTCATCCGCATCGAGGCCGAGCTGGGACCAGCCGCGCGATATGCCGGCCGGACAATCCTGCGGCACGGATAGGGGTCGCAGCGGCCGGCGAAACGAAGTAGCGTGTCGGGACCATTGGACGGGCGTGCACCATGAGCTGGACACAAGCATTGCGGCGGCAGGCGATGGCGGCCATTGCACCGACGATCTTCTTAGGTCTAGCCGGCTACTTCGGCTGGAATGCCACCCAGGGTGCCCGAGGCTCGCAGGCGTTCGCGGTCCGGCAGGAGCAGCTCAAGATGGTCGAGGCCGACCTGGCTCGGGTGTCCACGGAGCGTGACATGTGGGAGCGCCGGGTCGCTGGATTACGGACCCAGCGGCTCGATCCCGACACGTTGGATGAACGCGCGCGCGCGATGCTCAACGTGGCCGACCCATCGGATATCATTGTGCCGTACGGCCCGGGCAAGCGGCTGTTCTAATCAGCGGCGGCGCTGCCGCATATCGTTGCGGCATCGCTTAACGACGGGTTCTATTGCATTGCACAATAAGACTTCTTTGGTCAGCGGCCTTGTCGTGGTCAGGCCTGGGCGCTAGGTGTTGGTGACATACCCTACGTCCGACAGGAGCGACGCGCATGGCGCAGGCAGCCGAGACACGGAAGCGCGGCAAGGATATTGAAATTGCCCAGGAGCCTGAGGTTGTCCAGCCGTCAGGCACCAACCAATCGATGACCCGGGAGCAGCTCGCCAAGGCTTATGGCGACATGCTGCTGATCCGCCGGTTCGAGGAGAAGGCCGGCCAGCTTTATGGCATGGGGCTGATCGGCGGTTTTTGCCACCTGTATATCGGACAGGAGGCGGTGGTGGTCGGCATCCAGACGGCGCTGTCTGACGGCGACCAGGTGATCACGTCGTATCGCGACCACGGCCATATGCTCGCGACCGGCATGGAACCGCGCGGCGTCATGGCGGAGCTGACCGGGCGGAGTGGCGGCTACTCCAAGGGCAAAGGCGGCTCCATGCATATGTTCAGCAAGGAGAAGCGGTTCTTCGGCGGGCATGGCATCGTGGGTGCGCAGGTGAGCCTTGGCACGGGGCTCGCGATGGCGAACTGGTATCGCGGCAGCGACCGGGTGTGCGCGACGTACTTCGGCGACGGCGCGTCGAGCCAGGGCCAGGTGTATGAGAGCTTCAATCTGGCAGCGCTGATGAAGCTGCCATGCATCTATGTCATTGAAAATAACAAATACGGCATGGGCACCAGCCTAGAGCGTGCGTCGGCGTCGCACGACCTTTCGATCAACGGGGCGCCGTGGGGCATCCCGGGCGCCAAGGTAGACGGCATGGACGTGACGGCGGTGAAGGCGGCGGCGGACGTGGCGGTGGCGCATTGCCGGTCGGGCGCCGGGCCCTATCTGATGGAGATTCAGACCTATCGCTACCGCGGCCACTCCATGTCCGACCCGGCCAAGTACCGCACCCGCGACGAGGTGCAGAAGATGCGCACCGAGCGCGACTGCATCGAGGCCGCACGGCACATGCTGGAGGCGGCGGGCATGGGCGAGGACGAGTTCAAGGCGATCGACACTGCGGTGAAGGCCCGCGTGCAGGAAGCCGCCGACTTCGCGCAAAGCAGCCCTGAGCCGGACGAGAGCGAATTGTGGACCAACATCCTGGTCGAGGTCTGAAGGCGTGACCACACAGATTTTGATGCCGGCGCTGTCGCCCACAATGACGGAGGGCAAGCTGGCCCGCTGGCTGAAGAAGGTCGGCGAGGACGTGCGCGCCGGCGACGTGATCGCGGAGATCGAGACGGACAAGGCGACCATGGAGGTCGAGGCCGTGGACGAGGGCAAGCTGTCCCAGATCCTGGTCGAGGAGGGCACTGACGGCGTGGCGGTGAACACGCCCATCGCGGTGCTGTCGGCTGACGGTGAGGCGGCCAACGGGAAAGCGGCGGCCGAACCCGCCGCCCCGGCGCCTGTCGCGGCAAAGCAGCCCGCGCCGGAGCCGCTGGAGGATCACAAGGTCGTCGCGGACAAGGCCGCGGTGGCACAGGCTCCGGCTGCCTCGACCGCGGCTGCGCCGGAGCGCGACTGGGGTCCGACCAAGCCCATGACGGTCCGCGAAGCGCTGCGCGACGCCATGGCCGTCGAGTTGCGCGCCGACGACCGCGTGTTCCTGATCGGCGAGGAGGTGGCGCAGTACCAGGGCGCCTATAAGATCAGCCAGGGCCTGCTGGACGAATTCGGCCCGCGCCGGATCATCGACACGCCGATCACCGAGCACGGCTTTACCGGCATGGCCGTGGGTGCGGCAATGGACGGGCTGCGGCCGATCGTCGAGTACATGACCTTCAACTTCGCCATGCAGGCGATCGACCAGATTATCAACTCGGCGGCCAAGACCCTGTATATGTCGGGCGGTCAGATGGGTTGTCCGATCGTGTTCCGCGGGCCGAACGGCGCGGCGTCGCGGGTCGCGGCGCAGCACAGCCAGGACTATGCGTCATGGTATGCGCACTGCCCGGGGCTGAAGGTCGTAGCGCCGTGGTCGGCGGCCGACGCGAAGGGCCTGCTGCGGGCGGCGATCCGCGATCCGAACCCGGTGATCGTGCTCGAGAACGAGATCCTTTACGGGCAGACGTTCGAGTGCCCGACCGACGAGGACTTCATCGTGCCGATCGGCAAGGCCAAGGTCGAGCGGACTGGACAGCACGTGACGATCGTCGCCTATAGCGTGATGGTCGGCGTGGCGATGAAGGCGGCGGAGACGCTGGCCGGGCAGGGGATCGAGGCGGAGGTGGTCAACCTGCGCAGCCTGCGCCCGTTGGACACCGCGGCGATCGTCGAGAGCGTGAAGAAGACGAGCCGCCTAGTGACGGTCGAGGAGGGCTGGCCCTATGCCGGCATCGGCGCCGAGATCGCGATGCAGGTGATCGAGCACTGCTTCGACTGGCTCGACGCGCCGCCGGTGCGGGTGCACGGGCTGGACGTGCCGCTGCCGTATGCCGCCAACCTGGAGAAGCTGGCTTTGCCGCAGCCGTCCTGGGTGGTTGACGCCGTGATGAAGATCGTCTGAGGGGCACGCAGCATGGCGACAAACATCCTGATGCCGGCGCTCTCGCCGACAATGACCGAAGGCACGCTGGCCCGCTGGCTGAAGAAAGAGGGCGACGAGGTCCGCGCCGGCGACGTGATCGCGGAGATCGAGACGGACAAGGCCACCATGGAGGTGGAGGCCGTGGATGAAGGCGTGCTGAGCAAGATCCTGGTGCCGGACGGCACGGCCGGGGTGAAGGTGAACGACCCGATCGCCGTGCTGACCGAGGACGGCGAGGCGGCGGCTGCCCCGGCGCTAAAAGCGCCGCCGGCCCAGGCTCCTGCGGCACAGGCTCCGGTGGCTGCGCCAGCGCCAGCGCCGGCCGCACCTGCCGTAGCGGCGGCTCCGGCGCCTGTAGCCAACGGGCACGACACGGACAGGATTTTCGCCTCTCCCCTCGCGCGGCGGATGGCGAAGCAAGCCAACATCGACCTGTCGTCGATGAAGGGCTCCGGTCCGAATGGGCGCATCGTTCGCGCCGATATTGAAGCGAAGCAGGCGCCCGGTGCCGCCCAGCCCTCCCGTGTCGAGGCACAGGCAGGCGCACGGGAGGCCGAGGCGCCCCCGCCGCCGGTGCAGCAGGTCAAGCCCGAGGCCAAGCCGGCGCCGAAAGCCGCAGCCGCGCCAGTCACCGCGCCGCACCAGCTTGTGCCGAACTCGACGATGCGGAAGGTCATTGCAAAGCGCCTGCTGGAAAGTCACCAGCTCGTGCCGAACTTCTATGTCACGATGGACATCGAGATCGACGCGCTGCTGAAGCTGCGCGCCGACCTGAATGCACGTTCGCCGAAAGACGGTCCCGGAGCGTTCAAGCTTTCGGTCAATGACCTGGTCATCAAGGCCACTGCTGCGGCGCTTCGCCGGGTGCCGAAGGTGAACGCGAGCTACACCGAGGACGCGACGATCCTCTATAACGACATCGACATCAGCGTCGCGGTGTCGATGCCGGACGGGCTGATCACGCCGATCGTGCGCAAGGCCGACCAGAAGGGCTTAGCTGCGATCAGCAACGAGATGAAGGACCTCGGCGCCCGCGCCAAGTCCGGTAAGCTGAAGCCCGAGGAGTTCCAGGGCGGCAGCTTCTCGATCTCGAACCTCGGCATGTTCGGTGTGAAGCAGTTTACCGCGATCATCAACCCGCCGCAGGCCGCGATCCTCGCGGTGGGCGCTGGGGAGAAGCGACCGGTGGTTAAGGACGGGGCGCTCGCGGTGGCGACCGTGATGACCTGCACGCTGAGCGTGGACCACCGGGTGGCGGACGGGGCGCTCGGCGCCGAATGGATGGCGGTGTTCAAGGGCATCGTCGAGGACCCGCTCAGCCTGATGCTGTAGGGCAATGCGTTAGGCCAGTGCTTTAGGATAGTCTCATGGAATCCGAATTCGATCTGGTCGTCGTCGGGGGCGGCCCCGGCGGCTACGTCGCCGCAATACGCGCGGCGCAGCTTGGCATGAAGGCCGCGGTGGTGGAGCGCGAGAACCTGGGCGGCATCTGCCTGAACTGGGGCTGCATTCCGACCAAGGCGCTGCTGCGCTCGTCCGAGCTCAACCATTTGCTGCACAACATGGGCGAGTTCGGCTTCAGCGCGGACAATATTCAGTTCGACCTGCCGAAGATCGTGACGCGGTCGCGCAAGGTCGCCAAGCAGTTGGCCGGCGGCGTCGGGCACCTTTTGAAGAAAAACAAGGTGGCGGTGTTCGACGGCGCGGCGAAGCTTGCAGGCAAGCACACGCTGGCCGTCACCAAGGACGGCAAGGACGTCGCCACGCTGACCGCGCCGCACATCATCCTGGCGACCGGCGCGCAAGCGCGGCAGCTGCCGGGGCTGGAGGGCGACGGCAAGCTGATCTGGACCTACCGCGAGGCGATGGTGCCGCCAGCCATGCCGAAGTCGCTGCTGGTGATCGGCTCCGGCGCGATCGGCATCGAGTTCGCGAGCTTCTACCGCAACATGGGCGCCGAGGTGACGGTCGTGGAGATGCTCGACCGCATCCTGCCGGTCGAGGACGAGGAGATCAGCGCATTCGCCCGCAAGTCGTTCGAGAAGCAGGGCATCAAGATCCTGACCTCGGCCAAGACGACGAAGGTGCAGAAGAACGCCGACAGCGTGACGGCCACCATCGAGGCCGGCGGCAAGGCGCAGGAGATCACCGTGGACCGGGTGATCTCGGCCGTGGGCATCGTCGGCAACGTCGAGGACCTGGGGCTTGAGGGCACTGGGGTGAAGGTGGAGCGCAACCACATCGTCATCGACGAGTACTGCCGCACCGGGGAGGCCGGCGTGTATGCGATCGGCGACGTGACCGGTGCACCCTGGCTCGCGCACAAGGCGAGCCATGAGGGCGTGATCTGCGTCGAGAGCATCGCCCGGCAGAACGACGTGAAGCCGCTGAACATAGGCAACATCCCCGGCTGCACCTATAGCCGTCCGCAGATTGCATCCGTCGGCATGACCGAGACACGGGCCAAGGAAGCTGGGCACGAGGTGCGGGTGGGCCGTTTCCCGTTCATCGGCAACGGCAAGGCGATCGCGATGGGCGAGCCGGAGGGCATGGTGAAGGTCGTGTTCGACTCGAAGTCCGGCGAGTTGCTGGGCGCCCATATGATCGGCGCCGAAGTGACCGAGCTGATCCAAGGCTATGCGGTCGCGCGCACCCTGGAGACGACCGAGGTCGAGCTGATGCACACCGTGTTCCCGCACCCGACGGTCAGCGAGACGATGCACGAGGCGGTGCTGGACGCCTACGGCCGGGCCATCCACTTCTGAGGCGTTGCTTGACGGGCGGCCCGGTCCCATCCACTTGAGCATCTCAGTTTCTGTGCCGGGAGTCCGCATGGCGTCGCGTATCGTGGTCGATCATCGCTTGGGCGCTTCGGACCTGGGTGCCGCCCGGCATCCGGAGAAGGCGAACCGGCCCGACAACCCCATCCAGCGCAAGCCGGACTGGATCCGCGTGAAGGCGCCCAACCATCCAGTCTATCACGAGACCCGGGCGCTGATGCGTGAGAACCGGCTGGTGACGGTCTGCGAAGAGGCGGCGTGCCCGAACATCGGCGAGTGCTGGTCGCAGCGCCACGCGACGATGATGATCATGGGGGACACCTGCACCCGGGCCTGCAGCTTCTGCAACGTGCGGACCGGCCAGCCGGAGGCGCTCGACGCGGACGAACCGCGCCGGGTTGCCGATGCGGTGGCGAAGCTTGGGCTGCGGCACGTGGTGATCACCTCGGTTGACCGGGACGACCTGCGCGATGGCGGCGCTGCCCATTTCGCCGCGGTGATCCGTGCCCTGCGTGCTGCGGCGCCGGGCACGACGATCGAGGTGCTGACCCCCGACTTCCTGCGCAAGCCTGGCGGCCTCGAGGTGGTCGCGGAGGCTCGGCCGGACGTGTTCAACCATAATTTGGAGACCGTTCCGCGACTCTATACGACCATCCGGCCCGGCGCGCGGTACTACCAGTCGCTTCTGCTGCTTGACCGGGTGAAGATGGTCGATCCGACGATCTTCACCAAATCCGGGCTGATGCTCGGTCTGGGCGAGCAACGCGCCGAAGTGATGCAGGTCATGGACGACCTGCGGGTGGCCGACGTCGATTTCCTGACGTTGGGCCAGTATCTGCAGCCGACCGTGAAGCATGCGGCGGTCGATCGGTTTGTGCCGCCCGACGAGTTCGCCGATTACGCCGCAATGGCGCGGTCGAAGGGCTTCCTGATGGTCAGCGCGACGCCGCTGACCCGCAGTTCCTACCATGCGGACGCCGATTTCGAGCAGTTGCGCGCGGCTCGCGGCAGGCAACTTGCGCTGGTGGCTGTCTAGTCATGCCGACCCACGCTGAGCACAAGGTGCTGCCCTACAGCCCGGAGCAGATGTTCGACTTGGTAGCGGATGTCGGCAAATACCCGACGTTTCTGCCGTGGTGCGTCGGGGCGCGGGTGAAGTCGCAGACCGAGACGCAGCTTGTGGCCGACCTCACCATCGGGTTCGGGCCGTTCCGCGAAAGTTTCACCAGCCGAGTCCAGCTCGATCGGCCACGGCAGGTCCAGGTCAAATATGAGAACGGGCCGTTCCGCTATTTGAACAACCAGTGGACGTTCGAGCCGAACCCGAAAGGCTGCAACGTCAAGTTCTACGTCGATTTCGAGTTCAAGAGCCGGGTGCTGCAGGCGGCGATCGGCGTGGTGTTCAACAATGCGGTGCGGCTGATGGTGAACGCCTTCCTGAAGCGTGCGCGTGAGGTCTATGGCGCTCCTGCCGCGACGATTGCGGTGACTTCCGCCGCCGTGCCGGCCAAGTCCTGAGGTGGACCGATCGCGATGACCTATGCTCCACCACGATTTGACTTCACGGTTCCGGTTCGGGTCAACCTGTATTCGGATACCCAGACCAAGCCGAGCCTGCCGATGAAACAGGCGATGATGGAGGCTGCAGTCGGCGATGAGCAGCATGGCTCCGACCCGACAATCCTCACATTATGCGACCGCATGGCGGCGATGCTGGGAAAGGAGGCAGCGATGTTCCTGCCCTCCGGGACCATGTGCAATGAGATCGCCATCCTGACGCAGTGCCGGGCGGGCGACGAGATCCTGGCGCACCATACCACGCATATCGCGACGGCGGAGGGTGGCGCGCCCTGGGCGCTGGCCGGTGTGCAGGTTGCGCCGCTCGACGGCGATAACGGTATCTTTTCGGTAAATACGCTGACCGCCGCCATCCGGCCTGTCTCCCGCTACTCCCCCGCGCAACGCATGGTGGAGGTTGAGCAGACCGCGAACCTTGGCGGCGGCGCCATCTGGCCGCTGGCGACCCTGCACGCGGTGGCCGAGACGGCGCACGCGCACGGGATGGTTACCCACATGGACGGCGCGCGGTTGATGAATGCAGTGGTTGCAGCCGGAGTTCCTGCGGCGGAGATGGCAGCAGGGTACGATACGGTATGGCTTGATTTCACCAAGGGGCTCGGCGCGCCGCTCGGGGCGGTGCTGGCCGGTTCGGCAGAGTTCATCGATGCGGCGTGGCGCTGGAAGCAGCGGATGGGCGGCTCGATGCGGCAGGGCGGACTGTGCGCGGCGGCGTGCCTGTATGCGCTGGACCACAACATTGACCGGCTGGCCGACGACCATGAGAACGCGCTCGCGTTGGCGCGCAGCCTGGCGCAGATCCAGGGCCTGTCGGTCGAGCTGCCGGAGACCAACTTGGTGTTCTTCGACACCCAGGCAGCCGGGCTGACGGCGCAGGAGCTTGCGGCGCGGGTGCGGGCGGCCGGGGTGCTGATCTCGGTCATGGGCAAGTATCGGGCGCGCGCCTGCACGCACCTCGACGTGACGGCGCTGCAGGTCATGGAGGCCGCCTCGGCGATCCGGGATGTGGTGCTGGACTAGCCTGGCCGAGCCTTAACCGCCGCGCTGAGTATTGCCAACGCGTGCTCCACAGTCGCTTGGCGTACCGCGGCGCGGTCACCCGGGAACACCCGGTGCTCTGTCATAGTGTCGCCGCCACGGCTGGCGATGCCGAACCAGACGGTTCCGACCGGCTTGCTCTCGGTGCCGCCGCCGGGTCCGGCGACCCCGGTCACGGCGATCGTTAGGGCAGCCTTCGAGCGCTGCAGCGCGCCGGCTGCCATGCCCGCGGCAACGGGGCCACTAACGGCGCCGTTTGCCTCGATCAGCCCAGGCGGCACGCCAAGCATGTCCGACTTGGCGGCGTTCGAATAGGTGACGAAACCGCGGTCCACCACGTCCGACGACCCAGCGATCTCGGTCAGCGTGGCGGCGATCAATCCTCCCGTGCAGCTCTCGGCGGTCGCGAGCATCAGGCCGCGCGCGCGGCATTCGGCGAGCAGGCTCGTCGCGGCCTGGAGCAGAAGCGGAGTAATCATCGACGCGGTCATCCTATTCAAAAGGTGACGAATTGCCGGACGGCATAGAGCGCCAACGCTACGCCGGCGCCGGCGAGGATGTCATCGGTCATAATGCCGAATGCGCCGGTCTGGCGGTCTGCCCAGCCAACCGGGCCGGGCTTCCAGATGTCGAGCACGCGGAAGCCGACGAAGGCCATGGTCAGCCCGGCCACCGAAACGCCAGCCAATCCCAGCAACGCAATCCACTGGCCCGCGACCTCATCGATCACCACCCATCCGGGGTCCGATCGCGGGTCGGTCACGGCGCGTGGAACGACGAGGTAGCCCGCTGCCGCCGCGAGCGCCGCACCAAGCGGCAGCAGCCAGGACGGCCCGAGCATCAGCAGGGCGCCGATCAGCAGTGCCGCGGCCGATCCTGCGGTTCCCGGCGCGATCGGGCAGAAGCCGACGCCGAAAAAGCTTGCGACCAGGCGGCTCATCCGCCGGACAGCGCAAGCGGATGCGGCGCGGCGCTCCCGTGGCGGGCGCCATAAAGCACAATGTTCTCAATTACCCGCTGCACATAGTTGCGGGTTTCGTTGAACGGGATGAGTTCGATCCAATCGACCATGTCAATCGCCTCCGTCCGCGGGTCGCCATAGCCCGCAATCCAATCCTGCACCCGGTGCGGCCCAGCGTTGTAGCCGGCCAACGCCAAAGGCAGGGCGCCGCCGAACTGGTCCAGCAGCCCTTGCAGGTAGGCCGTGCCGAGCCGCATGTTGTAGGCGGCATTGGCCGTTAGGGCCGGCAGGCTCATGGGCTCGTTCAGGCGCTGCGCCACGCTGGCGGCGGTCGTCGGCATGAGCTGCATCAGGCCGCGGGCGCCGGCCGGGCTGCCGGCCTGGACATCGAAGCTGCTCTCCTGGCGTATCAGGCCGAGCGCCACCGCAGGCTCGACCATGCCGTGCGGCGGGTCCACCGCTGCGGGCCACCCGGCGTCCGGCAGCATCAGCCCGTCCCGCCCGGCCCGGCGCGCGATAGCCACCGCCTGATCAGGCAGGCCGAAGCCCAAGGCCATGCGGGCCGCCATCGCGCGTTCGGCCTCGTTCGGCGCCGTCTCGCCCAGGCGTTGCAGAAAGATCTTGGCCCGGCGCGGCTCGCCCCAGGCCACCAGCAACGCCGCCGCCCGCGCCAGCTCACGGCCGGTGAACGTTGCAGCTTGCTCGACGCTCCACGCCGGGTCATGCGTCGCACGGACCCGGGCGGCGAGCGCCGCATCGTCCTCGCCGAGGGCGCGGGCGGCGAGCTGGCCGTAGAACGTCGTGGGCCAAGCGGCAGCCTGCGCGTAGGCGGCTTGCGCTTCGGCAGGCATGTCCTGCGCCGCCACGGCCCGGCCGATCCAGTAATATGCCCGGCCCTGGGTGATCGCCGCGCGCGACAGGCCGGCAAGCGTTCGGAAGTGCTGGGCCGCCGTGCCCGGCTGCTGCAGGCGGCGCAGCGCGATCCATCCGGACAGGAACTCGGCGTCGATCGCGGCCTCGCCGGTTTGGCGATGGCCGCTGGCCAGGACATAGGCGGCTAGGGGATCGCCCGCCCGCAGCATGCGCCGGGCCAGCAGGTTGCGCTCGTCCCAGAAAGCCGTCTGCCGTTCGGCAGGTGCTGCTGCCTCCGCAGCGCTGCCCTGTTTGGTCCAGACGGCCAAGGCGGCGCGGTCTTGTCCGGCGTGGCGATGCCATTTGGCGAGATCGAGGACCAATCCCGGGTCGGCGCGCCCAGCAGCGGACAGCGCCGCGGCCAGGGCAGCAGCGGACGGGTCGTCCCGCCGCAGCGCCAGCCGGGTCTCCGCGGCGGGGCGGTTGGCGGGATGGACTCGTAAGGCCTGACGCGCGGCGGGGCTGCCTGGCAGGCCAGAGTCGGTCCAAGCCAAGCGGCCGAAGCGCCGCCACTGGTCATCCGCGGTCAATGCCAGGCTCCACATACGGATGAAGCCGAGTTCCCCCGCCGGGTCCACGCCTTTGACCCAGGCGGCCCGGGCAGCCTGCTCGGCCTCGGGTTGACGACCGGCTCGGCCCAAGGCATCGGCGCAGCGCAGCAGCATGGCAACGCTTTGCGGTGCCGAGGCGGAGCGCTGCTGGCATCGGTCGAGCGTTGCGCGGTCGTCGCCGTCTGCGGCCGACGCCTCTTGCAGACGGCGGTCGAGCAGCGTCTGCTGCGGCCAGGCCGGGTTGTCCGCGATGAAGGCCGCGAGTTCGCCGACACCGGCGGCGCCAAGGGTGAGCAGGCGGAAATACAGCGTCAGCTTGCGCACGAGCGGATCGGGCGAGGCGGCGGCAAGAGCGTCGGCCTCCGCCCAACGCTCCGCCCCAACCGCAGCCAGGATGTCCTGCCCGATCGCATGGGCAGGCTCGGAGAAGCATAGCAGGAAAAGGAGCACGGCGCGGCGCATTCCGGCTTCTACCGCAACCCGGCCTTGCGGCGCATCCCCCATGTGCTTAGGTTCGCGCTCCCTTTCTGTGCCCGAGGCCCATCATGTCCAGCCCCCTGTTCAAGGGATCCTACGTCGCCCTGATTACGCCGATGCGCCCTGATGGCGCGGTGGACGAGGCCGCGTTCGGCGCCTTCGTAGACTGGCAGATCCAGCAGGGCACGCACGGCATTATTCCGGTGGGCACGACCGGGGAAAGCCCGACGCTCAGCCACGACGAGCACCGCCGGGTAGTCGAGATCGCGGTCGAGGTCGCTGCCGGGCGGGTGCCGGTGATCGCCGGCGCCGGATCGAACAGCACGGCAGAGGCGATCGAGCTGACCCGGCACGCCAAGGAGGCCGGGGCCGATGCTGCGCTGGTGGTGACGCCGTACTACAACAAGCCGACCCAGCAGGGCATGTTCCTGCACTACACGGCCATCGCCGACGCGGTCGATCTGCCGATCGTGATCTACAATATCCCGTCGCGCAGCGTGATCGATATGAGCGTCGAGACCATGGCGCATCTGGCACAGCATCGGAACATCGTGGGCGTGAAGGATTCAACGGCCAACCTGGCGCGGCCGCTGCATACTCGCCGGGCCTGCGGGACCGAGTTCGTGCAGATGTCGGGGGAGGACCACACGGCGTTGGCCTTCCTGGCGGCGGGGGGCCATGGGTGCATCAGCGTGACCGGCAACATCGCGCCGCGGCTGTGCAGCGAGATGCACCGGGCCTGGCAGGACGGCGAGACCGACAAAGCCATGGCGATCCAGGACCGCCTGTTGCCGCTGCATGACGCGATGTTTGTCGAGAGCAACCCCGGCCCGGTAAAGTATGGCGCGAGCCTGATGGGCCACGGCAGCGAGCACTGCCGGCTGCCGCTGGCGCCGGTGTCGGATGCCACGCGGGCGCAGGTGCGGGCCGCGATGCTCGGCGCAGGGCTGCTGAACTAGGACCAGGCAGCGTGGCGGACACCAAGACTAAAAAGAAATCGGGTCTGATTTCGCACGGCATCGCCGCGCAGAACCGGAAGGCGCGGTTCGACTACACGATCAAGCAGACGATGGAGGCCGGGCTGGTGCTCCGGGGTCCCGAGGTGAAGTCGCTGCGGCACGGCCGCGCGACCCTGACCGAGGCATGGGCGGGGGAGCGGGAGGGCGAGCTGTTCCTGTTCAACTGCTATATTCCGGAATACCAGGCGGGCGTGCTATCGCGGTTCGAGCCGCGAGCGCCGCGCAAGCTGCTGCTGAAGCGCAAGCAGATCGGCGAGCTGATCGGCGCGTCCAATCGCGACGGGCTGACGCTGGTGCCGCTGCAGATCCATTTCAATGACCGCGGCGTGGCGAAGGTGCTGCTGGGCGTCGGCGAGGGGCGCAAGAAGCAGGACAAGCGGCAGGCGATCGCAGCGCGGGACTGGCAGCGCGACAAGGCCCGGCTGATGCGGGCGAAAGGCTGATCGTTGTCGCCGCCGCTGCGTCACCCACATGCGGTTCTCGGAATGGGGATTGGCAGCATGGGCGTTTCGCGGCGGGCGGTCTTGATCAGCGGCGCGGCACTGGCCGGCATGGCGGCAGGGCCGGCGCCGAAAACGGCTTGGTCGTTCGAGTTTCCCTCGATCGATGAGGGGATGCTTCGGTTGGCAGAGTTCCAGGGCAAAGTGTTGCTGGTTGTCAACACGGCGTCGTTCTGCGGCTACACGCCGCAATATCGCCAGTTGGAGGCGCTGCACCGGCGTCTGTCGCCCCGAGGCTTTGCAGTGATCGGCGTGCCCAGCCAGGATTTCGGCCAGGAGAGCGGGTCGAACGGCGAGGTGAAGGCATTCTGCGAAGCGACGTTCGGCGTTGATTTCCCGATGGCCGGGATCGGCCATGTGCGCGGCGCCGACGCCGCGCCGTTCTACCAATGGGTGCGGGAGCAGCGGCGCTGGGAGCCGCAGTGGAATTTCTATAAGGTGCTGATCGGCCGGGATGGCGCGATCGCTGGGACCTATGGGTCGAACGACCAACCTGATAATGGCCGTCTTGCTGCGGCGATCCAGGCGGCAGTCGGGCGGGCTTAGGGCGGCACGGAACCGGGCTATTCGGCTGCGACACGTTGTATGAGGTTGAATACGACCTGCTCGAACATCTCCCGCGTCAACAGTCCGGTGTTCGTGTTGTAACGGGACACATGGTAGCTGTTGGCGAGGAGCAAGCCGTCGGGCAGTTCCGTGACCTCGCCGTGCCGAAACCGAATGCGCGTCTGCGGAATGCCGCAGGCGCGCAGGACTGCTGCATGAGCAAGAACGCCTAGTGCCAGCACGGCTCGCAGCTTTGGCAAAGCCTTCAGCTCGGCGGTCAGGAAGCGGTTGCAGGTGCGGACCTCTATGGGTTGCGGGAGGTTTGCGGGCGGCACGCAACGCACCGCGTTCACCACGCGGCAACCGTGTAGCTGCATGCCGTCGTCTGGTCTCGCGTCGTAGGTGCCGGTTGCCAGATGGAAACGGGTCAGGGTCTCATACAGCAGGACGCCGGCATGGTCGCCGGTGAACGGCCGCCCGGTCCGGTTGGCGCCCTTGACGCCTGGCGCCATGCCGACGATCAGGATTGACGCATTCCGATCGCCGAGGCTGGGAACTGGACCGTTGAACCAGTCGGGATGGCTTTGCTGGTTGGCATGGCGGTAGTCCACCAGACGGGGACAGAGCGGGCAGTCATGTGGGGGCTGTTCGATCAGCAGATTGCCGGGTTCATTGTCAGCCTGCAGCGTCAACGGCGAGCGGTCCTTTAGTGCATATACGGGCGAAGGGCTTAGCATAGCATAAACGATTGGGTCGCTACGGGAAGTTCAAAGAATGTTCGAGACGATCCTGGTCGCGATTGGTGCCAACCTGACCTCGACAACGGGGCAAAGGCCGCTTGCGACCTGCATGTGGGCAACCGGGCAACTCGCCAACCTGCCTGGCCTTGAGCTATGCAGCGTGTCGCGCTGGTTTGCCACCCAGCCGGTTCCGGTCTCAGATCAGCCAAGCTTCATCAACGGCGTGGCCTGGCTGACTGGCACCATCCAGCCCAGCCATCTGCTTGAGGCGCTGCATGGGATTGAGGCAGCGGCCGGACGACAACGCGGCGCTCCAAATGCAGCGCGGACGCTGGATCTCGACCTGCTGGCAATGGACGGTTTGGTCATGCCGGGGCCGACGCTCAACCTGCCGCATCCCCGGCTGCAGGATCGCGCCTTCGTGCTGGCCCCGCTCCATGACGTGCGCCCGGATTGGCGGCATCCGGTGTCCGGCGTGAACATTACTGCGCTGCTGGCGGCGGTTGCGGACCAAGATATACAAGCCTTATAAACGGTTGCACTTGCCGATTGCATGGCCGCAGCCTAAATGTACGGTTTAGCCGACATCCATAGCGGAGGCCAAACGCATGGCGCGCGTTACCGTAGAAGACTGCGTTCAGAAGGTTCCCAACCGGTTCGAGTTGGTGCTGCTCGCAGCGCAACGCGCCCGCAATCTTAGCCGCGGCGAGGAGCTGACGATCGATCGCGACAACGACAAGAACCCCGTCGTGGCGCTGCGTGAGATCGCCGAGGAGACGGTGGAGCTGCCGCGGCTGGAGCAGGATCTGATCAAGTCGCTGTCCCGCTCGCCGGAGCCGGAGCCTGCGGATGAGGAGGTGCTTGACCTGATCCCGACCGACCAGAACATCTTCGGCTTGCAAGATGTCTCGGCTGAAGAGGAGTCGTCGGCAATGCCGGCCGGCGACCTGTCTCCGGACGATATCGAGGCGGCCATCGAGGCAGAGCTTGGCGGCCGTTCGCGCCGTTAGACCAACCTGGACTCACGGAAGCCGGCCGTGACGGGCCGCTTCCAACATCTCGTACGCGCGCCTGACGGATTGGCATCGGCGGATGTCCGATCTGATGTGCCCAAGCCTGATGGACTTTTGGCGTCTCGCCAGTTTGGGTTGACCGAAAAGGTTCGGGCCTACGATCCCAAGGCGGACACCGCCATGCTCGACGCAGCCTATCGGCTCGCCGCGCAGGCGCATGGGCAGCAGACCCGGGAAAATGGCGACCCCTATATCACCCATCCGGTCGCGGTAGCTGAGATTTTAGCTGGTTATCGACTCGATGCCGCAAGCATCGTGACGGCGTTGCTGCACGACGTGATTGAGGATACCCCGGTCACGCTGGCCGAGATCGAGCGGGAGTTCGGCCCGGCCGTCGGCGGACTGGTGGATGGCGTAACCAAGCTGACCCGGCTGGAGTTGCAGTCGGACCGCACCAAGCAGGCGGAGAACTTCCGCAAGCTGGTGCTGGCGATGAGCAAGGACATCCGCGTCCTGCTGGTGAAGCTCGCCGACCGCCTGCACAACATGCGGACGCTGCATTACGTGCAAAGCCCCGAGCGCCGGCTGCGCACCGCGCGGGAGACGATGGAGATCTATGCGCCTTTGGCCGAACGGATCGGCATGGATGCGCTGAAGACCGAGCTGCAGACCTTGTCGTTCGCGCAGATGGAGCCGGAGGCGTTCGACACGATCCAGGCACGACTCAACTTCCTGCGCGGCCAGGGGGCCGACGTGATCGAGGAGGTGCGGACCGAGCTGTATCGCGTGTGCACCGAAGGGGGAGCCGAGCCCATCGAGATCACCGGGCGCGAGAAGTCGCCGTACTCGATCTGGGAGAAGATGCAGCGCCGCAACGTGGCGTTCGAGCAGTTGTCCGACATCATGGCGTTCCGCGTCGTGATGCCGTCCCGCGATCCCTGTTATATTGCGTTGGGCGCCGTCCATGCGGCCTATCCGGTGATCGCCGGGCGGTTCAAGGACTACATCTCGACGCCGAAGTCGAACGGCTATCGCAGCCTGCACACCGGCGTGACCCTGCGGGAGCCGCGCAACCAGAAGATCGAGGTGCAGATACGCACCGCCGACATGCACGACGTTGCCGAGAACGGGGTTGCGGCGCATTGGCTATATAAGCAGCAGGACGCCTCGTCGAGCGAGTTGCAGCGCTTCCGCTGGGTGCAGGACCTGTTGGAGATCCTGGAAAATTCGCAGGCCGCGGATGAGTTCCTGGAGAACACCAAGCTCGAACTGTATCAGGACCAGGTCTTCTGCTTCACTCCCAAGGGGCAACTGATCGAGTTGCCGCGGGGCGCGACCAGCATCGATTTCGCCTATGCCGTGCACAGCCAGGTCGGTGACAAGTGCGTAGGCGCCAAGGTGAACGGCCGGCTGATGCCGCTGCGGCACGAACTGCAGAACGGCGATCAGGTCGAGATCATGACGGCGCGCGACGGCGTCCCGTCGCCGGCCTGGGAGCGGTTCGTCGTCACCGGCAAGGCGCGGGCCCGCATACGGCGCTACATCGCCCAGCAGCAGCGGCAGAACAACATCGACGCTGGCCGGGCTGCCCTGACCAAGGCGTTCCGTCAGGAGGGCCTGGACGGATCGGAAAAGGTTCTGGAGGCCGGGCTCAAAGGCCTTAAGGCCGCGTCGCTGGACGAACTCTATGTATCCGTCGGCAACGGCAATGTCGGGCCGAAGGATGTCGTTCACGCCGCCTACCCGGAGTTGCGCCAGGCGCCGCGGGCGCCGCGCATGCTGCCGAGCCTGCCGCCACGGCCCGGCCGGGTGTCAACGCGCGATGGCGGCATTCCGATCACCGGGCTGGTTGCCGGCATGGCGGTCCACTATGCCGGGTGCTGTCACCCACTGCCGGGCGACCGCATTGTCGGCATCGTCACGACCGGGAAGGGCGTCACGATCCATACCCGGGACTGCCAAACGCTTGAGAGCTTCGCCGCCACACCGGAACGGTTCATTGATGTAGGCTGGGAGGCGCCGGCGGTGGCTGCCAGCAGCAAGCCGCCAACCCACACCGGCCGGATCAGCGCCATCGCGGTGAACCAGCCGAATGCCCTTGCCAGCCTGACCAACGCTGTGGCGAAGTACGAGGGCGCGGTGACGAACCTCAAGATCACCAACCGGCAGCAGGATTTTTTCGAGGTCGTGCTGGATGTCGAGGTGCGGGACCTCAGGCATCTGTCCAACGTGATCGCCGGGCTGCGGGCGGCCAGCGGGGTCACCCAGGTCGAGCGGGCGCGGGGCTGAGTTGATCCTGGGTCTGGGCTCGGACCTATGCGACATCCGGCGGATCGAGGCGGTGATGACGCGCTTCGGCGACCGTTTCCTGGAGCGGGTGTTCACACCGACCGAACGCGCCCGCGCCCTGCGCCGCACCGCCAGCCTGCACGCTCCCACCTTCGCCAAGCGGTTCGCCGCCAAGGAGGCGTGCGCGAAGGCGCTCGGCACCGGGTTCCGGCTGGGGGTGTTCCATTCTGACATGGGCGTGGTGAACCTGCCGTCGGGCCAGCCGACAATGGCGCTGACCGGCGGGGCGCGGGCGCGTCTGCTGGCGTTGGTGCCGCCCGGGATGCAGCCTTCGGTAGCGTTGACGGTAACGGACGAGTATCCCTACGCGTTCGCCCAGGTGGTCATATCGGCGGTGCCTTTGGCCGGGGTTCCTTGACAAGGCGTACCTGCGTCGGCTTCATCCCGCCATCTTTGTAAACCGGATTACCTCGATATAATGACGAAAATAATGACCAAACAAAAATCGGGTGGCTTGCTCGAGAACGTCAAAACCATCGTCTATGCCGGCCTGATCGCGATCGGTATCCGGACGGTTGCGTTCGAACCTTTCAACATCCCATCCGGCTCGATGATCCCGACCCTGCTTATCGGCGACTATTTGTTCGTATCGAAGTATAGTTATGGGTATTCCCGGTATTCGCTGCCGTTCGCGCCGCACCTGTTCGACGGGCGGATCTTCGGCCGACTACCGGATCGCGGCGACGTTGCAGTATTCAAGTATCCACAGGACAACCAGACCGACTACATCAAGCGCATCGTCGGCCTGCCCGGCGACCGCGTCCAGATGAAGTCCGGCCAGCTTTACATCAACGGGACCCTCGTGCCGCGTCAGGCCGCCGGCGACTACGCCGCCGATGAGCAGGGATCGCGCACCGTGGCTCGGCTGTATATCGAGACTCTGCCGAATGGCTCGAAGCATGATATTCTCAAGATGTACGAAGAGGGCGGGCTGAACACGACGCCGGAGTTCAAGGTGCCGGAGGGCCACGTGTTTGCCATGGGCGACAACCGGGATAATTCCGCGGACAGCCGGATAATGGACGGCTCAGGCGTCGGCTTTGTGCCGGTTGAGAACCTGGTCGGACGCGCCGAGTTCATCTTCTTCTCGATCGATGGCCGGGCGCCGTGGTGGGAAGTTTGGGAGTGGCCGTTCGAGATCCGCTGGAACCGGCTGCTGCATGGCATCACTTGATCGACGCACCCACCAAGCACCCGCCCGACCCGGCCACGCAGTATCGCGCGGCTGAGACTATCCTGGGCCACAGCTTTACCCGGCCGGCCCTTCTGTATGAGGCGTTGACCCATCGTTCGGCAGCACACGGCCGCCGCGGCCAGCATCGCCGAGGCGAGCGGCGCGGCGTCGGCTCGAACGAGCGGCTGGAGTTCATCGGCGACCGGGTGCTGGGCCTGGTCGTGGCGGATTGGCTGATCGAGCGGTTCCCCGACGAGCAGGAGGGCGAGCTGGGCCCGCGTCATGCCCATCTGGTGTCGCGCAAGGTGCTGGCGGTGATTGCCGAGCGGGCCGGGCTGTCGGAGGCGCTGGCGATCGCACCGAACGAGGCGCGGGCCGGCGTGGGCCAGTTGGCCAACGTGCTGGCGGACGCGATGGAGGCGATGATCGGGGCGTTGTATCTCGACGCTGGGCTGCCAGCGGCGCAGCGGTTCGTGCGGACGACCTGGCGGTCCTCGATGGACGCGCTCGTGCTGCCGCCGAAGGACCCGAAGACGGCGCTGCAGGAGTTGCTGATGGCACGCGGGCTGGCGCTGCCCATCTATCAGGTTGTGGACCGCAGCGGCCCGTCCCATGCGCCGGAGTTCGTCATTGACGTGTCGGCATGCGGCCAGACGGGTACTGGGCGCGCCGGCAGCAAACGCGTGGCGGAACGCTTGGCCGCGGCTGGGCTGCTTGAAAGATTGAGTGCATGATTGACCAGCCCATCCTGCCGGAAACGGACCAAGGCCTCGAACCGCGCTGCGGTTTCGTCGCGATCGTCGGCGCGCCCAATGCGGGCAAGTCCACCCTGCTGAATCGGCTGACCGGCGCCAAGCTGTCCATCGTGACCCCGAAGGCGCAGACGACGCGGTTCCGCGTGCTTGGCATCCTGATGCGTGGGCCGAGCCAGATTTTGCTGGTCGATACGCCCGGCATCTTCCGGCCGCGCCGCAAGCTGGACCGCGCCATGGTGAAGGCGGCGTGGACCGGGGCGGAGGACGCCGACCTGACGCTGCTGCTGGTCGATGCCAAGGCAGGTGCGACCGAGGGGGTGCTCGGCATCGCCCGGCAGATTGCCGAGCGCGGGCGCCCGGCCTGGCTGGTGCTGAACAAGATCGACCTGATCGCGGCGCACATCCTGCTGCCGCTCACCGCTCAACTGAGCGCGATCCTGCCGGCCGAGCAGACGTTCATGGTGAGCGCCGCCAGCGGTGGCGGGCTGGACCGCCTGCTGGATGCCTTGGCGGCGGGGGTGCCGGCAGGTCCGCACCTTTATCCCGATGATGACCTGACCGACCTGCCGGACCGGCTGCTGGCGGCCGAGCTCGTGCGGGAGCAGATTTTTCTGCAAATTCAGGAGGAGATCCCCTACGGCACCACGGTCGAGACGGAGAACTGGCAGGAGAAACCAGACGGCTCGGTGCGGGTGGAGGCCACGATCTACGTCGGGCGCTCCGGGCACAAGGCGATCCTGATCGGCGCCGGGGGCAGTCGCATCCGGGAGATCGGCGCCCGCGCCCGCAAGGAGCTGACCAGCCTGCTAGAGCGGCCGGTGCATCTGTTCCTGAATGTGAAGGAGCGCGCCGGCTGGGACGAGGAGAGCGCGCGGCTGCGGGCCATCGGCCTCGACGACACGGCGTAGCGGGCCCCGATGGAGTGGCAGGCGCCCGCCATCGTGCTGGCCGCGCGCCCGCACGGCGAGGGGGACGCGCTGGTTACGGTGCTGACCGAGGAGCAAGGAAAGCACAATGGCCTCGCCCGAGGCGGCAGTTCCCGGGCGCAGGCCTCGACCTGGCAGCCCGGCAACCTCGTGCAGGCGCGGTGGATAGCCCGGCTGGCGGAACAGCTCGGCTCCATGACCGCGGAGCTGGTGCATCCCGGGGCGGCACTGGCAATGGATGAAGCCTTGTCGCTCGCCATCCTATCCTCTGCCTGTGCTGTGGCGGACGGCGCATTGCCGGAGCGGGAGCCGCATCCGCAGGTGTTTGCTGGGTTGGTCCAGTTGATCGCCGGGCTGGCGCGCGGGGCGGACTCGCTGACCGATCTGGTGCGTTGGGAGGCCGTGCTGTTGGCGGAACTCGGCTATGGCCTTGATTTGACGGCCTGTGCAGTGTCTGGGGCGACAGCCGGGCTGGCCTGGGTGTCGCCGAAGACCGGGCGCGCGGTGTCGGACGCGGCGGCGGGCGAGTGGCGACCTCGTTTGTTGCGGCTGCCGGGTTTCCTCGCGGGCAGCAACACGGCGGACGCCGAGGACTGGCGCGACGGCCTCAAGCTGACCGCGCACTTCCTGACGCGCGACGCCTTCGGGTATCAGCATCGGCCGCTGCCTCCGGCACGGCTTATGCTGGACGACCGGGTTTCGGCATTGGCTTCAAGCCACTTGGCTTCAGGCAATTAGTTCGCTATATGTTCCTGTAAGGGAGCCGTTATGCCTGATGACCTGATCGGAAAGATCGCCGACACGCCGCTGGCGGAGGCGCTAAGCGAGCGCTATCTGGCCTATGCGCTGAGCACGATCATGTCGCGCAGCTTGCCGGATGTGCGCGACGGCCTGAAGCCGGTGCATCGGCGGCTGATCTACGCCATGCACCAGTTGAGGCTCGATCCGGCTTCCGGCTTCAAGAAATGCGCGCGGGTTGTGGGCGATGTGATCGGCAAATACCACCCGCACGGCGACGTCGCGGTGTATGAGGCGCTGGTGCGCCTGGCCCAGGACTTCGCGGCGCGGTATCCGCTGATTGAGGGCCAGGGCAACTTTGGCAACATCGACGGCGATAACGCGGCGGCGATGCGCTACACCGAGGCGCGGCTGACCGAGGTCGCGCAGACCCTGCTGTCCGGCATCGACGATGACGCGGTGGATTTCCGGGCGACCTACGATGGCGAGGAGAACGAGCCGCTTGTGCTGCCGGGCGGCTTCCCGAACTTGCTGGCGAACGGCGCTGCGGGGATCGCGGTCGGCATGGCGACCAGCATCCCGCCGCACAACGCCGGGGAGGTCTGCACCGCGGCGATCCATCTGATCCAGCACCCGGACGCTAGCACCGCCGAGCTGCTGGCCCACATGCCCGGCCCGGACTTCCCGACCGGCGGCACGCTGATCGAGGATCCGGCCGCCATCCTGCAAGCCTACGAGACCGGGCGCGGCGGGTTCCGCACCCGTGCCAAATGGGAGGTGGAGCGCGGCAAGCACGGCGCATGGCACGTCGTGGTCACCGAGATTCCCTACCAGGTGCAGAAGGCCCGGCTGATCGAGCAGATTGCCGAACTGCTGGAGGCGAAGAAGCTGCCGTTCCTCGGCGACGTGCGGGACGAGAGCACCGAGCACGTGCGGCTGGTGCTGGAGCCGAAGTCCCGCGGAGTGGAACCCGAGGTGCTGATGGAGACAATGTTCCGCGCGACCGCGCTGGAAAGCCGGTTTCCGCTGAACATGAACGTGTTGACAGCGGACCGGACGCCCCTGGTACTCGGTTTGCGCGGCGTGCTGCGGGCCTGGTTGGACCATCGGCATGAGGTGCTGGTGCGAAGGTCGCGGCACCGTCTCGCCGCGATCGAGCGCCGGCTGGAGGTGCTGGACGGCTACCTCGCGGTGTTCCTGAACCTCGACGAGGTGATCCGCATCATCCGCGAGGAGGACCACCCGAAGCCCGCGCTGATCGCGCGTTTCACGCTGACCGACCTGCAGGCGGAGGCGATCCTGAACATGCGGCTCCGCTCGCTGCGACGCCTGGAGGAGATGGAGATCCGACGCGAGCACAAGTCGCTGTCAAAGGAGCAGCGGGAGGTCGAGGCCCTGCTGAAGGACGGGGGCCGGCGGTGGCGGAAGATCGAGGGCGAGCTTGCGGCGGTGCGGGACAGGTTCGGCGACGGTCTGCTGGGTGCGCGGCGGACCGTGCTGGGCGAGGTGCCGCTGGCGATCGAGGTGGATGCCGACAGCCTGATCGAACGCGAGCCGATCACCGTCGTGCTGTCCGACAAGGGCTGGATCCGGGGGGTGAAGGGGCACGTGGCCGAGGGCACGGAGCTGAAGTTCAAGGAGGGCGACAAGCTGCGGCTGCTGGTGCCCTGCCAAACGACGGACCGGCTGTGCTTGTTCGCCAGCAACGGCCGGGCGCATACGCTGCGGGCCGGCGACCTGCCGCGCGGCCGGGGCGACGGGCATGCGATCCGCGTGCTGGCCGAGATGGGCAATGACGACGACGTTGCGGCACTGTTCATCTGGCGGGACGGGCTGCGCTATTTGGTCGCGAGCTCGGCCAGCCGGGGTTTTGTTGTCGCAGCTGCAGACCTGCTGGCGGAGAAGCGAACCGGCAAGCAGGTGCTGAACGTGAAGCCCGACGAGGTCGCGCTGCTCTGCATCCCGGCAGAGGGGGATCACGTTGCGGTGATCGGCACCAACCGCAAGCTGCTGGTGTTCTCCCTGGTCGAGGTGCCGGAGCTGTCGCGCGGGTCGGGCGTGCTGCTGCAGAAGCATCGGGAGGGCAAGCTGGCGGACGCCAAGGTTTTTCGCATTGCCGACGGGCTGACCTGGCGGTTGGGCGAGAAGACGCGCACCGAGACGGGACTGCGGGATTGGATCGGCTCGCGCGGCCAGGCGGGCCGAATGCCGCCGAGCGGGTTCCCGAAGACCGGCCGGTTCAGCTAATCGCCGGCCAGCCGGGCTCCGGCCATCGGCGATGCCATCCGCAGCAACGGGCCGACGCTCGGCGCCGTGTCGATCGCCAGGACGGCGTCGGCCAGTTGTGCCGACCGGTCCTCGCCCAGTACCGCGGCGGCGAGCGTCATGAATTTCTGCCGTAGCTCGTCCTGAGTGAGGAAATTGCCCGGCTCGCCTTTCGGCGTCACCACGAAATGTTGGTACGTCTCGCCCGCGGCCACGATGGTCAGCTTGCCCGCCATGTTGGCGGGGAATTCGGCCTGCACCGCGGCGTCCCACTCGCAGGTGATCCGGGGCAACAGGGTGCGGATGCGGGGGTCGTGCAGCAGCGCGTAGCTGTCCCAGCCCATGCTGCCGGTGACCAGCGCCGCCGCGATCACGAAGGGGCCGCTGAACTGCCCGTCAACCACGTTCTGCGGATCGGCCTTTTGCGCCGCGGGGGCGCCGATCAGCAGCATGCCGGCCTCGGGCAGGCCGAGAGTCACGCGCTCGATGGCGACCGGGTCGATGGCGTGCTCGGCCCGCAGCATCAGGGCCGCGTCGATTCCGGCATGGCCGTAGCGGCAGGACGGATACGGCTTCACCGCCGTCTGCATCAGCTCGAACTCGGTGCCCAGCCCCTGAACCGCCCGGGCAGCGTTGGGGGAGGGGGAGTAGGCGTTGAGGAAGCCGTGCTTGCCCTCCAGGGCGTCGGCCGCGCCCTTGAAGCCCTCCCGCGCCAGGGTCGCCGCGGTCAGCCCAGCCATGCCGGACCAGCCGACCTGAAAGCGCTTGGTCCAGGCGCCGTTCGCCAGGAACTGCAGGCTGCCGGCCGCCTGGCTGAGCGCGATGCCGAGGGCGGAGGCGATGTCGTCCGCACCGAGGCCGAACACCCGCCCGGCGGCAGCGGCGGCGCCGAACACGCCGCAGGTCGCCGTGGGATGAAAGCCGCGGGCGTAGTGCTCACCCGCCGGCAGCGCCAGCGCGACGCGGCAGGCGACCTCGTAGCCCGCGACGATGCCGGCCAGCACGTCGGCGCCGCTGGAACCGGTCATCTGGCCGGCCGCCAGCGCCGCCGAGATCACCGGGCAGCCAGGGTGCAGCGACCCGCCCGCGTGCGTATCGTCGAAATCGAGCGAGTGGCCCAACGCGCCGTTGAGCAGCGCGGCGCCGGCCGGGGTATAACGCGCGCAGTCGCCGAACACGCCGCTGTTGCCGGCCGCCATGCCGAGCGCACGAACAGCGGCGAGCATCGGTGCGGTGCTCTCGGCGTCATGCCGGGCGCGCACGATGTTGCCGACAAGGTCGAGCACAAGGAACCGCGCCCGCTCGACGACCTGCGGCGGCAATGTCGTGATCGAGATGGTGGCGCTGAAGGCGGACAGCTCGGCTGTGATCCCCATGATCGTCCTTCCCAGTGGCTTTTGCGTCATTCTGCCCCGAATCAGGCGCGGGTCCAAGTACGTTGCCGGTCGGGGCTGGCCTGTGGCACACTTGTGCAATGATATGTCGTCGCACGCTGCTGTTGTCCGCCCCGTTCGCTGTTTCTGCGATGCCGGCCTGGAGCGAGGACGGCTTCGCGGCGTTCGTGGATGGAGTCAAGGCCGAGGCCCGGCGGACCGGCATCCGGGATGCGACCCTGCAGCAGGCCTTCGCCGGCGTGCAGCCGAACCAACGGGTGATCGAACTCGACCGCCGCCAGCCGGAGTTTACCCTCACCTGGCCGGAGTACCGCGCCCGCGTGCTGCCGGATAGCCGCCTGCAGGCCGCCCGCGAGAACTATGCCCGCGAACGCAGCCTGCTGACGCGGGTCGAGGAGCGGTACGGCGTTGACCCGCTGATCATCATGGGAATCTGGGGCGTCGAGTCGGCGTTCGGCGTCAACAAGGGCACTTACCGTCTGGTCGAGGCGCTTTCGACCCTGGCCTGGGAGGGCCGGCGCGCGGCGTATTTCCGCGGCGAGTTGATCAATGGGCTGCGCATTCTCGACCAGGGCGATGTGACGTCCACCCGGATGACCGGAGGCTATGCCGGCGCGATGGGGCAGCCGCAGTTCATGCCGAGTTCTTATTTGCGTTTTGCTGTCGATTTCGACGGCGATGGGCGGCGCGACATCTGGGACAGCAAGCCGGACGTATTCGGGTCAATCGGCAACTACCTGGCGAAGAACGGCTGGAGGCGCGGCGAGCCCTGGGCGCAGCCGGTTCTGCTGCCCACCGGTTTCGACGTAGCGAACGCCGTGCGCGACAACCGCCGGAGCTTGGCCGACTGGACGCGCATGGGGGTGCGGCGCGTCGATGGGCGGGGGCTTGGCCGGGCTGACATCTCGGGTGCGGTCGTCGTGCCGAGCGGGGCGGCGCCAGGGGAGGGATTTATGACCTATGCCAATTTCAACGTGATCCGGCGCTACAACCCGTCCGACTTCTATGCGATTGCGGTCGGCTTGCTCGGCGAAGCGGCCGTTTGACGCATTGTTTGGCACGATGGGGAGTGCTGCTGGCACCGCTGTTGCTGATCGGGTGCGGCCTGTTCCATCGGCAGGCCTCAGTACCTGGTCCACAGCCGCGCTACGTCATCGGCAAGGCCTATCAGGCCGGGGGCATTTGGTATTATCCGCAGGAGGACTTTCGCCTGGATGCGACGGGCTTGGCCGTCGTGCTGCCGGAGCGCACCGGGTTGACGGCGAATGGCGAGGCTTGGGATGCCGCGGCGCTGGCCGGCGCCCACGCGACCTTGCAGTTGCCGGCGATCGCGCGCGTCACCGATCTTGAGACCGGGCTGCAGATCCTGATCCGGATCAACGATCGCGGACCCGCCAGCCCCGGCCGCCTGATCGGCCTGACCCGGCACGCCGCGGACCGGCTCGGTATCCCACCCGGTGCCGTCGCGCGGGTGCGGGTGCAGGTCGAGTACGGGCCGAGTCAGGCGTTGCGCGACTTGTTGCAGGGCAATGCCGGCCTAATGATCGCAAACGCGCCGCGCGAGGCCGTGCGATCCGAGGCGCTGCCCCCACCGCCTGGATTGCGGCAATCGGTTCGGGTCCGCCGCGTGTCGGCGGCTGTACCGGCAGCCGAGGCCAGCGCGGCACCGGTCGCAGGGCCGGCTCGGCTGCCGGATGGTGTTGCTCGCGTGCCTGTCAATCCTGGCCAGCTATGGCTCGACGCGGGCGAGTTCGGCCAGGCGAGCGACGCCAACCGGGTTCGGGCCCGCCTTGCGGCGCTGCCCGCCACGGTGGGCCGTGTGCAGCGGGGCGGCTCCGCGACTTTCCGCGTTCGGTCAGGCCCATTCCGCACGATAGGCCAGGCGGACTCGGCGCTGGACCGGGCCATGCAGGCGGGAGTAACCGATGCACGTATCGTGGTAGATTAGGGAGTGCTGGGCATGCTGAGTCGCCGTCAGGTTTTGGCCGCCGGAGCGGCGGTCGCGGCGACGCCGGGCGTGGACGCGCTGGCGCAGCGCCGTCCGCAGGGCAAGGCCAGCGTTGCGGCGCCGGCTGGCACGCCTGCGATGACCCCGTTGGGTCCGCTCGACACCGCGGCCAGGTTCGCGCTGATCCTCGATTTCAACACCGGCGCGACATTGCTGGACAAGGCGGGCGACACGCCGATGCCGCCCTCGTCGATGACCAAGCTTATGACGGCGTATATCGTCTATGGCATGCTGAAGTCCGGTCGCATGGCGCTGACGCAGGAGCTGCCGGTCAGCGAGCGGGCTTGGCGCATGCAGGGATCGAAGATGTTCGTGCCGCTCGGCGGTTCGGTGAAGGTCGAGGACCTGATCCGCGGGGTGATCATCCAGTCTGGCAACGACGCCTGCATCGTGCTGGCCGAGGCGGTGTCCGGGTCGGAGGAGGGGTTCGCCGAACTGATGAATGCAAAGGCCAAGGAGCTCGGCCTGACCGCGTCCAGCTTCCGCAACAGCACGGGATGGCCCGACCCGCAGCAGCGGATGTCATGCCGCGACATTGCGACGCTGGCGAGGCGGCTGATCACCGACTTTCCGGAGTACTACCGGTATGATAACGAAAAGATTTTCAGGTACAACAACATCGAGCAGCAGAACCGCAACCCGCTGGTGCAGAAAGGCGTGGCGGACGGCCTCAAGACCGGGCACACCGAGGAGGGCGGCTATGGCCTGGTTGCCAGCAGCGAACGCGGCGGGCGGCGGGTGGTCGTCGTGGTGAACGGCCTGACGTCGATGCACCAGCGGGCGGAAGAGAGCGAGCGGCTGCTGGAATGGAGCTTCCGCGAGTTCGAGAACGTGACGCTGTTCACCGCCGGCGACACGGTCGAATCGGCGAAGGTGTGGCTCGGCACGCGCCCGACGGTGCCGCTGGTGGGTGGCCAGGATTTAGTGCTGACCATGCCCCGGCAATGGCGCCGCAGCGCCAAGATCGAGGTCGAATACGCCAACCCGGTCCCGGCGCCGGTCAGCCGCGGCGACGTGCTGGGCAAGCTCACGGTGTCGGGCCAGGGCGTGCCGGCGATGGACGTGCCGCTGCTGGCGGGTGCCGATGTGCCGCGGCTTTGGTTGCCGGGCCGGGCGGTGGCGGTCATGTCGCGCTACGTCACCGGGTCCTGACGCCGGGGGTGTTCATCACGTTCGAGGGCGGGGAGGGGGCCGGCAAGTCCACCCAGGCGCGGCTGCTCGCCGAGGCGCTGGCGGTTGCCGGCAAGGCGGTGCTGTGCACCCGCGAACCCGGCGGGGCGCCAGGCGCCGAGATCCTGCGCGGCCTCCTGTTGGCGCGCGAGCACGACTGGTCGCCTTCCGCCGAGATCTACCTGCATTTTGCCGCCCGTGCCGAGCACGTCGCGCGGACCATCCGGCCGGCCCTGGCGCGGGGCGACATCGTCATCAGCGACCGGTTTGCCGACTCGACGCTGGCCTATCAGGGCTATGGCCTCGGCGCCGACCGCGCCCTGATCGCCGCGTTGACTTGTCTGCTGCCGGTCCAGCCCGATCTGACCCTCATGTTGCAGACCTCGCCAGCCGTCGCCGCCAGCCGGATTGCAAACCGTCATCAGGCGCTTGACCGATACGAGGCGATGGGGACGGCATTCCACGCGCGGGTCGCCGATGGCTTCGCCGCGATCGCCGCTGCGGAGCCGGATCGCTGCGTCGTGGTCTCGGCCGATGACTGCGTGAATGACGTGCATCGGGCCGTCCTCGCCATCGTCGCCGGCCGCCTGCCCGGCCAGGCATGACCGCACCGGCACCGCGCGAGAACCCGTGTTTGTTGGGCCACGCCGCCGCCGAGGCGGTTACGGACGAGGCGATCCGGGCGGGGCGCATCCACCATGCCTGGCTGCTGACCGGGCCTGAAGGCATCGGCAAGGCGACGCTGGCCTACCGCTTCGCCCGGCGCCTGCTTGCCGGACCCAACGCGCCAGCCGCGAGCGTGAACGACCCGGCCTCTCCGGTGTTCCGGCGTGTCGCGGCGGGGACCCATGCGGACCTGCTGACCATCGAGCGCGAGTGGGACGACAAACGCAAACGCCTGCGGTCCGAGATCGTGGTGGACAGCGCCCGCGGCGTGGCGGATTTCCTGCGGCTGACCCCGGCGGAGGGCGGCTGGCGGCTGGTGATCGTGGACGGGGCCGAGCACCTGAACCGCAATGCCGCCAACGCGCTGCTGAAGGTGCTGGAAGAGCCGCCGCCGCGCGCCGTGCTGCTGCTGGTCTGCGCGTCGCCGGGCCGGCTGCTGCCGACGATCCGCAGCCGTTGCCGGCGGCTGCGGCTCGGCGAGCTCGGGCCGCTGGCCATGGACCGCGTGCTGACCCGCTGCCTGCCGAACATGGATGCGGCGGGGCGGACCGCGCTGGCTGCGTTGTCGGACGGGTCGCCAGGCCGTGCGGTGGCGCTGGCGGAGGAGCAAGGGGTCGAGATCGCGGCACTGGTGAGCGACGTACTGCGGGCGGCGCCGAACCTGCCGGTGCTGCGCGCCCATGAGGTGGCGGACAAGCTGGCGCGGAACGACGCCGGGTTCGCGACCTTCATGGACCTGCTGAGGGATGCGATCAGCGCTGCGGTGCGGAACGCCGTCCGCGGCCAGGCCGATGCCGGTCAGCAACGCCTCGCAAGCCTGAGGCCCCTAGCCGAATGGGGCGATTTGTGGCACGCGCTCACCCGCCTGCAGGACGATACCGAGCGGTTCAACTTGGACAAGCGGCATGCGATCGTCTCGAGCCTGGATTTGCTGAACGCCCCATGACCAAGCGGTTCTACGTCACGACGCCGATCTACTACGTCAACGGCGCGCCGCATATCGGCCACGCCTACACCTCCGTCGCGGCGGACGTGCTAGCCCGCTGGAAGCGGCTGGACGGCTACGACGTGTTTTTCCTGACCGGCACGGACGAGCATGGGCAGAAGGTCGAGAAGGCCGCCTCCGATGCCGGCCTGGCGCCGCAGGAGTTCGCCGACCGCATTGCGGCGCAGTTCCAGGGCTTGTCCGAGCTGATGGGCCTGTCCAACGACGATTTTATCCGCACGACGGAGGAGCGTCATAAACTCGCCTGCCAGGAGCTTTGGCGTCGGCTGCGCGCCTCCGGCGACATCTACCTCGGCCACTACGAGGGCTACTACGCCGTCCGCGACGAGGCGTTCTACAACGAAAGCGAGCTGACGGTCCGGCCCGACGGTAGCCGCGTCGCGCCGACCGGCGCGCCGGTCGAGTGGGTGAGGGAGCCCTCCTACTTCTTCCGCCTGTCCGCCTGGCAGGACCGCCTGCTGGCGCTGTATGAGAACGAGCCGGAGTTCGTCTCGCCGAGCAGCCGCCGCAGCGAGGTTATGAGCTTTGTCCGCGCCGGGCTCAACGACCTCTCGGTCAGCCGGACCAGCTTCACCTGGGGCGTGCCGGTGCCGGACGATCCGGACCACGTCATGTACGTCTGGGTCGATGCGCTGACCAACTACCTGTCGGCCGTAGGGTTTCCGGACACCGACGCCCCGCGCTGGCCGTTTTGGCCGGCCGACGTGCACGTCGTCGGCAAGGACATCATACGGTTCCACGCGGTGTACTGGCCGGCGTTCCTGATGGCGGCCGGGCTGCCGACGGCGCGCTGCGTGTTCTCGCATGGCTGGTGGACGGCAGCGGGCGAGAAGATGAGCAAGTCGCTGGGCAACGCGGTCGATGCCGCCCGGCTGGTCGGGACGTTCGGCCTCGATCCCGTGCGGTATTTCCTGCTGCGCGAGGTGCCGTTCGGCAATGACGGGGACTACAGCGACGCGGCATTGATCCGCCGGATGAACGTGGAATTGGCGAACGACCTCGGCAACCTGGCACAGCGCACGCTGTCCCAAGCTGCCAAGAACTGCGGCGGCCTGCTGCCATCGCGCGGTGCCGCGACCGTGCAGGACGCCGCGCTGCTGGATGCCGCGCAGGCCCTGCCACAGGCCGTGCGGGACCGCCTAGAACGCCTCGCATTCCATGACGCGCTGGAGGACGTGTGGAAGGTAGTCCGGGCGGCCAACGCCTACATCGACCACCAGGCGCCCTGGGCACTGCGCAAGACCGATACGGTCCGCATGGCAAGCGTGCTCAACGTGCTGGTGGAGGTGATCCGCTGCGTCGCCACGGTCCTGCAGCCCTTCATGCCGGGCAGCATGGCCGCGATGCTCGATCAGGTCGGCGCGCCTCCGGACGAGCGGGGCCTTGCGGATCTTGCGTCGCCGCTGCCGCCCGGCTTGGCATTGCCGGCGCCGCATGGCGTGTTCCCGCGCTATGTCGGTGAGGCGGGGTAGGGCGCTGATGCTGATCGATTCGCATTGTCATTTGGATATGTTCGAGGCGTCCGAATTGGACGGCGTGCTGCAGCGCTCCGTGGCGGCCGGGGTCGGCGAGATGATCACCATCAGCACCCGGCTCGGCCAGAGCGCCGATCTCATTGCATTGGCACAACGTCCCGGCGTGTGGTGCACTGTCGGAGTGCACCCGCACAATGTTGCCGAAACGCCGGTGGCCGATGCAGCCACGATCGCCAGCCTGACCGCCGACCCACGGGTGGTCGGCGTCGGCGAGTCGGGGCTGGACTATTTTTATGACAAGGCGCCGCGCGACGTGCAGCAGGCAAGCTTTCGGCAGCACATCCGTGCCGCGCGTCTGGCCGGGCTTCCTCTAGTCATCCATGCCCGCAACGCCGACGAGGACATCGCGGCGATCCTGCACGAGGAGTGGGATGCTGGCGGGCCGTTCCGTCACGTCCTGCATTGCTTCAGCTCGGGCCGCGGCCTTGCGGAGGCTGCGCTCGAACTCGGCGCCTACATCAGCTTTTCCGGCATGCTGACGTTTCCAAAATCCGCCGAGCTGCGCGATATCGCCCGTGATGTGCCGGCCGAGCGCCTGTTGGTGGAAACCGATGCCCCCTTCCTAGCGCCGGTGCCGCATCGCGGACGGCGCAACGAACCCGGCTACGTCGTCGAAACCGCCCGTGTACTGGCCGAGTTGCGCGGACTGACGCCCGATGCGCTGGAGGCGCTGACGACCGCCAATGTCCATGCGCTATTCACGCGGATGGCCTAGCCGTGCCGCGCGTAACGATCCTTGGCTGCGGCGGCTCGGCTGGCGTGCCGCAGATCGGCGGCGCCGACGGGCGTGGCGACTGGGGCGCCTGTGACCCGGCCGAACCGCGCAACCGTCGCACCCGGTCGAGCATCCTTATTGAGAGCGACACCGGCAAGCGATTGCTGGTGGACACGTCGCCGGACATGCGCATGCAGTTGCTGGCCTGCGGAGTACCGCGGGTGGATGCTATCCTGTTCACCCATGCCCACGCCGACCACGTACTCGGCATCGATGACGTTCGCATCCTCAACCGCCTGGTCAACCGGCCGATCGAGGCCTTCGCCACGCAGCAGACCTTGGCCGAGCTGGACAGGCGTTTCGATTACGCATTCAAACCCTGGAGCCAGCCGTATTTCTTTCGCCCGGTGCTCACGCCACGGGCCGTCGAGCCCGGACAGACGGTCGAGATCGCCGGCCTGCGGGTCCAGGTGTTCGAGCAGGACCACGGGTTCATTCCAACGCTCGGCTTGCGCATCGGCGGGTTCGGCTATTCGACCGACGTCGCAACCCTGGACGACAACGCGTTCGCCGCGTTGGCTGGGGTGGACACCTGGGTAGTTGATTGCTTTCAACGGCATCCGCACAAGACGCACGCGAATTTGGAGCAGGTCCTGGTGTGGGCGAATCGTCTGCAGCCGCGCCGGGTCGTGCTGACGCATATGGGCTACGACATCGATTGGTCATGGCTGACGCGCCGTTTGCCGCTGCACATGGAGCCGGCGCATGACGGGATGGTGCTGGAGATCACAGCCTCTGAGTAGCATGACTTTCCATAATATGCCTTATCGGACCGGCGATGTAGGTCACCGATTGAGATGTCGCTCTTCTCGCCGATGGGGATGTCATGGCTGGCATCCTGCCGTGAGCAGGATGGAGCGGCCAAGCATGACGGTGATCCGAGTGAGTCAGCAGGAATTGGATCGTTTTAAGGTTCTGGTGGAGCTGGGCGATGGCCGTCTGGGTATCGACGCTGCCGCGACATTGCTGGGGGTTGGACGGCGCCAGCTTTTCCGTCTCCAAAATGCGTTTCAAAACCAAGGGGCCAAGGGTTTGGTGTCGCGCAAGCGCGGGCGGCCCAGCAACCGTGCGCATGGCGCGACGCTGCGCCAGACAGCGATCGGCCTGATCCGGGACCGGCATGCTGATTTCGGGCCGACGCTGGCGGCTGAGAAGCTGCTGGAGCTGCACGGCGTGCCGCTGGGCGTCGAGACGCTGCGGCAGTGGATGATTGCCGACGGGCTTTGGCTGCGGCGCAGGGACCGTCGCCAGCGCGTGTTCCAGCCGCGGCCGCGCCGGGAGTGTTTGGGTGAGCTCGTGCAGGTCGACGGGTCCGAGCACTGGTGGTTCGAGAACCGCGGGCCGCAATGCACCCTGCTCGTGTTCATCGACGACGCGACGAGCCGGCTGATGGCGCTGCGCCTGGTCGAGACCGAGGCGGCATTCGGCTACTTCCAATCGACCCGGGCCTACCTTGCGGCGCACGGCAAGCCGGTGACGTTCTACTCGGACAAGCACAGCATTTTCCGGATCAGCAAGGCCGACGCGGTGCAGGGCCGCGGCATGACGCAGTTTGGCCGGGCGCTGCACGGCTTGAACATCGACATCCTGTGCGCCAACACACCGCAGGCCAAGGGCCGGGTGGAGCGTGCCAACAAAACACTGCAGGACCGGCTGGTGAAGGAGTTTCGGCTGCAGAGCATCTGCTCGATCGAGGCCGGCAACGCCGCCCTGCCCGCGTTCATGGCCGCCTACAACGCGCGTTTTGCCAAGGTGGCAGGCGATGCGCGAGACAGGCACCGGCCGGTCGCCGGCACGGACGACCTCGACACGGCGTTCAGCTGGCAGGAGGAGCGCACGGTGTCGGGCAGCCTGACGCTACAATACGAAAAGGCGCTGTTCCTGCTGCGCTCGAGCGAGCTGACGCGGAGCCTCGCCCGCAAGCGGGTGACGGTGCACGGCTTCCCCGATGGGCGATCCGAGATACGCCACGAGGGTCAGGCACTGCCCTACCTAGTGTTCGACAAGGGCTGCCAGGTGCAGCAGGGCAGCGTGGTCGCGCACTAGAACCTCGGCGCCGCCATGACGGCCATCAAGGCGAAGCAGGCACGCCGGGGCAACATGATCACGGCATCCCTGGCATCCCTGGCGCCTGCTGTAGGAGCGCCGCCGCCTGACCGCCTTGGCCCTGTGCTGGCTTATGTGCAGACGCTGCAAGGGCGAGCGGGAAAGAAGCCAGGCATCGCGCCGCGCCGCCAAGCGGTCTCACGCTCAGGGGCTGCTCGCACATCCAGTGATACCAATTGACTCATCTGCTGACTTGATCGATGGCGTGAATGATCCAGGGATAGCTGGTCAGGGTGGTGAGACGCCCGATCTCGTCACGTAACGCATTCCAAGCGGCGCAGAGCGCATCCACG